>Ga0265298_10002884_pt1 | contig 23333 bp, 19 predicted proteins | sample AusTroGonzalo_MG_3_FD_193486 | JGI IMG/M metagenome (GOLD analysis project Ga0265298, IMG submission 193486) | Bovine rumen microbial communities from tropical cattle in Woodstock, Queensland, Australia - Gonzalo_01 | ecosystem: Host-associated > Mammals > Digestive system > Stomach > Rumen ...
GCGAGTGTCAACCTGAATCAGGTCGCCCTCGTTGATGAACAGGGGAACGCGAACCTCAACACCAGTCTCCAGAGTAGCAGGCTTCAGGGTGTTGGTAGCGGTGTCGCCCTTGATGCCGGGCTCAGAGTGAGTAACGCGCAGGATGGTCTTCACGGGCATTTCAGCATAGAGGATAGTACCATCGGTGGTGTCAGAAACAACCTCCACGATGTCGCTCTCCTTCATGTACTCGTGACCGATAACCAACTCGTTGTCGATGGGAATCTGCTCGAAGGTTTCCTGGTTCATGAAGATACGACCAGACTGGTCCTCGTACAGATACTGGTAGGGGCGACGCTCGATGATAACGTCCTCCAATTTTTCACCAATGTTGAAACGACGCTCCAGCACGCGGCCATCGCTAACGTTCTTCAACTTGATAATCATGATGGTGTTGCCCTTACCTGGCTTGCGATGCTGGAAATCGATGCAAACCCAAATAGCGCCGTCCATGCGAATGGCGGTGCCCTTCTTAATGTCTTGTGAGTTAATCATATAAATATAAATAATGTATTTTGTTATTTTCGGGTGCAAAGGTACGAAATATTTCTTAATTCTTAATTCATAATTCATAATTTTTTGAGAAAAATTTGTGTAATTAAAAAGAAATGTGTAATTTTGCAGCCCGAAATGTGGTATAGTGCCATGTTTTTAGTCTGAATAACAACAAAATAAACAAATAATAACGCAATGAAAAGAACATTTCAGCCGCACAATCGTCGCCGCGTAAACAAGCATGGTTTCCGCGAGCGTATGGCCACCAAGAATGGCCGTCGCGTCCTGGCTTCTCGCCGTGCAAAGGGCCGCAAGAAGTTGACCGTTTCTGACGAGCGCCACGGAAAGTAAACCATTCCTTGGTACACGACCAATAAGCGGGATGAGGCATCATGCTTCATCCCGCTTATTTTATTTACTTACTTTTTTAAAGAAAAAGTATGGTTAATCGGATATTTTTTGTACTTTTGCAATCAGAAAGCATATATCATTATGACAGTTAAGGAATTTTTCGGAAAATTCAAGGCCCCCATGTTCTGGGGAAATTTGTTGGCAATGCTGGTGGTTGTCATCCTTTTATGCTTCGGCTTGAAGTGGTGGCTGTCCAGTTATACACATCACGGTGAAGGTATTGAAGTGCCTAATCTTTACGGAATAACTCATCGCGTAGCTGTTCATAGGTTGGATTCTATAGGTTTGGTGGTAGTGGCTAACGATTCTTCTTACGTAGAGGGTTTGCCTGCTGGCGCTATTATTCAGCAGAATCCTGCTCCAGGCATGAAGGTGAAGAGTGGCCGTATTATTTACGTGACTATTAATTCGCTGACGATGCCATGTGAACGAATACCCGACTTGATAGACAACTGTAGCTATCGCGAGGCAGAGGCCCGACTGAAGTCTTTGGGCTTTGAATTGCTTTCACCAAAACTGATTGACGGCGAGAAAGACTGGGTGTATGGCATTCAGTATCATGGTAGAAACCTGGTGTCGGGCGAAAGCGTACCTCGTGAGTCTGAGTTGACGCTGGTTATTGGCAACGGATCTCTAGGAGAGGAAAAGGATTCGGAAGGCTCGGACAATGGCGATTCGGACGCTTTCTCTAGTGATGAAATAGATGATTTCCTGGAAGTGTTAGAATAAGATGGGCATGGAAGAGGATTTGCTGATAGAAGATGATGAGCTGGAGTTGTTGGGAGGCGAGGAAAGTTCTGCCGGTGAACAGGAACTCTATGAGCATCTGCGGATAGAAGTAGACCGCGGACAGGTGCCCCTGCGTATTGATAAATACCTGACGGAGCATACGCAGCATTCTTCCCGTAACCGCATACAACAGGCTGCAGAAGCTGGTTTCTTGTTCGTGAATGACCGTCCGGTAAAGAGCAACTACAAGGTGCGCTCGGGTGATGTGATCACTCTGATGCTAGACCGCCCACATTTCGATACGACAATAGAACCAGAGGACATACCGCTTGATGTGCGCTATGAAGATGACGACCTGATGGTAATTTATAAGCCGGCAGGCATGGTGGTGCATCCTGGTTGCGGAAACTTCCACGGTACGCTGGTACATGCTATTGCGTGGCATCTGCGTAATTTGCCATCGTATGATCCGAATGACCCGCAGGTGGGACTCGTTCACCGTATAGACAAGGATACCAGTGGGTTGCTAGTGGTGGCAAAGACACCAGAGGCAAAGTCGAACTTAGGAAAACAGTTTTTCTATCATAATACGCATCGCAGTTATAATGCCCTTGTGTGGGGTAACTTCGTTGAAGACGAAGGACGCATAGAAGGTAATATTGGTCGCGACCCCAAAGATCGTCTACGAATGGCGGTATTCCCACCTGATTCGGAAGTTGGAAAGCCTGCCGTGACTCATTATAAGGTGTTGGAACGTTATGGCTATACCACGCTGGTGGAATGTGTACTGGAAACGGGACGTACACACCAGATTCGTGCCCACATGAAGCATATAGGTCATCCGCTGTTTGCTGATGAGCGCTATGGTGGTGATCAGATTTTGCGTGGTGAGCGCACGGCTTCGTATAAGGCTTATATCCAGAACTGCTTCAAGCTGTGTCCACGCCAAGCACTTCATGCCCGCACCCTGGGTTTTGTTCACCCACGTACAGGGGAACAAATGGATTTTACCAGTCCGCTGCCAGAGGATTTGAACGCTGTGATTGAGAAATGGCGCAACCGACTGAAAAATAATGAACTTAAAGAAATAATATAATAAATACTATGCAACAGCAAAAACGCACAATTGCCATCGTTTGCGGTGGCGACTCTTCTGAGCACGATGTGTCACTACGCTCGGCTCAGGGTCTTTACTCTTTCTTCGACAAAGAACGTTACAATGTCTATGTGGTAGAGATGAAAGGTACCGATTGGCAGGTGTTCCTGCATGATGGTACTACTACACGTATGACGGTGCATGACTTCTCATTCAAGGAGAATGGAAAGAAACGTACTTTTGATTATGTCTATATCACCATTCACGGTACTCCCGGTGAGAACGGTATCCTGCAGGGCTTCCTGGAGATTCTGCATATCCCCTATAGCACCAGTGGTGTGCTGGTAGAGGCGCTGACATTCGATAAGTTCGTGCTGAACAACTACCTGCGTGGCTTTGGTGTGAAGGTGGCTGATAGCGTGCTGGTACGTCGTGGACAGGAGAAGAAGATCAGTAAGAAGGAGATTATTGATATCGTTGGTATGCCTTGCTTCGTGAAGCCTGCTAACGATGGTAGTTCATTTGGTGTATCAAAGGTGGTGAAGCCCGATCAGTTGGCTGCTGCTATACGCAAGGCCAGCTTGGAGAGCGACGAGGTGATGATTGAGCAGTTCTTGGAAGGTACTGAGATTTCTATTGGTTGCTATAAGACCAAGAACAAGTCGGTGGTGTTCCCTGCTACGGAGGTGGTTAGCGAGAATGATTTCTTCGACTATGATGCTAAGTATAATGGTCAGGTAAAGGAGATTACACCTGCTCGTATCCCAGAGGAGACGGCAAAGCGTGTGGCCGAGATTACCAGTCATATCTATGACATTCTGCATTGCAATGGTATCATCCGTATTGACTATATCATTTCGAAGGACCAGCAGATTTCAATGCTCGAAATCAATACCACACCTGGCATGACGCCTACAAGCTTCATTCCTCAGCAGGTTCGTGCTGCAGGATTGTCGATGACAGATGTTTTGACAGATATCGTAGAAAACCAGTTTTGATATATGGTAGAAGGAATAGAGCAGTTTAATGATATTAGGCCGTATGAGCCGGAGGAGATGAAGCAGGCGTTCAATGATTTGTTGAACGACCGCCAGTTTAATCTTATCATGAAGGGATTCGCGCCCTGGCTGCCTAAATTCCTTCGCAATGGCTTGCTGCGTCTGGCTTTTGTAGGGGTAAAGTCGCCCCTGGATTTCCAGAGGCGCTTTATGAAGCCTGTGGTCAACTATGTCATTCGTAAACATACGGATGGATGTACATTTGATGGAAGTCTGTTGCCTGATGATAAACGGGGGCCGCGCTATACGTTCGTCAGTAATCATCGTGACATCGTACTCGACTCAGCTTTTCTAGATTTGCTGTTGTTTAAGCATGACTATCCCACCACTGTAGAGATTGGTATTGGCGACAACCTGCTGATTTATCCTTGGATTAAGCGATTGGTGCGCATGAACAAGGCCTTCACGGTGCGTCGTGGCTTGTCTGCTCATGAAATGTTTGAGAGTAGTCAACTGATGAGCCGCTATATTCATTTTGCTGTTACTAAGAAGCGTGAGAATATATGGATTGCACAGCGTGAGGGACGTGCTAAGGATTCAGATGACCGTACGCAGGAGTCGGTATTGAAAATGATGGCTATGGGTGGTGACTTGAAAGAGTTGAACATTGTTCCTCTGACCATCAGCTATGAGTTTGACCCTTGTGACTACCTGAAAGCACAAGAGTTTCAGCAAAAACGCGACAATCCTGCTTTCAAGAAAAGTAAACAAGATGATCTGGATAATATGAAGACGGGCATCTTTGGCTATAAAGGACGAGTGACATATCATTGTGGTACGCCTATCAACCAATGGATAGGCGAACTTGATGGACTGCCGAAGAATGAGTTCTATGTGCAGTTGGCCCAACGTATGGATAAGGAGATACATTGTGGCTATACGCTCTATCCCTGCAACTATATCGCCTTGGATGAGCTGAATGGTAATACGGAGCAGAGTGCTCATTATACCGCTGCTGACCGCCAGCGCTTTGAGGCTTATCTGAATGGACAGTTGGCAAAAATCAAACTGACTAATAAAGATGAGTCATTCCTACGTCATAAGATGCTGGAAATGTATGCTAACCCTGCAATTAATAAGGGAAAAGCTAATAGTGAAAAGTGAAAAATTCGCTACTGCATAATGAAAAAAATCTTTCATCTATTTCTAATCATACTTCTCAGTTCTGAACTCTCAATTCTCAATTTCTCCTGTACTCAGGATGCTTACGAGAAGGGTGAGGGCGAACTGTCGGCAATGATAGCTGAAATGGGTGATGGTTTTACTACGTCAGATAAGAAGGTGACGCGCTTTGTGACCGATAATGGTGAGCAGTTTTCTGTTAGTAATCCTTTCTCTTCAAACATCATGCCAAAGGCCGATACGGTGTATCGCGCTATTTTCTATTATGTGAAAGATGGTACGAAGGCTGAGGTGAAAGGATTGAATAGGGTGGTGGTGGTTTCTCCTCAGAAGATGCAGGAAGTGAAAACGGATCCTGTGCGACTGGAAAGCGTTTGGATGGGTAAATCGAAACAGTATCTGAATCTGTCACTCTATTTGATGCATGGCTATACGGATAATGAGGAGGCCAATCACAAGATTGGCTGCCGACGTGATTCTATACATCAGAATACCGATGGCACCAAGACGCTTCATCTGACATTCTATCATGATCAGAACGGTGTGCCAGAATATTATTCACAGCGCATCTATTTAAGTATTCCGCTTCAATCGTTAGGTGTTGATTCTGTTAGGTTAAATGTCAATACCTATGATGGGATGTCAGAGAAGCGTATCAAGACTTAGTGCTATTTCTTGAGAAGGACAATCATCCTATTGTCCGCCGAGGCGTGAGAAATATTCTATGATATCTTCCCAGGTTTTGAAGGTGTCGGAACCAAACTCTAAGAGAGTGGCCATTGTGTCGCCCTCCTTTTTCTTACTGATAAGGTAATCGCCATAAAGCAGATCGCGGCGAGGGGTGTAGATGGTATGTTGCCATGCTGGCACGTTGATGTATTCTTCAAGCCATTGCCTCCAATGGTTCTCTGTTGGGTAATCATCCTCACACACAAAGAACACTTGATAATTCTCGATAAGCAGACGTATGGCTTTCTGGCAGCTGCTGTTAGGTTTGTTATAGGTGTCAACAAGCGTCTCTATACCTATATATATAATAGGACGCTGACGATGTTCCTGTTTATCATCAATCCAGCGAATAACCGGAACAACGGCATGCATAAACGAGCGGTCGTCCATGCGGTGCTCGCCGTGGAAGTGTGTGGCCAGTGGGTAGTGCTCGCGAAACATATCGAAAGTATCTACGAGGTTGTCCTTATCACCAAAGAGTCCATAAACGCGTTTTTCCTCCTTAATGCGTTCTTCGTTGCTGAGTCCTTCTAACCCCGAGAAGCGCAGTTCGGACACCTGACGATACTCTTTCACCAAGGCTTTATCTACATAGAACTGCTGTATGCCGTCCAAGCGAGGGTTCTGAAAGGTTTGTGTGCCAGTCATGCCATGCTGTTGCATGGTGTCAGCCAGACAGAGGGCGGGATTCATGCAGATGCGGTCGAAACCATAAAGTTGTTCGGTGTACATGCCGCCCATGGAGGTTCCAAGAATCAGGTCGGGCTTTTCCTTCTCGCAGAGTTCACGGAGTAAATCCTGAGCCTCGATGGGATGAATGGGAAGGTCGGGCGCGATAACTTTTGCATTGGGCAGGATGGTACGTAAACGAGTTACGGTGCCGCTCTGTCCACTACTGCCGAATCCGTGAAGATACATCACGGTCTTTCCCTTCATAAGGTCGGGAAATTGCTTAACGTATTGATTCTGTTGTTCCATATATTTTGCAAAGGTACAAAAAAGAATTGATAAGTGTCATATAATTGAATTGTTTTCTTTTTGAAGGTGTTAATTCAAATTGATTTATGTCAATTATATTCCAAACTGTAAGAAAAAAGCTGAAAAAAGTTTGCATCTGAAAGTAAAATGGTGTACTTTTGCATCGTGTTTTTCATAGTATTAGATTTAAGGTTAACAAAGGTTGGGTCACAGCGGTGACCCTTTTTTTTGTTACCTACAACTAAAAATAAAATGCAAATGTTTGGAAACTTTTTTAACAGTTTGGTTTTTCGTATCGATGAATTGGCAGTTAAAATCTATTAACTGTCATTTTTTATCTATCTTATTTTTCTATATCAGATATAATTTCTATCTTTGCATCCTGAAAGAATGTAATAAATCAAATAATATAATCATGAATCAATTATTTTATAAGGTAAAGCTTAAAACCGGATGGATGAGTTTCATCTTCTTTTTTGTGTCTTTGCCTTTATGTGCCCAGAAACAATGGACGATGCAGGAGTGTATTGATTATGCTATGCAGAATAATATAACCTTGCAGAAAGCTCGTCTCTCTCAACAGTCTGCCGTAGAGGATGTTAAAGGCTCAAAAGGTGCGTTACTGCCAACAGTGAGTGCATCGGCAAATCAGAGTTTGGGATATAGACCTTGGCAGAACTCTGGTATTACAACTGTTACGAATGGCACGGTAAATACTAAAGTTGATAAAACGTATCTGAATGGCTCTTATGGCGTAAATGCGCAGTGGACGGTATGGAATGGTAATAAGAACACCAATAACGTGAAACTGAGTAAACTGTCTGGTCAACAGGCTGAACTGGAAGTGACTGAGACGGCAAACAGTATTCAGGAACGTATAGCTCAACTCTATGTACAAATCTTATATCTGGATGAGAGTGTCAAGGTGAGCAAGGCCAGCTTGGAGACTAGTAAGAAGAACGAAGAGCGTGGAAAAGAAATGGTCGAAGTGGGCAAAATGTCTAAGGCCGACTTGGCCCAACTGACAGCGCAGCGTGCTACAGATGAATATAATGTGGTAGATGGTGAGGCACAGAAAGCTAATTATATATTGCAACTGAAGCAGTTGCTGGAGCTGACGGGCGATCAGGCCTTTAGTGTCGCCATTCCTCAAACCACTGATGAACAGGCTTTGGCTGAGATTCCCTCCTTGCAGAACGTTTATCAGCAGGCTTTATTAACTCGTCCTGAAATAGAGAACTCAAAGTTGGCTATTGAGAGTAGCGAACTGAATGTGAAGATTGCCAAAGCTGGCTGGCTGCCAAGTCTCAGTTTGTCGGGTGGATTCTCTACGAGCACCAACTCCCTTTCTGGAAGCGGTTGGGGTAATCAGATGAAGACCAATTTTAATTCACAGGCGGGGTTGACACTGAGTGTTCCTTTGTTCGATGGCCGTCAGACGCGTACGTCGGTGAATAAAGCCAAAATTCAGCGCCAGCAGGCTCAACTCAATTTGCAGGATCAGCAGAAAACTCTTTATCAGACTATCGAGGGCTATTGGTTAGATGCTAATACTAACCAACAACGTTTCCGTGCCGCACAGACCACGGTAGAAAGTGAGCAGCAGAGCTATGATTTGTTGTCGGAAAAATTTAACCTGGGACTTACCAATATTATTGAACTGATGAATGGTAAGGATAAATTGCTGCAGGCACAACAGAATCGCTTGCAGTCAAAGTATCAGACTATTCTGAATCAGCAGTTGCTACGTTTTTATCAGGGCGATTTCTCAACATCAAGTATTACGAAATAAAAACAAAACAAGATATGAATAACAAAAAAACTTGGGCCATTGTCATAGTTGTCATTGCTATTGTGGCCGTTGCTGCCTATCTCTTCATGGGCGGCAAGAAACAGAATACGGTGTCGTTCGAAACGGCAAAGGTGGAACGCACCGCTATTAAGAGTTCTATTACTGCAACCGGAACTATTGAACCTGTTACTTCTGTTACTGTAGGTACACAGGTTAGTGGAATTGTCTCTAAGCTTTATGTTGATTATAACTCGGTAGTAAAAAAAGGTCAGGTCATTGCTGAACTTGATAAAACCAATTTGACCAGTGAATTGAAGACGGCACAGGCCAACCTATCGTCGGCGCAGAGCACGCTGAACTACGAGCAGAACAATTTCAACCGTTATCAAACCCTTTTCAACAAAGGATTGGTGAGTGCTGATGAGTACGAGACAGCTAAGCTATCGTATCTGAAGGCCAAGGAACAGGTGAATACTTCGCGTGAGAGCGTTCAGAAGGCTCAGACCAATCTGGGCTATGCCACTATTACCAGTCCTATCGATGGTGTGGTATTGTCGAAAGCTGTGGAAGAAGGCCAGACCGTGGCAGCCTCGTTCAACACCCCTGAACTCTTCACTATTGCCCAGGACCTGACCGATATGCGTGTCATTGCCGATATTGACGAGGCAGACATCGGTGGCGTAAAAGAAGGTCAACGTGTGACATTTACGGTTGATGCCTTTCCTGAAGATCATTTCGAAGGACAGGTCACACAGGTACGCCAACAGGCAACAACAGAAAGTAATGTGGTGACCTACGAGGTGGTTATCTCAGCTCCCAACAACGATTTGAAACTGAAACCAGGTCTTACAGCTAATGTTACCATCTATACAATGGAGAAGAACGACGTACTTGCTGTGCCAGCCAAGGCCCTGCGTTTCACTCCCAACGAAGCCCTGCTTACTGAACAGCAGAAGGTAGAGGATTGTGAGGGCGACCACAAGGTGTGGACCAAGGAGGGAGAGACCTTTAAGGCTCACAAGGTAGAGATTGGTACAACCAACGGCTTACTGACAGAGATTGTAAGCGGCGTGAGCGAGGGTACTGATGTGCTTGTTGACTTCACTATTGATGGTGGTGATGCGCCCGCTCAGGACCAGCAGGCTCAGAACCCTTTCATGCCACGACCAAGAAACAACAATAAGAACGGCCAACAACAGAAAAAGTAAACTGTATGGCAGAGAATAAGAAAGTAGTCATTGAACTGCAGAACGTGAAGCGCTACTTCAAGGTGGGTAGCGAGACGGTGAAGGCTCTTCGCGGTGTCTCGTTCAAAATCTATGAAGGCGAGTTTGTCACGATCCAAGGTACATCTGGCTCGGGCAAGTCAACGCTTCTGAATCAGTTGGGCTGTCTGGACACGCCCACCAGCGGGGACTATTTCCTCGATGGTATTTCTGTGCGTGAGATGTCGAAGACCCAGCGTGCTCATCTGCGTAACCGTAAGATTGGCTTCGTGTTCCAGAACTATAACCTGTTGGCGAAGACCACGGCAGTAGAGAATGTAGAGCTGCCGTTGATGTATAACCCCGAGGTGTCAGCAACTGAACGGCGTGAACGTGCTATCAAAGCTCTGCAGGCCGTGGGACTAGGCGACCGCTTGGATCATAAGTCCAACCAGATGTCGGGTGGTCAGATGCAGCGTGTGGCCATCGCCCGTGCACTAGTCAATGAGCCCGCTGTGTTGCTGGCCGATGAGGCTACGGGTAACCTTGATACACGTACCTCGTTCGAGATGCTGGTACTTTTCCAAGAACTCTATCGTCAGGGCCACACCATTATCTTTGTGACCCACAACCCTGAGATTGCCGAATACAGCAGTCGTAACATCAACTTACGAGATGGCAAAATACGTGAGGATACCTATAATGAGAACATCAAGTCGGCAGCCGAGGCTTTGGCTGCGCTGCCGGTAACTAATGATGACTAAGTGAAAAGTGATAAATTTGCTACCGCATGAATTTCTATAATTTATTTAAGATAAGTATCAGGGCCGTTGGCAATAACAAGATGCGTTCGTTCCTTTCCATGCTGGGTATCATCATCGGTATTGCAGCTGTCATTATCATGATGTCTATTGGACAAGGCTCGAAAGAGAGCATCCGTTCAGAGCTCTCCACAATGGGAACTAACCTTCTTACTATCCGTCCTGGTGCGGATATGCGAGGCGGTGTGCGTCAAGACCCGTCAGCCATGCAAACCCTGAAGATGGCCGACTATGAGCGCATTATGCGCGAGAAGAAATTCGTAACAAAAGTGTCGCCAGAAGTGACAGCCAGTGGTCAGGTGGTCTATGGCAATAATAACACCACAACTACTATTTATGGTGAGTCAACAGACTATCTGGATATCAAGCAATGGCCAGTAGAAGAGGGCGATTGTTTTACTGAAGAAGATATCAACAAGGCGGCCAAGAAAGTGGTGATTGGAAAAACCATTGTTACAGAACTTTTTGGCGAAGGTGCCGACCCCATTGGTAAGACCATCCGCTTTAAGTCAATCCCAATGACTGTTGTAGGCGTACTAAAAGCCAAGGGCTATAACTCATGGGGCATGGATCAGGACAATGTGGTTATTGCTCCCTATACTACTGTGATGAAACGTATTGCTGCCCAGACATGGTTCTCCAGTATTGTTTGTTCGGCTATTACTGAGGATCTCTCAGATGCAGCCATAGAAGAACTTACTCAGATGTTACGTGATAATCACAAACTGAAAGGTGAGACAGCAGATGATTTTACTATTCGTTCACAGGCAGAGATGATGGAGACAATGTCAACAACGATGGACATGGTAACACTCATCCTTGTTGTTGCGGCAGCTTTCTCATTATTGGTTGCAGGTATTGGTATAATGAATATTATGTTGGTATCTGTGACAGAGCGTACAAAGGAAATAGGACTACGTATGGCAGTAGGAGCTACAGGCAGGGTGATTTCGTTGCAGTTCCTCGTTGAATCGGTTCTTATTTCTGTAACAGGCGGATTACTTGGTGTGATGCTGGGGTGCTGTGTAAGTGAACTATTGCCAAAGTTTGGGTTGCCTAGTAGCGTACCAGCCTGGAGTATCTATGTGTCATTTTTAGTATGTGTAGTTATTGGCGTGCTTGCAGGACTCCTTCCTGCCCTCAAAGCCGCTCGTATGGATCCCATAGAAGCGATAAGACATGAGTAAGTTTTTCCAAATAAACAAACATTTAGCAGGTGCATGCCACATTGCGTTGTGGGCATTTCTTTTCCTGTCGCCCCTGACTTATTGGAGGGGAACGGGGTTCCATGTGTTGCATTATCTGATGACATGTATGCAACCTCTATTCTTGATGATAGTGTTCTATCTCAATTATCTGGTTCTGGCTCCAAAGTTGTTTGTTGCTGGCAAACACCGCTATGACTTGCTAATTAATGTGGTTCTGCTGACGGTGCTAGGTGTTGCTCTGCATTACTGGATGCAATACACCAATGAGGTTTTCCCCATTGCTTCGAGAATAACGGCTACGGCGTATGATACGATAGGTACGGTCTCGTATATTGTACGTGATAGTCTTAATTTGGCTGTATTTGCTGCTGGTGCTACGGCATTGGCCCTTGCACGTCGTTGGGTTACTGCTGATCAGCAATTGAAAGAGGCAGAGGCTGAACGTGCACAGGCTGAGTTGAGCAATATGCGTAATCAGATGAGTCCTCACTTCTTGCTTAACACGCTGAACAATATCTATGCCCTCACGGCTATTGATGCGGAAAAAGCGCAAGAGGCTATTATGCAATTGTCAAAGATGCTCCGTCACATGCTGTATGATTACCAGCAACCTACTGTGGCGTTGAAGGATGAGGTGGATTTTATCAGAAACTATGTCAGTCTGATGAAGATACGTTTGCCGCAATCTGTTGATGTGTCTTTCTCCGTCAATTGTTCTTCATGTGACCTTACTGTAGCCCCGTTTCTTTTCATCTCTATCGTAGAAAATGCTTTCAAACATGGAGTCAGTCCTACTGAACCTAGTTTCGTGCATATCCAGATAGAGATTGACAAGGTGTTCAGACGGGTGACCCTTGATATCCGTAATTCAAATTTCCCCAAAACGGCGCAGGACCGTAGCGGACATGGTATAGGAATCATTCAAATGCGACGCCGACTTGATTTGTTGTACAAGGATCGCTATGTATGGGAACATGGAATTACCGATGATGGAAATACTTATTATTCGCATATAGTTTTAAATACATAAAAAATTAATGACGTATGATGTTATCTTGTGCTATTATAGATGACGAACCGCTAGCTGCAGGTCTGCTGGAAGGTTATGTGAATAAAACGCCCTATCTGGAACTGAAGGGCACGTACAATAGTGCTGTTACAGCGATGCGCGACCTGCGTGATAATCCTGTTCAGCTCTTGTTCTTGGATATACAGATGCCAGAGTTGAGTGGAATAGAGTTTGCCAAGATTTTGCCGCGTGATACGAAGATAATCTTCACTACCGCTTTTTCGCAATACGCTATTGAGGGTTTCCGTGTTAATGCGCTCGATTATCTGCTGAAACCTATTAGCTATCAGGATTTTCTGAAATCAACAGATAAAGCCCTTGATTGGTTCTCTGTGCAAAAGAAACAAGATGCTTACTTACGTGACCGTTTCTTGTTTATTAAGAGTGATTATAAATTATTGCGCCTTGATCTGGATGATATCCTTTATATTGAGGGACTCAAGGATTATGTTCGCTTCTATCTCACTTCGGGCGAGAAAATTATGTCTCTCATGTCTATGAAACGCCTTGAGGATTATCTGCCACATCCAGAGTTCCTGCGTACTCATAGAAGTTATATTGTGCATATGCCTAAAGTTCATTCTGTAGACCGCTTGCGTATTGTTTTTGACGACCAGTACATCCCTGTATCTGACAACTACAAAGAAGAGGTGATGACTTATTTGGAACAGCATACGTTGGTGTAAGTGAGGTCTAGGGTGAAAGGCTACGTGGTGGCGAGTTTACTCGGGAATGGAATGAAAAGTGATAAGTGAGATTGACAAAATAAGACTTTGATGTTGTTGTCATTGCAAATTATCTTAAAAAAAAGGAGCCATGACCGCAATTTCTTCACACTTCACTCTTCACTCTTCACTTTTTTTCGTAATTTTGTGCTCGGAAAATTCAAACATTAATATTTATAAATCAAAATTGTTATGGTAAATTACAAGGATTTGGGTCTCGTAAATACCCGCGAGATGTTCAAGAGAGCAGTGGCTGGTGGCTATGCTATCCCCGCTTTCAACTTCAACACAATGGAGCAGATGCAGGCTATCGTTATGGCTGCTGTGGAGACAAAGTCACCTGTTATCATGCAGGTTTCTAAGGGTGCTCGTAACTATGCTAACGGCACTATCCTCCGCAACCTCGCTAAGGGCGCTGTAGAGTATGCTAAGGAGCTCGGCTGCGAGCATCCAGAGATTGTTCTGCACCTCGACCACGGAGATACCTTCGAGCTCTGTAAGGACTGTATTGACAACGGTTTCTCTTCAGTGATGATCGACGGTTCACACCTCCCCTACGAGGAGAACGTTGCTCTGGCTAAGAAGGTTGTTGAGTACGCTCATCAGTTCGATGTAACCGTTGAGGCTGAGCTCGGTGTGCTCGCTGGTGTTGAGGATGAGGTTTCTGCTGCAGAGTCTCACTACACCAAGCCCGAGGAGGTTATCGACTTCGCTACCCGTACAGGTTGCGACTCACTCGCTATCTCTATCGGTACTTCTCACGGTGCTCACAAGTTCACTCCTGAGCAGTGCACACTCGTGAACGGCGTGCTCGTTCCACCCCCATTGGCATTCGACATTCTCGCTGAGATCGAGAAGAAGCTCCCCGGATTCCCCATCGTGCTCCATGGTTCTTCTTCAGTTCCTATGGACGAGGTTAATACTATCAACAAGTTCGGTGGTAAGCTCGAGGCAGCTATCGGTATCCCCGAGGAGCAGCTCCGCAAGGCTTCTAAGAGCGCTGTATGTAAGATCAACATCGACTCTGACTCTCGTTTGGCTATGACTGCTGCTATCCGTCAGCACCTGGCTGAGCATCCTGGAGACTTCGATCCTCGTCAGTATCTGAAGCCCGCTCGTGAGAACATGAAGAAGATGTACATCCACAAGATTGTGAATGTGCTCGGTTCTGACGGTAAGCTCGCTCAGTGCTAATACGTTGAGAATAGATTATAAAAGAATCCCTGCCATTTAGGTAGGGATTCTTATGTTTCTCCCCCTTATTATTTTAATAACATCTCATCAGAGTATTTTTACCATTTCACTCTTGAAGAGAATTAATTTCGACTATTCATAGATTATGAAGAAAATTGTAGATATTTGTGAATTGCGCCAGATTCAGATGGGAATCCTTGATGAAGTGCATCGCTTCTGCGAGGCTCACGGCCTACGTTATTTTCTTTCTAGCGGTACGCTGATCGGTGCAGTGCGTCATAAGGGATATATCCCTTGGGACGATGATATTGATATCTATATGCCTCGTAAGGACTATGAACAGTTCTTGAAGATGTTCACTGACAAAGAGGGAACCTATCGCGTTATCAATCCTGCTACAGAGCCGCATTATTACTATACTTTTGCCAAGGTGGTAGATCAGCGTACCCGCATGGTGGAAAAGGAGACTGAAGGCTATGAGATAGGTGTCTACATGGATATCTTCCCTGTGGATTTCGTGTCAGACAACCTGCAGGAGCGTGAACGTATCTTCAAACAAAAGAAATTGCTCTATAAGATTCGTCGTTGTAAGATATCAAAGACCAATCCTCTTAAGTCGTGTTTGGCTTATTGGGGTTACAAGTGCTGGCCTATGAGTGTAAAGCAGATAGAGCGAAAGATTCGCCATCTTATAGTGCTTGATATGCCCACAACTACAGTATGTAATATGACGGAAGCAGGTCCTAGTATTAAGGGATGTTTCCCCGCAGAGGATCTTGCTTCGTCTGTTGATATTGAATTTGAAGGCAAACAGTACAAGACGATGGTGGGTTACAAGGATTATCTGGAACGTACTTATGGCGACTACATGACGCTTCCCCCTGTAGAGCAACGAGTTACTCACAAGTTCGAAGCATATTGGAAATAGCATGCCCTTTACACCCAGATTTTCTTTGTCTGTTTCTTGTATTCGAAATTCAGCGAGCTAGATTGGGCTTTTTCATATATCTTTGAGGCAAAAACAATATCGTGGAGAGCGATGCCGTAGTTATAGCTGAGTATACGCTCATCATCGTTGGTGCGCCCAGGATTTTTACCTTGTAGTACGTGATGAATCTCATCGTATTCGTGGAATTGATTGAAGTACTTGAACTTCTGTATCTGGCCTGTATCATCGCCAAAGACTTTATCGAAGAACAAGTCGCAGTTTTGGAAACCACGCACATGAACAGGAATTACGGTTACACCTTTCTTGTATAAGGAGTCATCTGGAAATAGCAGTTCTGTAGCTACGGTAACACATGAAATAATAATATCGGCTTCAGAAAGGAATGCGGTGGTGTCGTCAATGATTGTGAATGTCACATTACTATAGTCCTTGAAGCGCTCAATAAATTGCTCAGCCTGATTCTTATAGCGCATCAATCGGATCGTGATGTGTCGATCACTATTATCTGCAATTAGACAAAGGGCTACGGCACGTGCGATATTGCCCAAACCGATCATCGAATAGGTATCTACACCTGAGCGCTGAAACGTTCTTGCAGCCAAAGCTGCTACGGCTCCCGTTCGCATAGCTGTAATCCAATCACCATCCATCACAGCTAGTAACTGTCCCGTCTCGGCATCATAAAGAGTGATGTCGCTCTTCAGAGTAGGCGTCTGTCCTTCTATACGACTCACGAGTTTAAGACCGAAATATTTCTTCCCGTTGTGCTTGGGAAGTAGACAGGGCATAGAAGTCATGAAATCCTCGCCTTGAGGGTGAACGCTCAGTTTGGCGGGCATCTGGGCATAATCTTTCATAAGGAAGCCTTGCTTGACCCATTCGATGCACTCCTTAGGACTGATATTCAGTTCGTCTATTTGCTGCTGTTGTATTACGGAAACCATAATTATTTTATTAATGTTTTGAGTCCTTCTACCAATCGCGTGTTGTCCTCATGATCGCGTACAGCGATGCGCATGTATTGCTTCGTAGGGTCGAGACCAGGCTTCAGACTGCAATCGCGCGTGAGGATGTTATGCTGTTTGAGCATATGGATTACAATCTCGCTGGCTTTATAAGGAGGTAATACTTCACAAAGGAAATAGTTGGCCTGCGAGGGCATAACATGAAAGAAAGGAATCTGGCGCAACTGCTGCTCAAAGTCAGCACGCTCTGCTACGAATTTTTCGCAGGCACGTTGGTAGTCCTTCTCATACTTGTTGTAGATCTGCATGAAGAACTCGGCGAAAGAGTTCATATTCCAGATGCTTACTTCTTTCTTTATACGTGCGATGAGGTCCTTATCTGCAGAACATAGGATGCCAAGACGGAGGCCAGGTACACCGTAGCTCTTCGAGATACTCTTCATCACAGCCATGTGGGGATAAGTCTCCAGTATTTCATCACACAAAAGTGAATTATTAGCGTAGTCCTCGCTGAAGTCGACGAAACTCTCATCGACAATCAGTCGGATATTCCTTTCTTCGCACCACTGAGCTAGGCGCAGAATGTCGTTCTTGGGAATGAAATTGCCAGAAGGGTTGTCGGGGTTGATGACCATAAGCTGCTGAATCTCCTTATCAGCAAAGTACGTCATAAGGTCATCGGCTGTATAGCGATAGTCGGCGTTTTGGGGTTCAAAGGTCACCTGCTGATTCTTGTCATATCTGTTAGGATACTCTTCGAATGTAGGACGAATGAAGCCAATCTTTCCCTGCGACTCTTCCATCAGCACTTTGATAAGTTCGGCGGCACCGTTGCCAGGCACAATGTAAGGCTCGCTAACGCCAAAACTCTTGCTGGCAATAAGTGTGTTGACCTTCATGCCCGAGGGATATTCTGTGAGTAGGGTGTCGAAGTTGGCACGCAACTCATCCTTCATGCGTTTACTGGGGAAATAGGGGTTCACCAGATAACAGAAGTCGAGCATCTGTGGGAAGCGCCAAAAACCGCCATAGCGTCCGTAGTACTTGCGCAGCACGTCCTTCTCATCGGCAAAGAGCGCTTCGGCAATGTCCAGATCCTGTTTGTCGTCAATCTCATACCATTTCTCATTGCCTATGGGCAGGGCCTTCATATCGTGGTTGTTCAGAAGCGAGATGATGCGGAGCACGTTTTCGTAGTATTCATTGTTGCCAACGGCTTTAGTGTAGGCATCAAGGAAGGGCACGTATTTCTGCTGTGAGAATTGGCGTGAAAGTTTGTAGATATTGACAGTCTTATAGTACGAGTCCACCTCGTTATAGTTAAAGGCGTCCTTCGAAATGAAGTTCACGATATTTTGGTCGTCATCCAGACGTACCATCGTGCCGTCCATCCATGTCTCATACTTGGCCACAAGGGCGAGGTTAGGATAAGGATTCTCAGCAATCATGGGGATGATACGGTCGCTGAAGATGAGGTCGCTCTCAATAAGCAGCGTATCGTCCTCTTGGAGCTTGTCCTTGACCAGTGCTAATGAGTAGATATTGTTAGTCTTGTCATAAACCGGGTTTTCGGCAAACTCTATTTTAAGGGGTGAGTGGTGAGTTGAAGGTTTTAAGAGATATGTTGATTCTATATACTCGCGTAGCTCCTTGCCTTTATAGCCCACAACGATGATGACGCGATTTAAGGACTGTTTGGATAGCTGTCCCAAGAGACGGTCAATAAGACGTACACCATTCACTGGGACCATACATTTCGTATTGTCCTTCGTATATTCTCCTAACCTGCGACCCATACCAGCCGCTAAGATGATTGCTTGCATATATTGTCTTTAACTAAAGATGCTTACGTACTTTCTTTGTTCCGTTTTCGTCAGTATATTGTTCTATCACGATACCGCGATGCTTGGCACCGTTTGATAGGCGGCGTCCGTCGAGCGTATAAACGCTCTTTTCAGAGGCCTTGCTCTCGGTATTTACAGTTTCTATACCTGTGGGGTCGTATTCCGTGAACTTCCAGGTGTCAAAACGTAGGTCGGTTCCTTCTGTACATACAAAGAAAATGTTCTTAACACCCTTTACCTTGGTGCGGTCTAATGCAACAGTGTACTCTTTGTAGGTGGTTGACGATGCTTCAACGGTTCCAACAGCAGATGCCGCTGTGCCCAGGCGAATCTCAATCTTGCCAGTACCTTTTAATCTTAGCATGACGGAGTCAGGACCATTAGTGCCGAAACTCAGTTTGCGCACTTGTGTCCATTTTCCTGCTGCCATCTTGATGTAAAGGTTCTCAGAGGCATCGTTGCCAAGTGAACTCTTTGATGTGGTCTTGATGTTCTTGAAATCCTCATAGCTGACACCACCAGAGGTGGCCATTGTCTCGGCCTGATGCAACTCATAAGGATTCATGTTCTTGAGAATCGTAGGACCGCTCTTGGACATGTTTATCTTATTGAGTGTCTGCGTCTCTTCGTCAACAGTCAGTTTGTTGACGCAGAGTGAGCGATAACCTGAGGCACCGCTATCCATTCCCCCCTTATTCTTCATACTCTTCTCAAGTACATTACCGTGATAGAACAGGTAGTAGTTGCCATTGAATTTCTGTAGGTGGGTATGGTTGTTACCCCAGTCGGCACCTAAAGCACTGAAGCTGCCCTCGTTGGGCACATACTCACCACGATATTCCCATGAATCGGGATCCAGTGGGTTATCGGTTACCATATAGCACATGCTGCATGATGATGGGGCGGGTTGCCCATTGCGTTTCTCGTATGAGTTCCATTGATTGCGGTCGCTCCACGACGTATTATAGGTATAGACGAAACGTCCGTTCATGATGTTCAGTTCGCTGGCCTCGAAGAGATAGGGCGCAGGAAGGTTGACGGCAGAACCATCGAGGGATATCATTGAGGGCTTCAATTTGGCAATTCGTGAGTTGCCGGGCATTAGCTTGTTGTTTTCATCCTGAGGGTCACCACCTCCAAAGGCAATCCAGCCTGTGCCTGTAGAATCGATGACCACACCTGGGTCAAACAACCAATTACAGGGATCTATGCCGGCCATGCCATGACGAATCATAGCTTGGGTGAGGGGTGAAGTAAAGGGGCCAAGGGGTGATTTCGTACTTTTCATCACGCCTACGCTACCGCCTCCATTAGCGAAATAGACAAAGAACTCCTTGGTTCCATCTGCTTTCTCGCGCCATACGGCAGAAGGTGCCCACGACTGCCCTGCCCAAGTACATACTTTACTCACATCGATGGTACCGTGAAAGGTCCAGTTCACCATGTCGTCGGTAGAGAAGACTACAAGCGACTTGATGTTGCCATAGCCATTGCTGCCTGTCTTGTTGTTGACAATATACTGCTGATGGTCGTTAGTACCATAGACATAAAGACGTCCTTCATATTCTATAGCGGTAGGGTCGGCGCAGAACACGCTTCCACTAATAGGGTTTCCATCGCTTGCACCTTTATAAGCGGTAGCAATGGTCTGTGCTTTTGTTTGAAGACATACCGTCATTAAAGCGGCAGCCATGATGATTGCTTTCTTCATTTGAGGTTCTAGGTTTTTAGGCTCAATTATTTTAATCTTTTACTTTTTTACTTTTTCGTAATTCTTATCCAGTCGGCATCCACCCATCCACGATCAGCTTTGGCATTGGTTTCAACGGAGAGAAAACCAAATTTTGCGCCAATCCATTTGCCTTGACGCATCTTAAATAACTCACCGCAGTTCTGGAATTTCTTGCCGTTCAGACTATAGGAGAACTGCACCATAGGTTTCCCACCATGGGCAGCACCAGCCTCAGCGTTAGTCACCTGCAGGCGCAGGTAGATATCTTCGTGGATACCCGGCTTATAGTCTATCTTATCTTCTGCTGTTGGTTTCAGCGTGGCTAGGACGGTCTCATTCTGCTGCTTGCCTTTATCAGCATCCTTACAGGTGAGTTGTACCAGTTGGAATTCTTTACCTATACGCTTCACTACGAGTGCAGAATAGTCGAGCCCCATCATGATAAGGCCACCTATCTGTCCGTCGGCCTTAGAGGTGAAGCGTATCTTCGCCGTTGCCGTAAATTCATCGGCAGGTGTCTTCTGTAACAGCATGTTGGGTACCTCCCAGAAATTTTTCCAGCCCTCGGATAGTTTATAGTTATAGATACGATAAGTTCCAAAGGCGGTGGCAGTACCAAACTTTTCATCGTAGTTACCATGCCATTGCCATTGAAGCCCTAGTTTCGTATCGTTAAATTCGTCGCTCTCAACGGGGTTCACGATAGCGGTAGCAAATTTTTCACTATTCACTATCCCCTTTTCCCTTACTTTCGGCTTGGTGAAAGTAGTTACAGGCTCTCCCTTCTTTCCCATGATGGGCCATCCTGTGCTCCAATCTACTGGGTTCAGATGTACCACGCGTCCGTAGGCTTCCTTATCTTGGAAATGCAGGAACCAGTCTTCACCATATTTCGTGTGTACCCAACCGCCTTGATGAGGCCCGTTGATGGTAGTCTTGCCTTGCGCCAATACAATCTTATGCTCGTAGGGACCGTAGGGCGACTTAGACCGCATGGCCAACTGAAAGCCCTCTGGCACACCACCAGCAGGACACATGATCCAGTACCAACCATCACGTTTGTAGAATTTAGGTCCTTCGCAGGTGCGGTTCTCCGTACCGTTACCGTCAAACACGATAACGGGCTGCCGGATAGCCTGCGTACCATCGGCATTCATCTCACGAACGGTGAGCACAGAGGCGTATTTCGAACGAGAGTTAGCCCATCCATTTACCAGATAGCAACGCCCGTCTTCATCCCACAGCGGACAAGTGTCGATATAGCCCTCGCCCTTGATGACACACACGGGTTCCTCCCATTTGCCTGCTGGATCTTGGGTCTTCACCATGAAAACGCCAAAGTCGGGGTCGCCCCAGTAGATATAGTACCAGCCATCATGATAGCGGATGCTAGGTGCCCATACGCCGTTACCGTGCTGAGGGATACTGCTGAAGTGACGAGTCAGTTCCTCATCACCTTCATATAGATTCCCTATAGCATAATTGATAATTTCCCAATTGACCAAATCCTTGGAGTGAAGGATTGGCAAACCAGGCGTACATTGAAACGATGAGGCTGTCATGTAGTAGTCCTCGCCACTGGCTCCTACGCAGACGTCGGGGTCTGAGTAGTCGGCATTAATCACAGGGTTAGTATAGGTGCCGTCACCATGATCGGGACACCACACCTGTGATTTGTACTGTGCCATTGCCAGCAAGGGCAACCACATGACAGTCAATAGAATCAGTCGTTTCATATAGAAGTCTATTAGAAAGCTCCTCTCCCTTGAGAAGGGGGCATGGGTAGGCTCCTTATCCAACCTGTGAACCGGGCTTTACGTCCTTCGTTGTGGTTACAACGCTGAGGCTCTCATCAAAATCAACAGCACTGAGAATCATTCCCTGACTCTCGATGCCCATCATGTTACGAGGTGCGAAGTTAGCCACGAAAAGGATGCGCTTTCCAATCAATTCCTCAGGTTTCTCATAGAAGGCGGCGATACCAGAGCAGATAGTACGGTCGATACCAGAACCATCGTCAATAGTGAACTGCAAGAGTTTCTTGCTCTTCTTCACCTTCTGGCAGTCCTTTACCAGACCCACGCGGATATCGAGCTTCTCGAAGTCTTCGAACGAAACAGTATCCTTGATAGGAGCGGCCTTGTAGGCTGCTGCCTGATTAGCCTTCTTGGTAGCCTCCAGCTTGTCGAGCTGCTTCTGAATCACCTCATCCTCAATCTTCTCGAACAACAGAGCAGGCTCACCCAGCTGATGACCTGCTTTCAGGAGGTCAGTAGAACCCAACTGCTCCCACTCGAAGTTGTCGATAGCAAGCATCTCGCGGAGTTTCTTGCTGCTGAATGGCAGGAATGGCTCGAAGGCGATAGCGAGGTTAGCTGTCAACTGCAAGCAGATGTTCAGGATAGTCTCACAACGTTTTGGATCAGTCTTCCAAACCTTCCAAGGCTCACACTCAGTGATATAACGGTTACCAATACGAGCCAGGTTCATGGCCTCGAACTGAGCATCACGGAACTTGAACTGCTCCAGCAGAGCCTCAACCTTACCCTTCACGTCCTTGAACTCCTCAAGGGCAGCCTTATCTACATCCAGCAGTTCGCCGCAAGCAGGAACCACACCATTCCAGTACTTCTTAGTAAGCTGGAGGGCACGATTCACGAAGTTACCATAAACAGCAACCAACTCGTTGTTGTTGCGATCCTGGAAGTCCTTCCAAGTAAAGTTGTTATCCTTGGTCTCAGGAGCATTGGCTGTCAGTACATAGCGCAATACATCCTGCTTACCAGGCATATCTACCAGATACTCGTGGAGCCATACAGCCCAGTTGCGAGAGGTAGAAATCTTATCGTTCTCAAGATTCAGGAACTCGTTAGCAGGCACATTGTCAGGCATGATATACTTGCCGTGAGCCTTCATCATTACGGGGAAGATGATACAGTGGAATACGATGTTGTCCTTACCAATGAAGTGAACCAGACGAGTGTCCTCATCCTGCCACCACTGTTCCCAGTTGCCCCACTTCTCAGGCTCTTTCTCGCAGAGCTCCTTGGTGTTTGATACGTAACCAATAGGTGCATCAAACCATACATAGAGCACCTTGCCGTCGGCTCCCTCTACGGGCACGGGGATACCCCAGTCAAGGTCGCGTGTCATAGCACGAGGCTGCAGGTCC
>Ga0265298_10002885_pt1 | contig 23333 bp, 20 predicted proteins | sample AusTroGonzalo_MG_3_FD_193486 | JGI IMG/M metagenome (GOLD analysis project Ga0265298, IMG submission 193486) | Bovine rumen microbial communities from tropical cattle in Woodstock, Queensland, Australia - Gonzalo_01 | ecosystem: Host-associated > Mammals > Digestive system > Stomach > Rumen ...
AAACCCGGCGGTTAAGCCGGGTCTCTTCTGCGGTCGGACAGACTTGAACTGTCATGGGATCGCTCCCACTAGCACCTCAAGCTAGCGTGTCTACCAATTCCACCACGACCGCGTGGTCCTTAATGGAACGGGTCAAATTTAGATTAAAGTGACCCGCTTGTAAAGGGGGATTGGGTTATAAATATCGCTTTTTTGGGCCTTTTTGACAATTATTTTTGGGAAATGACGAAGTTTGTGCTTATGCCGAAGGCGCTGATGGTGGTGCGCCTTGAGCAGAAGAATACGTCAATGGGGTAATCGGTGCTCTCTTTCAGGAAATCCGAACCATAGGTGGTGTTCAGGTTTTTCATGGCTATGTAGCCGGGGGTGGGCATGTGGAGCCCTCCTTGATCCAGGGCCAGTTTGCCATTTACGAATACCCACAGGTCGCCTCCGGCGAAGAACTTGGCTACCTGGTCGGCCTTGTATGTGAATGAGCCGTTCATCTCCATGCAGAACTGTTGATTGTGGGTCACATCTTTCCAACTTTCACGGGAAAGCCAGTCCCAAACTTCAGGAGTTGTGCCGTCTGTAAACAGGCCATCGCAGTCGACTCCACCGAACCATCCTTGGCTGTTGCAATACTGGTAGTCGATGCCGTTTTCGCCTTTCCAAGGCGGCATAGCCTCCGCTTTTCGCAAAGTCCTGCAGAAATTGCAGGTGTTGGGAGACAGGTCTGTTAAAATATCATCGTCTGTTTTGGAATCTATCGGGAAAAAGTTGTCGGGCCCGAAGGTGTACATGCCGTCTTCGTCTAGGGACATCTGCAGGTCGTAGCGGCTTATCTCGTTCATTCCTACGGCATAGTTGAACAGGGTGTTGAAGTTGTTGGCTGAGACCATGCAGGTTGTGGCGTTAGAGTTTCCGGCATTGAATTCGGGCTTCTTGTCGCTTCCGAGGGATTCCTTGACGATCCCGGAGTTGATACCAAAGCAACTTGTCTGGTGGTCTCCATCGGAGGAGAACAGGGAATTCACAACCTCGTCCGAATCGTAAATTAGTGTTTTCAGGGTAAGTTTGGTTATTTGTGGGTCGGAAGACGTGCTGGTTTCAGGGGTGCTTGAATCGGAAGATTTTTCCGGCTCTTCGGTATTCTTGTTGTTTGTGCTACTGTTAGATCTGGAGCGGCTGCTTGAGCTTGAATCGGGATCCTTAGATTCGACGGATTCGCCGTTGTCACCGGAATCGTCTTTGGAGCTAGAACTGTCATCGTCCTTGGCTTCAGGCTTGTCTTTGGATTCCTGCTTGCTGTCGGTTTTGTCTTCTGTCCACTTTTCATTTTCGCAGGTGTATATGTCGTCTTCTTCGCTCAAATAGGCTTTCTGCCCCTCTCGGTTTTCGGAGCAGCTGGGCAGGTCTTCTTCGGTTTCGGCGGCGTAATCGACCGGGGTCCATTTTTCGAGGCAAAGGCGGTATGTGTCGTCGCCCAACTTGTAGACTTCTCCTTTTTTCTTGTCGGTACAGTTGGGAAGGTCATCTACGGTTTCGGCGGAGCCGATCTGAAGCGAGCCCCCTTCGGCGTTGCTCGCCTTGCTGGAATCATCGCCGCAGGCGACGAGAGTGGTGGCCACTAGGGCGGTAAGTGTTGCTGAAGCAAAAGCCAAAGTTTTCTTCATGTACATACAAAAACCCCTTTTTTAGAAGGTTAGCTGATTTCTACAACTGAATATAAACAAAATAAACGGGGAAAGGGCGTTTTTATGAAAAAATACCCTTATATTCCTTCTACCAGCTTGTCAAAGGCCTTGCCCCGCTCCTTGTAGTTCTTGAACAGGCCAAAGCTGGCGCAGGCGGGGCTCATGATGACAATCCCGCCCTTGCCTATGGAAAGGCTGTCCTTAAAGGCCTCGTCCAGGGTGGGGAAGATACTGGCGGTAATTCCCGAGGAGTCAAGCCCGGCCTGCGACAGGGATTCCAGCATCCGCTGTGCCGTGGCCCCGATAAGGGCAATCCGCTTCAGGTTCGGCCGTTCCTTTACAAGGATGTTGGACAGTTCGGTAAAATCTGCGTTCTTTTCGGAACCGCCCAGAATCAGGGCGAAGGGACGGTTCATGCTGGCCGTGGCGGCGATGGTCGCGTCGGGCCGGGTGGCGTAACTGTCGTTGAAGAACTCGATTCCGTTCTTTTCGCCCTTGAATTCCATACGGAAGGGGAGGGTCTCGTAACTCTTGAGGGCCTCGAAGGCGTCGACCACCCGGATCCCCAGGGCCTTGCAAGCAAGCGTCGCCGCCGCCATGTTTTCCAGCTGGTAGATTCCCCGGACCTTGCAGTCCGACAGGAACAGTTTTTCGCCATCGATGGCGAGGGTGGCGCCGTCGATGACGGCATCACCGGCACCGGCACTGGGACCATCTGCCAGGGCTACCGCGTACTTGGTGCCGGCTGGGCTTTCGGAGGCAATCTTTGCCGAGGGAGCGGCGTCCTTCAAGTACACACAGGTCCCGGCACGCTTTTGCCAGCGGACCAGGTTTGCCTTGGCGTCTCGGTATTCCTCTACGCTCTTGTGCCAGTCCAGGTGCTCGGTAGAGACCCGCAGCACCACGCCCACGTCGGGGGACACGGAAAGGGTCATCAACTGGAAACTGGAGAGTTCCAGAATGCTCACCCGGTCCGCCGTTTCGGTTTCCAGCAGATCCAGCGCGGGCACGCCGAAATTCCCGCCAATTTCGTTGTTCACACCGCACTTGGTAAGGATGTGGCTTATCATGCTTACTGTGGAACCCTTTCCCAGCGTGCCCGTGACGCCTACGGTCTTCCTGGAATTAGTTTGTTCTAAAAACAGCTGGATCTGGCTGGTCATGAGCCCGCCGTTCATCTGGAACTTGAACAGCTCCGGACTCATGGGGTACACCCCCGCGGAGCGCACCACAGTCACGCAGTCCTTGAGCCCGTCCAGGTAGCCTTCACCGCTGAAGGTCTTGACATTCACACCCGCAGGGACTGACTGCAAGTTCACAGGGTTCTTGTCCATCACGACAATGTCCTTGATTCCGTTACGGACCAGGTAGTTGAAGGTGCTCTGGCCCTCTACGCCAAAACCAAGAACGCCAACGGGGGCAACCAATGTATTCTGCATATTAAAACCTCGACTTAAAAGTAGAAAACAGCGTGTGGGGGAGAGTTGTATAAAGTGAGATGTGAAATGTGAGATGTGAAATGACTAATTCCACATTCCACATCACACACCGTACATTGTGCCGAAGGCACAAAAAAGTCCACCCCACATATAGTAGGGCGGACTTCCATAAGCAGTCGGGAGCAAGTCCCGTTCAAACACTTATTCCGCGGCCGGAACAGCAGGTGCTTCGGCAGGTGCTGCGGGCGCTTCGGCTGCAGGGGCAGCAAAGTCACCAGGCAGGGCCGGAACAGCGGGAGCCTGCTGGGCGGCACCTTCGCGGGTGGCCTTCTGCATGGCGGATTCTTCCACGGTCTGGTCCTGCTTTGCGGTGATAAGGCCCAAAGCGAACACCACGATAAAGAACAGCACCGCGACCCCGCGGGTCAGCTTCTGGATAAAGGTGGCAGCGCCTGCGGTAGAGAATGCCGACTGGGAGGTCATGCCGCCCAGGCCTGCAAGTCCGCCCATCTTGTCGTTCTGCACCAGAACCAGGAGCATAAGGAACAGGCAGAGGAACACGTGAAGGACGATTCCAATCCAAAAGAGTGTTGTCATAGTCGTTTTTACCTTAGGTTAAATGTTTGAGACTTTGCCTTGAACCGTATTACTTGGCTTCGGCAGCGTCGATGATAGCCTTGAAGGAATCGGCCTTGAGAGCGGCACCGCCAATGAGGCCACCGTCGATGTCCTTCTGGGCCAGGAGGCCGGCAGCGTTACCGGGCTTCATGGAACCACCGTACTGGATGCGCATGCCTTCGGCAACGGCTTCGCCGTAGATGCCCTTGACCACGGAGCGGACGAAAGCCTGGGTGTCCTGAGCCTGTTCGTCGGTAGCCACAACGCCGGTACCGATGGCCCAAACGGGTTCGTAAGCGAGGACGCACTTGGCGGCGTCTTCGGCGGAAACGTCTTTGAAAGCGCCCTTCACCTGGGTGCTGAGCACTTCTTCCAACTTGCCACCGTTACGCTGGTCCAGAGTTTCACCAATGCAGATGATGGGCTTCAGACCGGCAGCCAAGGTCTTCTTGACCTTCAGGTTCACGGTTTCTTCGGTTTCGTGGAAGTACTGGCGCTGTTCGGAGTGGCCGATGATGATGTATTCGGCACCGATTTCCTTGACCATGTCCACGGAAACCTTACCGGTGTAGGCACCCTGGTCCTGCCAGTGGATGTCCTGGATGGCCAGCTTCACGTTGGTGCCCTTGATGACGTCGGCAACCTTGGCGGCGGCCAGGTAGGTGGGGCCAACCACGACTTCGGTCTTCTTCACGTCCTTGACGGCTTCCACAATGGCCTTGGCGAGTTCAACGGATTCGCTCACGGTCTTGTTCATTTTCCAGTTACCAGCAATGATGTACTGACGCATAGATACTCCTTGAAGGGTTATAATTTAACGGGCGGAAATGTAGAAAAAACCGGACAAATAAACAAGCCCGACCACGGGGCCGGGCTTGGAATTCTGTCAAATTTGGGCAAATAGCCAGCGACTAGTAGTTGCTGGACCTGCTGGAGGTGGGGGCGGGAGAGCCACCGTAGCGGTCACCTTCAATCTTTTCCAGAACCCATTCGCTTTCGTAACCCTTGAGGCGGGCTTCGTCAGGGTGCTTCCAGAAGAGGCGGGTGATCAGGTTACCTTCGCGGGTGTAGTATTCCCACACGCTGGTGGAATCGTCGGTCTTTTCGTGGTCAGGAGGACCCCACAGCAGGTTCACCATGTCGTTGGTCATGCCTTCTTCGATATAGCCCTGCTTGAAGATGTCCTTGAGGCGCTTGTCAATGCCCATGCTCTCCTTGATGGCAAAGTACTCGCGTTCGTATTCCTTGCGGCCCTCGCCACGTTCGATAAGGATAGGCGAGGAATAACGGCTGGCGCAACTCCAGAACATCATGGCGGAGAGCCCCATAAGGCACAGGTAAGAAAATTTCATATAATCTCCTATAAAGACTTATTGGCATTAATAATAAGAATTTATGGTGCCTAATTGGGATTATTTTTTAAATTTTCCTTGAAAATGGTGAAAAATTTTGTTTCCATAGGCAGGGTCCTTTTCCTTGCCCTGAGCGTTGTCTCCCTTTCCTTGGCGGACAATTTTAACCAGAGTGCCCAGAACGGCTTCCGGTACGGCCCCAATTTGTCTTGGGGGCTCATGGGGAACACTCCCTTTGTGTGGGGCCAGTGGCTGCCCCAGGCCGTGGGTTCGCTGCACTACGTGTGGGTGGAACCTCTGGAAGAGTTGAATTACGGCGAAGTGTTGGGAAAGACTCCCACTTACCTGAAAATGGATGCCTCGGTAGAGGTGTCTCCCTTCTATGCTGGGTATACCGCGGGTCTGGGCCTACGTCCGTTCAAGACCAATCCCCAGCTGGAAGTAGACTTTATGTACGAAAACTACCTGTACACCAATTCCAACCTGGAAATGGTGACGGCGGACGTGTCGGGTAGTGGCCGCATTGCAGAAACCTGGAATGCGGACTACATCGTGGATAACGTGCGCCAGGGAGATTCCGTGGCTTGGGATTATGCCCAACTTTTTGACGTGGGTGTCAGCCTGGAATACTTCTTTAGGGGAGGCTCCTTGATGGGTACGGCGGTCCATTACGTGCTGTCGGATATCACTACCGACTTCGAGGGCAAGAGCTACGACTATAAAAGGAACATGCCCATTTTCAACAGGGATTTTTTGCTGGAAGTGCAGTTGTACGGACGGTCCCCCTTCAACGAGAATATCGCCCTGCTCTTTGAAGCCAATTACTTCCGTACGGGTTACCTGCGCAGCAAGGGCGGAACCGTGGAAAAGGAATCCTTGGGTTATGGCATAGTCATGGCCGGTTGCCAGCTTTCTTGGGACAAGGGCCTAAGAAGCGTAACCTTGGAAGTCGGGGGCTGGAGCCGCCACAAGTCCAGGTTCTATGACGGTTCAGTTTCTCAGGAACTCTTGGTTCAGCTTGAGTATGAGGGGTATTTTTCTTTTCCCTTCTCCCGGAACTTTACGAAATAGCCAACTGCCGTTGTCGTTGTAGCGTTTTTTCACGGGGTCTTCGCTCAAGGCCTGTGGCAAGTAGGCGGAACGGATCCACAGGTCCCCCTGGTAGTTCTCGTTTGAAAGTTTGATTAGGGTGGGGAGTTTTGCCCCCGAAAAGTCTTTCCATTGGCCAATGCGGAATGTGCGGGATTCCTTGAAGGCTCCACGCATGCCAATGCTGTCCGGTTCCTCGGCGCGATTCATGGTCAAGGACCACCAGGTGTTGGAGAATGCCGTGGAAAGTACGGTGGCAGGCTGTTCTGTGGTGTCCTTGCATAGAAAGGGGCCCACGGCCAACAGTTCCAAGTCGTCCAACTTTAGGGGAGTGTCCCCGATATTTTCTCGCAGGTGGTGTAGTCCCAGTTGCCGCTTGATTTTGGGATTGTCAAATTCCAGGTAACGGTATTCGCCTGCAGTCACGAAACGGAAGGGTTTTGCCTCGGGAAAGCTGACCAAAAAGGTGTCCAGGGCTTCTTGGTGGTGCCGCCATTGGATGTCTATGCTGGTGCGAACCTTCTGCTCGTTGACAAAGCGTCCTTCGATATTTACCACCAAATCCTTTTCCAGCAGGTAACGGGGACAAAGTTCCTGTGCGCTTGCGGCCAGGAATGCGATTGTTACGATGGACAGAAGTCTGGTGAACACGGGAGAATAAGATAATTATTATTTCGCGGCGGCGGGAACCGCGATGTCGTATTCCGCCTGGTTGTGGGCCTCGTCCTCGAACTTTACGTGGAGCTTGTCTCCGGTCTGGATGCGTGCTCCCTCCAGTACAATCTCCCTAGGTTCTGAATCGTATTCGGCGGCAATCCAGTTATCCTTGGCGGTGACCTCGATGGAGTTGCCGTTTTCGAAACCGTCGTAGCGGAACAGTACGGGAATCCGTAGTATCGGGACCCACTTGCCGCGAATGACGGATGTGGCCCAGTAGGGTGTGCCCAGCGTAGGGGCATCCTTGTTCAAGATGTTGGCAAGGTCGCGAAGTTCGTTCACTTGGGCACAACGTCTGTCGATACCCTCTTGCTTGCTGAAGATGAACCAGCGGCGGCTGGTTTCCCCGAGCCAGTACAGCGGGGCGGATTCCTTGCCCGGGTCCAGGCAGACTTCCCACTTGTCCGTGAAGTGGAGTCCCTTGGGATGGAACTCGTAAAAGTCCAAACTGTCGGTATGGGTCCTGGTGACTGCCAGAACCTGGGTCTCATTGCCAAAGGCTGTGCGGAGCTTGGTGACCTTCTGGAAAATTTTTACGCTATCTAGGGCAGTTTCCCATTGGAGGGTCTTTTGCTTTGGGCCTACCGCCTGCACTAAAATGGTGCCGCCATTGTGTCGTATGGAACGTGCCTTGGGGAACTTTTCGAGAACCTTCCCTAGGGTAAGGGACTTGTGGGGCAGTTCCTTGCACAGGTCCTCGGAAAGGGTATTGCCGGTGCTATCCAAGGCGGCAAACTTTTGGCCGTTGTCGCAAAGGGCAAGGTCCAGCATGGAACGGCTCAAGAAACTGTGGACCGGAGATTCCTGCACCTGCTTTTGCGGGATGGGGGCGTTCCCTGCACAGGAATCCTGGAAGGTGAAATCTTGTTTCAGAACATGGCCTACATAGTCCTCCACTTCCAGGCTGTAGCGGCCTCCCGCTTTCAAGACGGCGTCTACAAAGTGCCAGTCTCCGGCGGTGTCCGCTTCCTCTGCCCACAAGAGTTCCGTGCGGATGCGGAGCATGTTGCCGTAACTCAGGGTGTCCTGGACCTTGTTGTAGACCTTCTTGTTCTTTTCCTTGAGGGTGAGCCTGCGGATGGACATGGGGTTGTCCTTGGGGGCACGGCTATAGTCGGCGATTTTAACCGCCAGGTAGATTCCTTCTTTCTTTTTGCCGGGGTATTCCACGCAGCCCTTTTCCAGGGCGGCGGCATTGGTGACGGACAGGTCGTTCTTTTGCCAGGCGGCTACGCCAAATACTTGCGGGGCGATAGTGTCGCCACAATAGACTCCGGTCCCGCAGGGGGAAATCACGTTGTTCTTGCCTTGACGGATTTCCAGATGCAGGTGGGGGTTCCCGATCCCCGTACTTCCTGAGAACGTGAGCGTATCGCCTTTCTTGTAGGGAACGCCCGGTTTTAAAATCACGTCGTTTTTCTTGTTCTTGTACTGCTCTTCGGCGGTCAGGCTATCCAACTTTCCAAAACTGCTCTGGTGGGCGAATACCCAGGTCTTGCCACTTTCGCCCTTGAAGAACATCACCTTGCCGTAAAAGAAGGGAGAAACCCGCACTTCTTCCACGACGCCGTTTTCGGGGGCGTATATGACCCAGCCCTCTTCCATCTGGGTGGAATAGTCCACGCCGGCGTGGTAGCGGGTGCCACGGTTCTCGCCAAATGAGGAAGTGAGGTAGGCATCTTTTTGGAAGGGAGAGTAGGATTTTTGTTCCGCGGCGAGGGTAAGGCTCGCCAGGAGTAGAGGTAGCAAAAATTTTGGGAACGTAGCCATGCAAAAAAGGTAGAAAAAAAGAACGGGCACCGCAGTGTCCGTCCTTTCAGTGATGTTAAATGGGAATGTTAGGGGGCGTTCTATTCTAGGTTGTAGACGTCCTTACAAACTAATATGGCGTTATCCTGCACATCTTTAAGGGTGAGCCCGTTCTTGAAGGTTGTAATGCATTCATCGACTACTTTTCTTCCGTCGCAGTATCTTTTACATTCGTCGGTGAAGTTCTCGTTATCCACGGTTTCGGTGGACTCTTCGACGTCGCAGTCATGGTCACTGTATTCAAAGACAGCTTTGTAATATTCTTTGTTGTCTCCTAGGTATTCGTAGGTTACGGTTCCGTTGATGCCTTCGACGTTGTTTTCGACAAAAGAAATCACGGTTGCATCGCTGTCAAAGTCGCAAGGACCCTTCTTGGTTTCTTCCTGACTGCCGCTGTTTCCGGAATCTCCTCCGTCTTCAGTATTGCCGTCATCGACAAATTCGCTACATGTTAGAGCTCCATCACAGTCCTCCAAAATGTCGCCAATTGTTTGTGGTCCCTTAGCGTCTTTCAGATTATTAAACGTTTCGCACAGCTGTTTTACTGCTTTAAAAGCGGCTTCCTTTGCTTTTTCGGCCAGCTGAGCAGGGCTTGTTTGAGATGCGTATTCGCTGACAGTGGTAATGACATTTCCGTCACAGGTCTTGGAAACGACTTCGGGGAAATCGGCCCTTTCCTCTTCAAAAAGGGCTACCACTTCCTCGCAGGATCTACCGATGTCCTTTATTTCGGTTTCCTTGATTTTATTTTCAAGGTATTCAGTGTTGACCGTTATCTTTTCGTCATCTTTTCCGTTGTAGCTGTATGACCAAACCTTGTCGTCTATCTTGAAGTCGCAAGATGTAGTTGCGCCGTTTCCGTCGCCTTCATTGCTAGCGTTGCCACCGTTTTCCCCGTTGGTGGAAGTGCCGCTGTCGTCGCAGGCCGAAAGGGTGAATGCCAGGGCGAAGGGTAGGCTCAAGATGGAGGCCTTGACCAGTCCGTTCTTATGAAAGTGCATGATTTTCTCCTTGCCCTTCGGTGTAGGGCGATTGATTATGAGTATAAGCCCAATATAAATAAAAAAGTGCAAATCCTCGCACGCTAATGGTTTGATGGTGAAATTGTTCACATTTTTCACATCTTAGTGAACGCCTGTTCACCAAAATCGGTTTGGACCAGGAGTCCAGGTCCAGAAATGCCCAGTTTAAACGGTTCGGTTTTTGTAAGAAATTTGAAATTTTTGTTGCCAAAGTGGGAGAAAGTGGTATATTTGTATAGTGTTGTGTTGAAAAGTGTGTAAAACTAGCATGAACTTTACGTCTTTCATAGGTCAAGCCCAGACGGCTATCGATGGAAAGGGAAGGTCCGCCTTCCCCAGGGAGTTCCGTCGTCAGTTGCAGACGTCTGATGGGGATCAGTTCGTGGTCACTCGTGGCCCGGCTCAGACCCTGCGGCTCTTTACCTTGCCGGAATACGAAAAGTTCATGGCGGACTTGGACCAGAGGTCCGACCGCCGTCAAGCTGACCTAGTTCGTAGAGGCCTCTGCCCCACCGTGGTGGAGTTGGACGGCCAAAACCGCATTTTACTTCCCAAGATACTGATGGAGTTTGCTGGTCTTAAAGGAGAAGTCCTTTACGTACAAGCTAGCGGTAAGACTCTCGAACTATGGAATCCGGAACGCTTCAATGCAAAGTATGGCTTGCAGACGAATGAAGATGTTGCTGCATTCGATGCCGCGTTCTATGGAGAAAGCTTGACGGAGGGCGGCAATGACAAACGTTGACCTCTGCCAGACTAAATTACAGACAAATGAATTTTACCACAACCCGGTGATGTTGCGGGAATGTCTCGATGCTTTGTGCATCAAGGCCGGTGGAACTTACGCTGATTGCACTTTGGGCGGTGGCGGTCATTCTTATGCTATTGCAAACAAATTAAACGAACAGGGAACCCTCCACGCTTTTGACCGCGACCAGGATGCGGTGGCCTTTGCCACAAAACGCTTGGCTGGAGTGAAGCCCAAGTTTATTGTCCACCCCGTGCGTTTTGGCGAACTGAAAAACGAAATTGCTCCCGACACTTTAGACGGAATCCTTTACGACCTGGGAATTAGCAGCCATCAGGTGGATGCTTCCGAACGGGGCTTCACTTTTGTGGGTGACAACCCGCTGGATCTGCGCATGGACCGTCGCGAAGGAACTTCTGCACAGGAATGGCTCCGCACGGTAAGCGCCGACGACCTTGCCGCGGCCCTCCGCAAGAATGCGGACATGGACAGGGCCTATAAACTGGCGACCCGTTTGGTGGAAATGGCTGCCGCCGTTTCCGCGGAGGGCCGCGAAGTGCTCCCCTCTGACATGAAGGCTGTGGTGGAGTCCGTGTTCCCCGACAAGAAGCGGGAAGTGAACGGCTTGCTGGCCCGCGTGTTCCAGGCTATTCGCATGGAAGTGAACGGGGAACTGAAAGAGATTGAAGAAAGCCTCTCTGCCGCGGTGGACTGCCTCAAGGTGGGCGGTCGCCTGGTGGTCATGAGCTACCATTCCGTGGAAGACCGCTGTGTCAAGGAAACTGCAGCACAGTTCGAGAAGGCCTGCATTTGTCCGGAACACATGCCGGTATGCACTTGTGGCGGAAACCACCAGCGTTTGAAGAAGGTGAATCGGAAACCCATTGTTCCGACAGCAGAAGAAATTGCAAGCAACAGCAGGGCTCGCTCTGCAAAACTGAGGGTGTATCAACGGGTATGAGCGGAACCGAGAAATTCAAGGTGGCTACAACCAATAGGTCGATTTTTATAATCGTCTTTTGCGTGGTGCTCTTGGGCTCCCTGCTTTTGATTCTGCCCCTGTACCTGCAGAACCGCTTAAACAGCCTTTACGATCAGTCCCGCAAGCTGGAAAATCAGGTAACGTTCCTCCAGCGTGATGCGCTACTGCTGGAACTGAAAATCAACCAGCTTTCTTCGCTGGAACAGCTTTCGGAATTTGCAAAGGAATCAGGTTTTGAATTGAACGAGGTTCCGCAAAAAATCATGGTCCTGGAGGTAGAAGGTGAATAAGTTCCCCCTCGAACCTCTTGGATTCTTGAAGTGGATTGTGCTGTCCATTGTGGTGGTGCTCACTTTGCAGACCTTCAATATCCAGGTGCTGAACCAGAAGGTTTACCAGGCAAAGACCAAGAGCTTGGTAACCCGTTCCAAGAACATCTATGCAGAACGGGGCCAGATTCTGGACCGTAACGGTGTGGTGCTGGCGGACAACTTTAGGGATACCGCCAACAAGGCTTTGGATTACAGCCGCATCTTCTTGCAGGGTAAGCTGGCTTCCCAGATTATCGGGAAACTGGACTTTAACGGTCATGGGGTCATGGGCGTGGAAAGGGTGTTTGACGAGCGCCTTAGCGGGAACGAGGGCTTTAGGGTGAGTGTGGAAGACGCCCGTCGCCGCGAAGTCTACTCCCGCTCCGAGAACGTGGCGGAAGCCGTTCCCGGCAAGAACCTGGTGTTGACTATTGACAAGAACATGCAGGAAGTGGTGGAAAAGTCTTTGAAGGATGGCGTTATAGAATATAATGCAGCCAGTGCCTCTGCCGTGGTGGTGGACCCCTATACCGGTGAAATATTGGCCATGGCCAGCTACCCCTCTTTTGACCCCAATTCCAAGACCCAGGGAATTGGTCGTGTGGCCAAGAACGAAATCGTTTCCATGTCTTACGAACCGGGTTCCACCTTCAAGGTGATTACTGCCGCTGCGGCCCTTGAGAACAACGTCGTGGATCCGGAAAGAGTGTTCCCCAACGAGGGCAAGGTGTGGAAATGGAATCCGAAATCGCCGCCCATCAAGGATTCGCATTTTTATGGCGACATGAACATGACCCAGGCTATGGTGCAGTCCTCCAATATTGTGTTCGCGAAGATTGCAAACGAGGTGGGGGCCGATAAACTCTACCGCATGGCCCGTAACTTTGGCCTGGGCATGAAAACCTCGGAGAATTTCTATGGCGAGGAATCGGGCAAGCTTTACCAGCCCTACGAACTGACCCGTGATGACCGTACCTTGAAAACTATGGGTTTTGGACATGCCTTGCTGGTGACGCCCATACAGATGGTAATGGCGTATTCCGCCGTTGCCAATGGTGGAAAATTGATGGAACCCATGATCGTGAAGGAATGGCGAGATGCCGACGGAAATCTGGTGGAAAAGAATGAACCGGTGGAAGTGCGTCGCGTGATTTCGGAGGTGACCGCCGGAAAGATCCGTAACATGCTTGGCCATGTGGTGAATGACAGCGACGGCACGGCAAAGCGCGTGCCCAGCAAGAAGATTCCCGACGTGCTTTTTGGAGGCAAGACGGGCACGGCGGAAAAGTTCAACCAAAAAACTGGAGGATACGACGAGAACTCTGGTGTGGCTTCCTTCATTGGCCTCGCTCCGGCGGAAAATTCCCGCTATGTGTGCCTGGTGCTGGTGGACGAACCCAATGCGGACAAGAGGAATGGCCATGCGGGCGGTGTTACGGCAGGCCCCATTTTCCGCAAGATTATGGAAAGGATTTACTACCACCCGGAACTTTCTCCTTTGACCCACAAGTTGGCTAGGGTCTCCGGGAAAAACGGTTGCGATGTGGACTTTATGGGACTGTCTGTGGCAGCGGCAAAGAAGATTGCTTCTGACAGGAACTGCCCCGTGACTTTTGCTGGCGAAGGCAAGAGGGTGGTTTCCCAGCGCAGCGATGTGCAGGACACTTTTGGTTTGGAACTCACCTTGGGCGAAGCGGTAGCTTCCCGGATGCCCAACCTGGTGGGACTTTCTTTGAAAGAGGCTTTGGAAGTGATGGGCAATATCCGCATGAACGTGGAATTCGAGGGCAAGGGCCGCGTGGCCTCCCAGTTCCCCAAGGCGGATACGGAACTTTCCAAGGGAACAGTTTGCAAGTTGACTTTGAAGGAGCGTGGCTAATGATATCCGAAGGATTGATGCAGAACCTTGCTGTGACGGGGCTGTGCGACGATTCCCGCAAGGTGAAACCGGGGAACCTGTTCTTCTCTTTGCCCGCCGAAGGTGCCGAAGAATTTGCCCGTAAGGCTTTGGAAGCAGGCGCCGTGGCCGTGGTGGCGGAAGTTCCCGCACCGGAGAGCATGACCGCCAAGTGGATCCAGGTAGCCGATGTCCGCAAGGCCCGCCTGGAAGCGGCCAAGATTTTCTACAAGGATCCCTTTGCAAAACTTTCCGCCCATGCGGTTACAGGGACCAACGGAAAGACCACCAGCGCCTTCTTGATGGATGCCATGCTGACGGCGGCAGGCCATAAGGTGGCCCTGCTGGGGACCATCAAGAACAAGGTGGGGGACAAGTCCGTGCAGGCCACCCTCACGACTCCGGGACTTTTGGATTTGTATGCCTTCGCAAAGACTGCGGTGGATGCGGGCTGCACTGACTTGGTGATGGAAGCCTCTTCCCATTCGCTCCACCAGGGCCGTATGGCGGGTGTGAAATACAGGAGCGGGCTCTTTAGCAATTTGACCCAGGACCACCTGGATTACCACAAGACCATGGACGCCTATTTCGAGGCCAAACGGCTCTTGTTTACCCGGTATTTGGCAAAGGACGGTGTTGCCGTCATCAACATCGACGATGCCTACGGAAAAAGACTATACGATTCCCTGACCGAGATTGAAGCGGGCCGGAAGGTGGCTGTCTCGCGTCTGGGAATCGGTAGTTCTTCCGTGAAGCCCGAAGGCCCCGTGCAAAACACGGAAGACGGCCTGAAGATTTTGCTGCCCGCCATTAGCGACCGTGCTTTTGAAACGCCCCTGTGTGGCGACTTTAACGTGGATAACGTGATGCTGGTGCTTTCATGGGCCAAGGCCATCGGGATTTCCGATGCCGCCATGCGCAAGGCCCTTGCAGAAATCCGGGTGCCGGGCCGTTTCGAGAAGGTTTGGAACAGGGGCGGTCGCCACGTGATTGTGGACTACGCCCACACTCCCGACGCGTTAGAGCGTGTGCTCTCTACCGCCCGCAGCCTCTGCCGCGGCAAGCTTTCTTGCGTGTTCGGCTGCGGTGGCGACCGTGACAAGACCAAGCGCCCCATTATGGGCGGCATTGCAGAAAGGCTTTCGGACAAGGCCTGGCTCACTTCGGACAATCCCCGTACCGAAAACCCCAGCGACATTATCGCCGACGTGCGGGCGGGTATGAAAACCGACAAGTTTTCTGTGGTGGAAAACCGCGAAGAGGCCATCTACAAGGCCTGCGCAGAACTTAAGGATGGCGACTGGCTGGTGATTGCCGGCAAGGGCCACGAAGACTACCAGATTATCGGAAAGACTAAACATCATTTTGACGACCGCGAGATTGCAGTAAAGGCTATGGAAAAATGCTGAAGTTGGATTTGACAATTAGAGAGATGCTGGAGATTCTGGAGACGGAAGCCGTGGGGGTTTCGTCCAGGACCTTGAACCGCAAGGTGAATCTCTGCATGGACTCTAGGGAAAAGGCCAAGGGGGTTGTCTTTTGGCCCATCAAGGGAGTGCGCTTGGACTCCCATCAGTTTGTAAACCAAATGGAAAAGGAAGGGGCGCTCATGAGCGTTGTGAATCAGGAAACAATGGAAGAATATTCCACCAGGAACGAAACCTTCAAGGCCTACGCTCCCGTAAACGATACCACCAAGGCCTTGCTCAAGCTGGCCCAAGGTTACCAGCGCCGCTTCAAGGTGAAGAAGGTGGCCATTACCGGTAGCAACGGCAAGACCACCACCAAGGAAATGGTGAAGGCGGTTCTTTCTTCCAAGTTCGTGACCCACGCCACCCAGGGTAACTTCAACAACCACATTGGCGTTCCCATAACCCTGTTCCAGTTGAAGCATAGTCACGAAGCTGCCGTGGTGGAAATGGGTACCAGCGGTCCCGATGAAATTCGCCCCCTGTCCTTGGCGGCGGAGCCTCACGTGGCGGTGATTACCAACATCGGAGCCTCCCATTTGGAACGCCTGGGTGATTTGGACGGCGTGTTCAAGGAAAAAATCAACATTACGGCAGGCCTCCAGAAGGGCGGAACGCTGATTGTGAATGCGGACGATCCCAGACTTTGCAAGGTGAAGTCCACCAAGAATTTTAAGGTGGTGACCTTTGGGCTCCGCCGCGGCATGATCAAACCCCAAAAGTTGCAGTGGAACGAAAACGCCTGTGCCGATTTTTATGTGGGCCGCACCCATTTTGTGCTGAACGTTCCCGGAAATCACAACCTTTACAATGCCCTGGCGGCCATTGCCGTGGGTGAGGCATTCCGTGTTCCCAAGGCTCAGATTGCAAGGGCTTTGGGAAACTTCCGTGCCACCAACATGCGCATGGAAATCAAGAAGGCTAACGGTTTCAAGATTGTGTCCGACTGCTACAACGCAAATCCCTCTTCTACCCGCATGGCCTTGCAGACCATCGGTAACATGAACGTGGATGGCTGCCGCATTGCGGTCTTGGGCGACATGTTGGAATTGGGCAAGGTGTCTAGTGAACAGCACAAGAACGTTGGTGCCCTGGTTCCCGAAATGAATTTTGACCTGCTGGTGGCGGTAGGCAAGGAAGCCCACCACTATGTAGAAGGTGCCAAGCAAAGGGGCATGGCCAACGTGGAACATTTTGATTCCGTGCAGGAGGCCATTGAGTTCCTTTCTGATGTGGTGAGCAAGGGGGACGTGCTTCTGGTGAAGGGTTCCCGTGGTATGAAAATGGAACAGGTGGTGGATGCGTTGGAGAAACTTGCTCCCGTTTCCAAGATGTAAGAGGATAAAGGCTTAGATGAATTCTTTGCAGACATCGGGTGTGAACAAGTTGCTGTTGCTGTCGACGCTCCTGTTGATATGCTTTGGCATTGCCGTGGTGTACACGGCGTCTACGCCCCATGCCCTAAAGATGGGGCTGTCTCCGGAATTCTACCTGAAGGCCCACATTTGGAAAGTCCTGGGAGCCTTGGTCATCATGTTTGTGGTCTCCAGGGTGGATTACAGCATTTGGATGAAGGGCTCCAGAATCGTGTTTATCGTGGGTGCCATCCTTACCATTGCGGCCATTGTGGCGGGCGGTAGTGTCAAGGGTGCCAACCGCTGGATTTGGGGAATTCAACCCTCCGAAATCTTGAAATTGGGCCTGATTTCCTGGATTTGCGCAAAACTTTCTGCCGCGGGTACCGAAATCAAGACCCTGAAATGCTCCATTATCCAGCCGGCGGTACCGTTCCTCATTTCTGCCTTGCTTTTGGCTTTGCAACCCAACTTCTCCATGCTGATGTTGTTTGCGGGAATTACCCTGGCAGTGCTTTTTGTGGCAGGGGCACGGTTCAAGTACATCGGTATCAGCCTTGCGGCTTGCATTCCCGTGGGCTTGATAGTGCTTTTGATCAAGTCCCACACCTCAAAACGCCTTATGGCCTTCTTTAACCCGGCAGAAAACCAGAATTCCGCCTATCAGGGGGAACATGCTTTGGAAGCCCTTGGTAACGGCGGTATTTTCGGGACGGGTTTTGGCATGGGCATGCAAAAATTGGGCTACTTGCCCGAAGCACACAAGGATGTGATTTATGCGGTGATCGGCGAAGAATTCGGATTCATTGGGACCTTTGCGGTACTGCTGCTGTTTGGCGTTCTTTTCTATCAAGGCTTTGAAATAGCACGTAATTCCTCTACCCGTTTTGGAAAGTACATGGCGGTGGCCTTGACCATTTCCCTGTTCTTGAACTTTATGATTCACGTTTGCGTGAGTACGGGGCTTTTCCCCACTACGGGACAGCCCCTGCCGTTCCTCAGCTTTGGTGGAACGAACTTGATTTTCTCTGCGTTGTTCATTGGAATCTTGTTGAACATTTCCAAACCCGGTACGGGAAAGAAAATGTACGAACCCTATATGAACAGTGCCGACAAGGCGGACAAGCGCAGTTATGCGGAATTTGAAACTTCAAGGAGCGGACTATGAAAAAGTTCCTTTTTGTGTGTGGCGGAACCGGTGGACACATTTTCCCCGCAGTGGCTATTGCGGAGAGCCTGAAGAAAATGGGCGTCACCGACATTACTTTTGCTGGTCGTAAGGACTCCATGGAAGAACGCTTGGTGGCTTCCAACTGGCCCTACGAATACATTACGGCGGAACCCCTGCACCGTGGTCCGTTCCTCAAGAACTTGGCCTTGCCCTTTAAGCTTTCCAAATCCCTGGTTCACGCAAAGAAGGTTCTGAAAAAAGTGAACCCTGATGTGGTGGTGGCTACGGGTGGCTACGTTTCCTTGCCTATAGTCCTTGCCGCTGGAAGGCTGGGAATCCCTGTTTACCTGCAGGAGCAGAATGCGGTGGCGGGCATTGCCAATAAGGTGGGAGCCCGCTATGCCAAGACGATTTTTGTGACTTCTGACGATGCTGCCAAGAGTTTCCCCACCGAAAAGACCATGGTGTTCGGGAATCCTGTTCGTGAACTTCCTTCTGAAGATTCTTTGGAACGCCCCGTGGAGTTCCGTGAAGGCAAGAAGGCCGTGTTTATCGTGGGCGGTTCCCAGGGTGCTGCCGGAATCAACGCGAAAATTGAAGAGAGCATCGCCCGCATCGTGAACAACTCCAACGTTTCCGTGGTGTGGCAGGTAGGTGTCAAGAACCTGGATAGCATTAATGGCCGCTTGGGAATGTTACCCAATGTGGCGGTAAAGGGATTCCTGAACGGAATCTACGCCTATATGAAGCATGCGGATTTGATAATCAGCCGTGCAGGTGCCTCGGCCCTTGCCGAAATCCTTGCTTTTGGCAAGCCCTCCATTTTGCTTCCGTTTCCCCACGCTACCGCCAACCATCAAGAACACAACGCCCGTGCCGTGGAAAAGGCGGGTGCCGCCCTGGTGGAACTGGACAGCGACGAGAACCACTTGTGGGACAAGGTAGAATCCCTGCTGTTTGACGAAGAAAAACTCTCCAAGATGGCTGCTGCCGCCAAGGGCCTGGGAATGCCCGATGCCGCAGATAAGATTGCCAAGGTGATTTTGGAAAAGGAAAGTGCATAATGCAGATTAACGATTGTAAACGCGTCCGCCGCTTGCATCTGGTGGGAATCGGTGGTGCCGGGATGTCCGGCATCGCAGAGGTGCTGCACGAAAACGGATTCGTGGTTACCGGCTCCGACATGGGGGAGGGTGCTGTCATTGACTACCTGAAGCACCTGGGCATCCGTGTGGATAGCAAGCACGAAGCCAAGAATGTGGAAGATGCGGATTTGGTGATTTATTCCTCTGCCATTCCCTATGACAATCCCGAGCTGGTGGAAGCCCGTGCCCGTCGTATTCCCGTAATCCGCCGTGCCGAAATGTTGGGCGAACTCATGCGCATGAAGTACACCCTTGCCATCGCAGGGACCCATGGCAAGACCACCACGACCTCCATTGTGGGGGAAATCTGGGAAGAGGCCGGTCTGGACCCCACCATTATCGTGGGCGGCGTGGTCAAGGGCAAGGGCAGTGGCGCCAAGGTGGGTAAGGGCGATTACCTTATTGCCGAAAGTGACGAATTCGACCGCAGTTTCCTTTCCATGATGCCCTCTTCGGCCATCGTGACGAACATCGATGCGGATCATTTGGATACTTACGAGAATCTTGACGAAATCAAGGAAGCCTTTGTCCAGTTCATCAACAAGATTCCCTTCTACGGTCAGGCCATTCTTTGCATTGACGACCCCAATGTACAGCAGATTTATTCCAAGGTCCGCAAGCCGGTAATTACCTACGGGTTCTCCCGTCAGGCCAAGTACCGCATTGACAACCTGCGTTTTGAAAAGGGATTCCCCCATTTTGAAATTTTCAACGACAAGAAGAGCCTTGGGGAATTCCAGTTGCAGATTCCGGGCCGCCACAATGTGCTGAACGCTACCGCCGCGGTGGCCTTGGCCATGGAAGAAGGCATTTCTGCAGATATTGCCCGTAAGGCGGTGGCCGCCTTTGAGGGGGTCCAGCGCCGCTTTGAGCTCATTGGCGAAAAGAACGACATTTTGGTGTTCGACGATTATGCCCACCATCCCACGGAAGCGACGGCGACCCTTCAAGGATTCAGGGAGGCTTTCCCGGATCGCCGCGTGATTGTGGCTTTCCAGCCTCACCTGTTCTCCCGTACCAGGGACCAGCACGAGGCCTTTGGCAGTGCCTTCGCCAACTGCGATGTGCTACTGTGTACCGACATTTATCCGGCCCGCGAACGCCCCATTGAAGGCGTGACGGGGGCTCTTGTCTCGGACAGTGCCTTGGCCTTTGGCCACCGCAATGCCCGCTTTGTAGGGGACCAGACCAACTTGCTGCCCATTTTGAAAGAGGAACTCCGCCCCGGTGACGTGGTGGTGCTCATGGGGGCCGGCAACATCTGGAAACTGGGCCAAAAGATTTTGGAGGAATGTATTTGAGCGACAAAACCACATTCTTCGGCCGTAGAATCGGTTATAACGAAGAAAAGCGCAAGCGTACCCGTGCTATGAAAATCAAGAACGGGACCAAGGCAAGCTTGCGCTGGTTCAGGCGTCGTGGCTGGATTATCGGCCTCGTCCTTGTAATCGTGGGTGTTGCCGCATGGACCAACCGTTTTTACCTGCAACGCTTTAACCCCATGGAACTTAGACACCTGCAATACATCGACATAGAGGGCAACCGGATGTTGACCTGGGAAGATGTGGTACAGAATGCCCATGTGGAACCGGGAATGTTCCTGTCGGAAGTGTTTGAGGATTCTGTGGAAAAGAACCTGATGCAGTTGCCCTTGATCCACAAGGTGACGGTGGAAAAGCATTTCCCTTCTTCCCTGACTATCAAGGTGCAGGAATCTACGCCTGTGGTTGCGTATTTCCAGGGGAGCCGGGTTTCGGTTTATTCCGAAAGGGGTCTTCTTTTACCCATGTCCACGGCGGCGGCATTCCATTTGCCCGTGGTGGACAGTGCCGCTTATGAAAGGATTGGCGAGGTGGCATCCCGTTTGCAGCAGTTGCGGCAAGACAACAAGGATCTTTACAATTTGGTGTCCATGGTGTCTTGGAACGAGGAGCTTCGCGCTTATGAGGTTTTCTTTAGCGATACGGGTTACAAGACCTTGTTCCCTCAAGGTAAGTGGGAAAAAGACTTGTGGTCCCTTTTGGAGTCGGTCAAGCGCGGTTTTCCCCAGGACCTGAAGTGTGCAGGGGAGGTGGATATGCGTTTTTCGGGCTTTCTATACGTAAGGAATTATGACAAGAGGTGTGTCAATGGATGATAACAACAATGAACTGAGAAAAGAAGATCTGATATTTGGTCTAGATATCGGAACTTCCAAAATCAACCTGTTTGCGGGGGCGATGAACCCCGACAATTCGGTGAGGGTCCTGTGTTGCGGTGCCCTGGGCGTTGCCCGTGCCGATGAAATGGACTGCGTGGTGGAAACTCTGCAGAATGTAATCCACCAACTGGAGCCTTTCATTGATTTTGATGTGCGGGATGTCTATGTGGGCATTGCCGGAAACCATGTTTCTTGTGTCAACTATAAGGGATTGATTACCCTCCCCACGGGCGAAGTCCGTGAAGTGGATATTGAACGGGTCAAGAATTTGGCCAGTACCATTCCCGAAACTGCAGGTCAAATCATTCACGTTTTCCCTGGGGAATACACCCTGGACGACCAGGCAGGTATTCGTAACCCCAAGGGATTGAACGGTCGCCGGTTGGGCGTAGACGTTCAGGTGGTCACCTCCCGCCCGAATGCCATCCAGAATCTGGACAAGACCGTTACCCGTGCCGGCCTCCATGTGGAAGAGTTGGTGCTGGAACCTTTGGCGGCCGCCTCTGCGGTCTTGACTGACGACGAAAGGGAATTGGGTGTGGCTTTGATCGATATTGGTGCTGGCACGGCAGACATTGCCGTGTTTGTGGGGGACTCCGTCCGCTATACTGCCTCCTTGGACCTTGCCGGTAACGCCATCACTAAGGACATTAGTAAGTGCTTGAAGGTGCCTATATCCCTTGCCAAGGCAGAGGATATCAAGAAACGCTACGGCACCTGCCGCATAAACAATCTGATTGAAGACGAAACCTTCCCGGTGCCCAGCGTGGGCGATAGGGGAGAAGTCCAGTGTTCCCGTAAGCTTTTGGCAAATGTCATTAGCTGCCGTGTAGAAGAAATTTTCAAGCTGTTGAACGTTGATCTGCAGAAGCACAAGATGGATGGCCTCCTGAATGGCGGCTTTGTCCTGACGGGTGGCTGCTGTGCTTTGGACGGAATTGAATCCGTGGCAGAAAGGGTATTTGGACGTTCGGTCCGCATTGGCCACCCCAGGGACGTGGCGGGAATCCAAAGTTATTCCAACCCCTCTTACGCCACAGGTATCGGGCTTTTGCTCTACGCGGCAAAACAGCGCCGTCGCGAAAAGAAGCGCGAAACAGGTAAACAGATTTCGGTATCCATGAAAAAGGGCCTGCAAAGGTTCAAGGATATCTTGAAGGCTTATTTCTAAAAACAACAACCACTCAAAACAGGGAGAAAAACTATGAGTGAATTCGACATAAACGAAACATCCCACATCCTGATGGATGATTCAGCCCTCAACAACGCCAAGGTCAAAGTCTTTGGCGTAGGCGGTGCCGGTGGCAACACCGTGAACCGTATGGTTGGCATGCAGATTGAAGGCGCAGAGTACTACGCCGTCAATACCGACGCCAAGGCTTTGGAACTGAGTCTTGCCGATCACAAGATTCAGATTGGCCAGAAGCTTACCAAGGCTCTCGGTGCGGGCATGAAGCCGGAAATCGGTCGCAAGGCCGCCGAGGAGAACCTTGAGGAACTGAAGGAATCCATGAAGGGTGCCGATATGATCTTTATCACCGCCGGTATGGGTGGTGGTACGGGAACAGGTGCCGCCCCTGTGGTGGGTTCCGTGGCCCGTGAATTGGGAATCCTCACCGTGGCTGTGGTGACCAAGCCTTTCGATTTTGAAGGAAAGCGCCGTAGCCAGCTGGCTAGCGAAGGTATCAAGAACCTCCGTGCCGCCGTGGATACCATGATCGTGGTAGATAACGAGAAACTTGTGAATGTGGTTGAAAACACCGACAAGAAACTCACTCTGGATGGTGCTTTTAGGATCACCGACGAGGTCTTGGGCAATGCGGTCCGTAGCATTTGCGACATCATGTTCCGCCATGGCCTTATCCATGTGGACTTTGCCGACGTGAAGACGGTGATGACCAACGGCGGCTCCGCCCTGATGGGTACCGGCATTGCCGAAGGTGAGGATCGCGGCATCAAGGCTACCGACATCGCCCTTTCCTCTCCGCTGCTGGAAGATGTGAATGTGGAAGGTGCCACTGGCGTGCTGGTGAACGTTTCCCATGGCGAAAACTTCTCCATGATCGAATTCAAGGAAGCGATGAAGCACATCCATGATGCCGTTGGCGATATGGGTAACCCCAACATCATCATTGGCGACATCTTGATTCCGGAGTTGGGTGACAAGGTCTGCATTACTGTCATAGCCACCGGTTGCGGCGGAACTGCTGCTTCTAGCGATGTGAAGCCCATGTTCGCCAGCGAAAGTGACGTGCCCGCTGCCCCCCAGGCTAAGGATGTGGTCAACTCCATTGGTGCCCCCGGTATGTACCAGCAGGCTCCCCAGCCCGTTG
>Ga0265298_10002886_pt1 | contig 23330 bp, 29 predicted proteins | sample AusTroGonzalo_MG_3_FD_193486 | JGI IMG/M metagenome (GOLD analysis project Ga0265298, IMG submission 193486) | Bovine rumen microbial communities from tropical cattle in Woodstock, Queensland, Australia - Gonzalo_01 | ecosystem: Host-associated > Mammals > Digestive system > Stomach > Rumen ...
ATCAGGATATGTCATATCAATAACCCCGACAATCTCATTTTCACCATTGAGTACTTTTAGAATGAATTCTCTAATTTTATAACTGTTAGTTTGTAATTGTTCTTTCATTTCGTGTTCCTTTGACTGAAAATGCATTTTCTTCATGAGTTTGAGACAGTCAGTACCATGATGTGTACTATTCTTTGCAAACTCAAAGATTCTTTGCCGCATTTCATCTGGGATCTTGTAGTTAACACCATCGTTGTATGCATCTTCTACAATTTTGTATATGAAATCACAACTTGGTTTTGTTCCTGGATGTATCTCCTTTCTAAGATTACGCTCGATCATCTCAAACAATTTCTTTTGAGACCTGATCTTAACACCATCAGACTTCTTTTCTTCTTTTATCGGAAGTCCAGAACTTATGGTGGCTATCGGTAAGTCATTACACTTAGTGAGTTTTCGTCTCAATGAACTGTTACCATTAAACGCTTTAATTTCTATGTGATCAGCGTATACACGACTGAGCTTATTCACATCACCAGTATAAATATAATGCAAATGAATACCTGCACCTGACTTACTAAGCTCTGCATAAGTTGCTGGCCATTTACTAGCAGCTTCTAAGTTCTTTTCAAAACACTTATTACCATCAGCATCAGGAATATCAAAGTCTATAACAATGTGGTTTTCAGGAACCCGTACATAATGCAATTTGGAAGTATCCACCATCGAGAGAGTAGTATCTACATCTTTCCAGGCTTTAAGAGGTGTCTCTTTCTCGGAAGCATATTGTGCCGGCCAATTAGCACCATCAGAGTCAAATACAGAGGGCTGTTCTTCAAACTCAATTAAACGAGTTTTATCGATTTTTTCCTCCGAGAATTTTTCGACTTTGAATTTGTTCTCTTTAAATCCTATATAGTAGTTTCTAACTCTCGTACCATCGTCTAACACTTTACGATCAAAACACTCATCGAAATAATTTTTGAGCTCCTCTTTGAACATACGTTGAGACATCGGATACGGCACCTTCGCATCTTCACAATATGTTTTGTACATCTCCCACGCAGCTTTAAGACTTACACCTTCGCTGTGTGAAAATACGGAATACGAATCCATCACAAAATTGTAGAAATCATTAGAAGCATCCATCATAGCAATAGGAATATAATCGTCATATGCACCTGGATCAGATTCATAAACCTGCTTGCAATGCCACGCTATACCGCCTAATTCGAATCCTATTTGCTTTACAGTTGTCTTATACTCATTAACTGGTAATGTCTCACCTGATGGTTTGACATCAATTAATCTTCTTATAAGGCCAGACTTTGCGTCTGTGATCTTAACTGGTTTATTTGTACCCATGAATAAGAACGATTTGAATCGGGTTGAATACTGAGACTTAAATTTCTCATTCACCATCATCATTTCGTGAGAAACAAGACTATTAAGTCGTGTATTATCCTCAATATGAGACAAATCACCATCATGCTGTATCGCTACAAGTGGATTACTTGAAAATGCTTCTAATGCAAATGAACTATTTGAAGAACCCAGACTTTTTGCATCAAATACCGAATAATAACCATCGAAGAGTTGCTGTATGATATTCAGAACGGTTGATTTACCTGTACCTGCGGCACCATATAAGACTAAGAATTTCTGTATTTTCTTTGAGTCACCATTGACAATAGAACCGACTGCCCACTCTATTTTCTTCCGTTCTTCAGGAGAATATAATGTAGACATTAGTTTGTCATATGCAGGGGTGTCAGACTGTTCAAGCGGATAATCGAGATGCTTACTTGCATAATCTTTCTTTGTAGCCATCGAATTAGAGAATACAAGCTTTTCGTCAAGCATATGAAATGAGTCTTTCAATTGCTTTTGACAATATCTATGCCATGTATCAATCATTCCAGTTTCAGCATCCCACATATGCATGATGCGCACAGGAACCTCATATCGTGACTTATTTTCTTCATAAAATTTATCAAGCTCACCATCAATTGCATCTATGACATCCTGCTCATCTGTTGTCCAGCGGTTTTCACCATCAAGCCAGAAAGCATAAAAGTCTCCGCCTCGTATCATCAGATCTGTACTCTTCTTGATAATAAATCTCGGATAGATTTCCACGGTACCACGCTTACCGGGACGCGTTGAAATCATTAAAAAGTCTAACATAGGACTTATTCTCCTTCATTCAAGTTATACTCCGATAAATATCTCATCATTTGATACCAGATGTCCATCGATCTAAGATCATACCTGCTATGAGGTATATAAACGAGGCTGCCCTCACCATCAGATCCGTACTCACGGTTTAAAAACATCCAGACAGCACGATTAACATAACTACCATCGAAATGATCATCTGTCATATCAGCTAATCTGAGGTTTTCAATCATCTTCCAGAACCATCGTCCTGGAAGAAGACCGTTTTCGGGATTTTGCATAATGTGTTCCTCTACTCTAACAGCGAGGGCAACCATCATTTCGAATACACTACAAGATTTATTATCAAGCAACGACGCGATTATTGGATCTTCTATACCATGATCATATCCAAATCTATATCTGAGATTGATTCCGTCTTCACAACGATTCCCATCCATCGGCAAAATATACATAAACTCTGTTTCGTACAAATAGTCTATTAATTTTGTATAGGACTGATATTTTCTCTCGTCAATTAGATAACACAACCATGAGAAGTATTCCTTATTAATATCTCGTGTTACCATTACTCCTCCTCTGAGTCATCCTTATACTCTTCTAATCTCTTATAGAGATCATAGTCTTTGAATGATTCAGGGAGTTTCTTACCAGTAGCATCTTCATACTTCTTAACATCCTTCAGGATTTCGTAATAGCACTTACGAGGTTCGTTCTTAATATGCAGAGCATCCTCCTCGTACTCACCAATGCGTCTGAGATTTCCTACCCCAATGACATCATCAACATTTTCTATGATCTCATTGTCCTCATCTGCAAGAATACCATCAGCATACAGAGTTAACTCTGCCTGATCGTAATCCTCATCTTCACCATAAGCTTCAGGCTCTATAACAACTATATTACCATTAGGCTTAAAACTTATACGCTTAAGACCATTGCTTCCTATTTCTTCTTTACTTTCTGAATCAGAGTAATTTACATAAGTCTTAATGTTCTTAGCATATTCGCTTAAACTAGGTTTATTTGTAGCTTTCTTAGCCTGTTCTGTTGTCTTCTTAAGTTCCTGATTTTTCTTTTCTTCAATGAACTTTTTTGCTGCTTCCACCTTAGGAGCTGTGAATCTTTCTTTTACAGAATCAATCTCCTCTTGTGCAATCTTAGCATACTTCTTTTCACAAACTTTCTTTGTTGCGAACCATGCAGAGAGACCGCTAATAGCGGCTCCTGCTAGGAATGCAATTGCATGACTTACTCTTGCGTCCATCATATATCTCCTTTACTTTTGATCTGGGAATGAGGCTTTGTTTAATACACTACCATCGACATTGAAATCGAGTAAGAATCCACTATTTCTACTTCCATTCTCGATGTATGTATATTCATTTGTACCATCCTTACGAACAATTTCTACTGGCTTTATACCAAAGTCAATATAATTGTCCCCTGACTGGTTATCTGGATCAAAGACCCATCCGACTTCCTGACCGACACGAGTCTTAGGGAATCCCAATTCCTCTAATACATCATTCAAGAATACATAACCATATGCTCTCAAACGATCATTGAACATAGCCTGTCTTGCTGACAAGAATACTTCGCAATATGTCGGATCTTTATCCCAATAAGGGTTTCTTGGATCAAATATTCTTCTGTAACCATCGAAGTCTTCACCACTGTCAACAATGTTTATTTTCTTCTTGACTGTCTTTGTCTTACCATCGTCTCCAACTACCTTCTCTTTAATCTCGAGAGTTTCAGTACCGAATCTGAGCTCATTATCAATACGCTCACCATCCTCGCCAAACTTCTCTTTCAACTTTCTACGATAATCATCAAACTCACCAATGGTGGCTGCCAGACTTGATGCAAGAACTGCATTTCTCTTATTGAGAATGCCTGTACCACCAAGGATGCTTGCTGTTGATGCAATACCTGTACCTATCGCAGGCGCATAATTGAGAACAAGTTTACCTGCTGTATGCAAATATACTTGTCTTTTATCTTTCTTTGCTTCTGCTTCAGTGTACTTGTCTTCCTTGTTTAGTTCAGGATTATTGAGATGCTCGTCAATGATATCAAGATTGATCTTTGCTTCCTCAACTACTTCTCTAGACTTAGCTGTTGCAACACAAGCTAAAACAGTAGTTACTGCACCTCCGATGATTCCAGCTCCTACCATGATCTGAGGCGAATACTTTCTTAAAGTGAAACTCATCGTATTCACCGCTCTACTTAAACCTGTAAAATTCATGTGTTCCTCCTTATTTTAATACTGTCGCTCTAGGCATTTTCAGCATATAACCATCGCGACATCTAATTACTTCTGCACTACGAATGTTCATCCATCCATACTTGTTAACCGTATAACTCGGAATAGAAACATTAGATAGTTCGTACAAGTCGCCTACAGACGCTACACCATACTGGTCAATAATATCGTCCATAGCACTCAAAACCGCTTCTGCATCACCTCTATTACTAAATATAATATTGTCGTAATCTAATACCGGACTTACCGATCTAGAATCTGTATTATAGGATTTTTGATAAAAACCACTATAAGAAATTTTAGAAGCCAATGATCCTGACTTCGGTTCTGCTGATCTTCCGTAAAGCAAATAGTGAATACCATTGCTAAACAGATCATCAACTGTCTTCTTGAAAGACGGAATAAGCCAATCTTCTAAAAGATACTCACCCAACGAACTGAAGCTTTCTTGAATAATGCTTCCTGCATATTTGCTTAGTCCAGATTTCTTCTGTGTAACTGTCTGACCAGATACAACAGATTCGAGCTTTCTTTCTTCAACCATCGGCGCTTCTGGCATCTCTCTTAATTTATGAGAGTTTGACCTGTATTCTTCCAAGCTCATTTCCTCCTTTTGTAAAAATAATATAGAAAGTACCTCCTTCATATTAGAGGCTGTAAATTTTGCGAATTAGGGGCGACCCACCATCGAATCGCCCCACTCGAATCACTCTTCTGTCTTCGGTTCTTCGTTAACAGACTTTGCATTCTCAGCAGCTTTCTTATCCTTGTGCTTAGCGATAAGATGCTCTACGAGTTTGTAGATACCATAACCTGCAAGAATTCCAGCTGCAAATCCACCTGCAGCAGGAGCAACAGTACGAAGAATACTGGGCTTAGTTGCAGATGAGACAGGTGCCATATCTGTAACTGTTACATCAGGCTCAACATGTGATGTTGCCAATACCGGGGGGTCCAGTGATACGATTTCTACTTTGTCCATAATTAATCTCCTTTCAGATTTAAAAATATAATTTATTCTTTAGCGGGTGGACTCCCGTTAAATACTAATAAAGTGGTTTAGGCTCTCGCCTTGAATGTGTTATAACGAGACACGGCTCGTCATTTCTTATTTGAGCTATAATATCAGGATTTATGATGCCTGCACCATCAACTGTCCATCCTAAATCATTTCCTAATAATACTGTATCAAGACCTAATGCTAGACAGTAATCATTTACTGTGATCATTGACCTGCTATCCATCATTTCGAAGTTCAATCTGTTAATAGCTTTTTCAATAGATGTTTTTCTTGATCTGAAATACTGATTTGCTACATCATCAAAACACAGACAGTCACCTTTACCTGTCACCATGATTTCACCTGAATGACTTTCTATTTTTTCTTTTGCAACTGCCTCCCTGATATCCTGCTCTTTCTTTTCACCAACGAGCTTCTTTGTTTGATCTCTGTATTCTCTGAATGCAGACTCTGTTGCCGTACAAGCCGCCATCGCAGCCGCACTCTTAACTACATGTGAGTGATTACCTCCTAAAACACATAATACACCAACAACCTCCATCAATAATACTGGAGCTACGTATGGTGCTGCTGTCTTAATTGTGTCTGAAGCACTTAGTTTATCGACTTGTAATTCCTCCTTTTTCTCTTCCAGTGCTTCTTTAGCCATCGGGGAAAATCGGAATGCAGCTATAGTTGACATTACCATGCTCCCTATACCTACTCCGATTAGAATCCCAGCTTTGTTTCGACTTACATAATTTGTAAACCTGCTCATTTCCTCCTCCTTTTTAATATGGTAACATTGCCATTAATATATCTCCTATATCTATAGCTGTGTCATATGCGGATTGAAATATAAGTTCGATTTCCGGATAGTTGAGCTTTTTTCTCATACAACTATTTACCATGTATTTGAATTCCTCAACTGCTCGTATTGGACTCCACTCCGGATGAGCCAATGCAGAAGATAATATCTGTTCTGCTGCCCATTTCGAATACGACACCATTTCAAATTCCATTTTAGGCCACTTTGGTTGTGGCTCACCAATATCTTCTATATATTCAATGATCGCTCGGATCTGTCTTTCCTCGTCACTCATTTTTCTTACCTCCATCGTCAATTGTAAGTCTATCTTCATTCATGTCAATAGCCGTACAAGCCAATTCTATAGCTTCTGATAACTTACAAACGAACTGTCCTAATTTTGGATCTGGATTTCCTGATGTATTATTTACAACCACCATCAATCCTACTGCACCACGCATAATTGCTTTAGCTTCTTCGCCTGTCATATATTAACCTCCTATTTAGTTGTCGAAAGACAAGAGACTATGTTACCATAATCTCTTTCTTATTCTTATCTTCGTCTTGTTTGTCGATGCATCATATGTAACGACGTATTTGGTTGTGAACGCCTTTTATCCGCCTGTATAGCTATTGGCACCTGTACTAAAGGTGCTAATGCTGACAGAATTCCTATTATGGCGTTAATAAAATCAAATATATTTAAACCGCCCATATTGCATCCTCCTTTCTTCTGTTCTTATATAAGCAAATGTATATTCTGCGGAAAGAAAAAATAATAAGCTATGCTTAATATTGACCTCAGGGTCGGCCCAACGAAAACCGTTGCCCGGTGGGGTGCATCTTTTATTAAGTTATTACTTGGCACACCGCCTTCGTGTCTCACCACAGGATTTTAACCTGCATCTAGTCAATATCTTTCTCATAGTATAGTGTGTAAATTTCGCGCACTAGAGAGAAAAAGAGCCCATGAATGAGCTCTCTCCCTAGATAGTAATACATTACAATTTATTCGGTTTTCTAGACTTAAATAAATTGTTAAATGTATTGGATGTAATAGTGCCCGTTTGTTCGAACTCAATACCTTTGTGAAACCACCTATCGTACGAGAACAAATTAGCAAATACTTCGGCACCTCTGAATAGTCCATTGATCAACAGACCACGAGTAGCTGTCTTACGATTGTCTGCAATCTGAAGTTCTTTCAAACGTTCTTCAGATTCTCTTTGTGCAATTCGATCGTTGAATTCCAGCTCAACGCGGTTCATCTCAGTCCACATCTTGCCTTGTTCAGATAAAGCCTTCGCAGCTATAAGATGCTCGTCAGTACCCAGTTTCAATTTATCCAATTCCTGGTACTGGTCCCATAAAGACTTCTCTATTAAATCTTTAAGATACATTCCTTCGTTTTCATTTTCGTCCATTTTGTTTTCCTCCTATTAAATATACTAGGTTACTACCTATAATACCGAATGTTAATCGTGCGGAGTTATATCGTCTTTACTAACTTTAAACACGACTCGTTCATGCCGCTTTATTTCATCAGGAGTTGTGCTCAATTCCAAAAACAGATATGTTTCACCTTCGTCATGAGCCTGTTTGAGCGTTCCGTACGTGTGGTTACGAATATAATTTAACCATCCAAATGAAGATACCATGATTCCTATTAAGATCCCACCCATTAAATAAATAATATATAACATGTTATTATCTCCTTAGAAAGTAAAAGAGGCCGTGTTACCGACCTCTTATTGTCTACATCATAATGTTTATATACCACCATAAGACCGCTGCCGGTCCTAACAATGATACTACTGATAATACAATTATCAATACATTACTTTTCATGTTCTTTAGCCTCTGCTTCAATTCGCAGAGCCTCCTCTCTAATGTCGTTATCGACACATTTTGCCTGTATAAGGCAACCCAATCCAATTCCTGGAAAGGGTGTTAACATACTCAATATACCTAATATGGTATATCTGTTTCGTCTTCTATATAATGTTCTTAACATTTCTGTTCCTCCTTTTTTATTTCATTTTTGTTTTTGTATCTCATCAATTTTATCATTATGTTTCTCCCACGCTTCTAAATCCGTCTCCGTCATTGCCTCATATGGCATCGGACAGATATTTTCGATAATCCCGGAATAATTTCCAGGGTGCCAATATATATCACCTGCGGCATTAACAACCGCAACAGCCATAAGTATTGGTCCTACTGGAGTACCCGGCAATAAAATTTCTGCCACTCCGCCTAAAATGGCGAAGATGTTACTTTTTCTTTTGTAGTTAAACTTGTTCATGTTTTTCCTCCTAAAATATAAAATTTGAATTTGCCTAAACTCTCCTATAAAGGCATATGCATATTCCGCGAAGAAAAGAATAAGCCCATGTTAGGGCTTATTCTTATTATCATTAACTACGTCGTCAAATACCTCTATCATGTCTTTCTTAGAATAATCTGGAAGATCATCCATACGCGTAATCACCTTTTTACCAAGATATAATGAATACGCAATCATAATGCCTATACCAATCAAAAAACCTCCTACAAAATAAATGATATTTAGTACCATATACGTAACCTCCTTTTTGTGTTCTTATAATAAGACATGTAAATATTGCGAAGAAAGAAGAGACTATGTCTCAAGCCTCTTCTTTATAATTTTTAAGAAATATCAATGCCGATGTTTCCAATTCTAATTTACCATTCGTTCCTAATTCATAAATCTCTTCTATTACTTCTTCAGGTATTACTTTACCATTTATAGTAAGGCTTTTAAGCCAATCCTTAAAATGATAATCCACAATACCAACTTGATTCGTCCAAGATGCTATGAATCTCGAATAGTGAATTCCTTCAAATATCTTATTTTCGAACATAATTATTTCCTCCTTTTTGTGTTCTTATAATAAAACATGTAAACATTGCGGAGAAAAAGAAAAGGAGCTGTAAATTTTACAGCCCCTTCTTTATAGGTCTTAGTTTGGTCATAATAACAACCAAACCACAAATCTTATTAACTTAATCAATAAGCCTACAATAAAGGCTACGATTAAAGCCACGATCGCTATTAATAAAGCGATCACAAATAATAGTTTTAACATTTTTACTCACCATCCTTTTCTTCTAAATCATTATTAAAAAATTCTTCACCTTCTTCTATTAACTTATCTGCCAATTCTTCAATTGACTGATAAGCAAATAACATACCTAATCTGTTTGCTTCATTAAACTCTGGTGTCTTATAAGGAGACCCCTCAGTTTCCTGAGCAAAACCTTTCTCAATTTTTATTTGCTCTACCAACTTCTTAAATGCTTTTTCATAGTTAATATTTTTCATTGTCTTATCCTTCCTTTCTTTAATATTGTTTTCTATAATATACTATGTAAAAAATGCGAAAAAAGAAAAGACCCTGTATTAGGCCTCTTCCTTTCTAATCTCCTTTCTAATAAGTTCTACAAAATCTACAATAAGTATTGCTACTATTGTATAAAGTCCCAACAATATAACAGTTCCAATAATTTTAACCATTAACATTGCCGTATACCTCCTTTTTAGTTTTAATAAAAATATTGTTGATTTATTGTTTTCATAATAATCCATGTAAATTTTGCGAACCTAAAAACATTTTATGAAAATCCAACCCGGGGAATTTTTCCATTTGAAAAAATAAAAGAGGGTGTAAGAGCCGCGCTAGGCGGCCCCTATCACCATCTTAGTTGTTTAAGTATATGATGATCTTTGATCTCCATTGACGGAGTAGTCTGATTGAGTACTGTACAGTTAACTGTGGGGATATTAATTGACTGACCATTCATCGGTAGGATATTAGTGTACGGACCGTTCACACCGTTCAAAGAGTGACTCAAACCATCGAACGACCACTGAAATACGTTATGAGCGTCTTCCTTATCTGCTTCATCCATTACAAGTAACCGACAGGGAATAGTATCATAATCGGTTATAACATATTTCTGATTAACTGTTACACCCGGCTCTCCACCGCTTCCGCCAGAAGACTGACCGTTGTCAATCCTGGATACTGCCGTATTGATAGCCTGTGAGTTACTTGATATTGTACTCGATAACGATGGTTGAGGTGAACCAAGATCAATGCTTTCATATCTTTGAGATAATACATTGAATACAGTCTTAATACACTCAATACCCTTCGCATCAATATTGAGTTTAGGAAACTGTACAGTTACATAGTCGCCAAGTTTGATCTCTTCAAGAAGCTTAATGTCCTGATATTCCAACGAATCGGATAGTTGTACAAATGACACCTGAAGTGATACGACAGGTTGATCTAATGCTACATAATTAATATAATCTATTGCTGCAGACCTTAATTCTTCCTGAGTAGGCTTAACACCATCATCAAAGTAACTTGTCATATCAAGTAACAATATCTTAGAGTAATCAAATACACCATCAATATGAACAATTCCGCAAGTTACAAGACCGCCTTCTGCCTCATTCTCAGTCTCTTTATACCAATAAGGTCTAACTGCTGTGAACATATTATTGCAATTTGAATCTTGTTTCAAGCTAGTTAGGTTCTTACCATAACGTATGACAGTTCCTTTATCAGTACCTCTTTGTTTCCACAATTTGACATTATAACCATCAAACTCAAACTCACCACCATATAATGCTAATACAGAGTTATCTCCGCCTCCTAATACAGAACGAATAGACATAGGAGTTTTTGTTTGCATCTCCGTATAGTCATATATATCTGTCCAGAAACTAAATCTATGATATACGTCCGCAGAGCCACCATTGGCATATCTCATTTTTGCCAGAACACCCTGACAAGAACCAGCTTTGAATGGAGCAACAGTAAGATATGACAAATCATAACTGATATGAGCAGCATTAACTGTTACTTTACCATCGTGTGGCTTAGATATACCATATATTCTAAACGGCTGAGGCCGTGCATACTGATTTGGGTTGGCTGTTAGTATTCTACCGAAATCAATCTCTTCGAAATGAAGTCCATCAACCGGGTATACCATTTCAAGCTCAAACATACCATTGATCTCTTCTGTAACTTTGCATGACAAAGCATCAATCATTGAACCTAGACCATTAGATTCAAATGTCTCTTCGTCCTGCTCGTATATAGAGATTCTTCTAAATAATCCTGCATCATTAGGATTAATAGGAAGAGGTTCAATTACAGGATCAGTCTTAATAGTTATTACTGATGAGAATCTGTAATGTCTAAATCTTTCTTCTTCATCTGCATCTTCTGGAGAAGGAGGATAAGTAGTAGGTGGAGTTGGAATACTTTGAACTGGATCATATACAGCAAATATAATATTATATGTCGTATTTGGTGATAATTCAAGTATTGTTGCTCTGAATGTTGATGTGTGGCAAACATAATCCCAACTATGAGGTCCAGTAGGAGCATAAATATCCTCCATTATATAATCATATGGAATCCAAGTTTCGCCTCTATCTATAGAATACCACCAATAGTGAAAATAGTGATATCTTATAGTTCCCATATATTCTTCTGGTATAGGGTACGGAGCACAAGGTTTAGCATCTGGAATAGTACCATCTTCAGAGTCAGTAGCTTTCGCTATTATCTGGACACTTTGTTCTGTTACATACTGCAAAGACATCGTTATCCAACCTACTAGCGATTCACCTTTGATAGTTTGAAGATCTCTCGAGAATGATTGATAACCACTATCTAATATAACTTCGTCATCAGTAGGATCTTTTAGAATAAAACGAGCATCAATTTTTACAGTTTTTGTACCATCCAATTCATGCTCTATATCTATGCCACTTGTGTCATAGTTTGACCATGCTCGTAAATTATGTTCAAAAGGTATGCCTGTTACAGTTTGAACTTGTGCAGGGTATTCTGTACCATCTATTCTTACATAACCTACGCACTTATAAGTTGTTGTATCTTCATAGTAATTACTTCTAAATACTATAACTCTAACTTTTAAAGCTGATGAATTACTATATAAGCTACTTATATTAATACCTTCTATTTGATATTTAATATAATTATCAGAAGTATTGAATATTGGACTTGAAAAGTTTTCCTGATATTCTGACATTTATACCTCCTTAAATTATCCACCAATTAGGTATAATCTCGATCTTTGTTACTCCACCTGTGATAGCCACGACATTTTCACCCGGATATAATACTGGGAACATACCTTGCTGTAATGTTACAACTGAATTCTTGTTAGCTCCAAGAGCTGTATAAGCATCCTGGAGCTCTGAATCAAGAATTATGTTAGTTCCGGCACCAGCAGCGATTGCAACGGTAGCCGCTCCAATGGTCACAGTACCAACAGTATTGTCCGTGGTGACTAAAATCTTCGGAAGAGCAATATTATCAGTTCCATTTTGAATTTTTCCAGTTCCGGTAAATTCAACTGGGAACTCGCCCTTCTTCAAAAATCGCTGAGGCTTACAGATAAATTCAATTGTTCCTCTACCAGCTTGATTAAACAAGTTTTCAATCGAAAGAGCTTTGTTATAATAAGCCATTCGGTAAATCTCAGGAGCATATGAATCCTCAAGTCTTGCATAACCAGAAGCAGAGTGAAGCCACTTGGCAACACCAGCCATTTTCTGTGAATAACTGATCTTGTCCCAAGTGGCTATACTCACTTTATACTTTCCGCTAACATTTTTGTAAGTACCGTTATCAATAATTACATCACCATTTCGACCAGGAACATGAATAGATTCATACTCTCGCTCGGGTATTTCATAAGTAGGGAATGTCTCAACTTCGATTCCATAATCTTTAGATGATACACCATTAAATACTACTACGCCCATACGGCATTCCTCCTGTCAACCTGGTTTTGTAATACTTTTGATACTTCTTCAGCAATAGTTTTAGGATCGTCTCCTGTGATGTTAAATGTGTTCTGCTGATTCATAGCTGGGTTCATTAATGCATTATCAGATCTATTCTTCATTTCTGCAAACATGTTTAACATAGCTTCTTTCTTAGCGATCTGATTCTTAATATAATTATCAGCATTCTCACTAAGACCCAAAGCATAATCGGTATTAAACATGCCATTCATAGTATCCACTCCTGCGGTTATATCTGTAAGATCTAATACCGGTCGAATTGTAGGATTAGCATCCATAGAATCTTCAAGAGTACTGCTAATATTAGCTATAGCAGAAGACATACTACTTATTGCTGTATTACCTACATTCTCTGATGCATCTGCAACTTTATCCGAATACTCATTAAGACCGATAATGAGACCCTCGTCCATAAAGTTACCGAACTTCTTAAATACTTTAGAAGGTGATGCAATTCCAAGAATACTCTTAAAGGTATTTACAGCTGCATTTGCTACACCTTCGACAGCATTCTTAACGGCTTCCATTCCAGCTTTTACACCGGAAATCAAACCATCAATAATGTTTCCACCAAATCCATTAAATATTGATGAATCTCCGCCACCATTAGGGATACCTAATAAAGTACAGATACCATTCTTAATAGAATTAACAAGTTTAACTAAAGCATTGTGAAGATCGTCGGCATACTTATCAATACCATCAGATATACCATTAATGAATGCTAATAACAAATTCATAGCAGAATCTATAACATCAGGTATACTGTCCGCAATACCATCCATGAAACCACATATAATTTGTATTGCTATTTCAACAGATAAAGCTATTACATCTGCAATATTATCTTTTATCTGTGTAAGTATATCAATAAGTATTGCTATAAGGGTTGCAACAATTACTGAGGTCGTTTCAGCAATAGATCTACATAATTCGCTAACGACAAAGGTTACCAAATCAACTAATTTAGGAAGATTTGCTCTTGTAAATGTGTCTAATGCTATAAACAACAGATTTAAAACAAACATCACTGTAGCTACAAATGTTGGTGCCGTCTCACGTACAAATGTATCGATAGACATAAATAATTCATACAAGAAATCAAATAATGCTGGAAGAAGTGTAGTCAAAGCTTCAAGTATTGCCACCAATGTCTCAGTTACAGCAAGTACTACTTCAGGCATAATAGTTCTATATGCCTCAAGTATCTGCATTATTGTTTCAACAACAGCATTAATAAACTCGGGCATAACTTCCATATATGCTTCGATCATCGTCTTGAATGTACCGACGAACATTTCTTTTATGGCATTACGAGCATTGACAAATACTTGCATAAACGCCAGTATTCCTCGTGCTACCTGCTCAAGGAGAGAAGGTAATATACCGAAGAATGCCTGTATAGCAAGAATCATCGTATTAACACCATCAGCATCTAAGCTAAATAATGTTTGCATAGCCTGTGCAACAAGCCATAAACCGGCACCAGCCATCATTGCACCAGCACCGATTAATGCTAATGCTCCACCAAGTATAAGTAATCCACCACCAACATAATTAGCAGCTGCACCAGCTATAAGTACGATAACTAATGCACCAAATAAGCCAAGTAATGCAACACCAATCTGCTTAAGATTTAACTGACCAAGTATTGCTAGTGCTTGAGCCATCATAAGGATACCAAATGATGCAACAGCAATGGCCGCTGCAGATTTAAGTATACTTTCACTCTCAGGCATAATTCTGAATGCTAAAGCAATCGCTTCAAGCATTGCAGCTAATACAAGACCTGATACAGCTATGGTTTTCCAATCTGCTCCACTATCTGCAACTACAGCTAATGCTTCACCCATCTTCTTGAATGCACCAGCAGCAATTACCAATACAGAAGCAGTCTTTCTCATGATCTTCTCTTCTGGCATTATCTTCATAGCGCCAGCAATAGAAAGCATCATTAAAGACATAGCGGCACCGGCAGCAGCAAGCTGTGTCCAATCAGCATTACCAGCAGTAGCAATAAGTAAAGCCGTACCCATTGCTAAAAGTACTTCACCTATTCCTGTCATTACAGCAAGAATAGCGGGAATATTTATAGCTGATGTTTTAACCTTATCGAGATTAAGTAAAAATAATTCAATCTCAGCGAGCATTATAGCCATGACGGCACCAGCAGCAGCTATCTGTTCCCATGAACCGAACATAGTAGCCATCATTATTGCTGCGCCCATAGATGCAATGACAATAGCGACCGCATCTATCATAGCAACTACTTGCTGTGCTTTCTTCTCATTACCTCGTATACTATCAAATATCTCTAATATACCAGCAACTTCAAGAAGAAGTATTCCGATCATAAATGCGGCAGCAATAGCGGCTGTCATATCCGTTTGTGTTGCAATAACAAATATACCAGCAATAATAACTGCCAATATAACTGATAAGGCGTCAATAACTTTACGTATCTCAGCCATCTTCTTTTCGCTAGCCTTGATATTTGTAACTGTCTCAAATACATAAGCTAACTCATAGAATAAACCAGCTATTGCAAGACCGGCACCAACCATCTTATCTTGAGGTAAAATTGCTAATATAAATATAGCAGCTGCTATCTCAAGAATTGCTGTAGCTATGGTCTTAAATGTCTGAGCCTGGATATTCTGCTTAAGAGCTTTAGCCGCATCACCAATGCTTGTGAACATATACTTGACAGAGTTAACGATAGCCGTTTTTTCTTTATCAAGTTTTGTAAATGCAGCAACAAATTTCCAAATTACTGCTGCGATACCTGCTAAGATAGCGATGACGCCACCAGTCTTACCAGCTTCGCCAAGATTTTCAAGAGAAGGAAACTCGAAATCGGTATTTTTTATCATATCACCAATTTCTTCAAAGTATGGTTTTACAACTTCCCATCCATCTTTTATTTTCTGGAAAGAATTTGCTATCTTATCAGCAAATGTCTCAACTGGTTCTGCGTCCTCACCGCTCGGAAGTGTTTCTACTATTCCTTCACCAGCTCCACCCGTAGATTCTTCTGGTTTCTTGAATAATTCTATTATCTTTCCTACAATTTCTTTTAGTGTGTCCCATGCGTCAGAAGCAGCCTGCTTAATATTTGTCCATACATCTTCAAGAGACATATTAAACAATGCTTGGCATGCCTGATCAGCATATGTTGGAAGATTCGTGAAGAAATCTTTGATGGTTTCCCAGGCAGTAATTGCACCAGACTTAATCGTTCCCCAGAATTCATCAAGATGCATTCCAAACAATGCAGTTGTTACATTATCAAGATATGTAGGAATATTCTTTACTAGTTGTATGGCTGTTTGTATAATTGTTCGCCATACATCATTCTCTTTAATCCAATCTCTAACCTGAACTAAAAAATCTCCTATAGCTGCTGCACCATCAAGAATACCATCACTAAATCCTTCTGATTCTTCTGTGATCATTCCAAAAGCTTCTGCAACAGCAAATATAAATTCTCTAAGAATATCGAATATGGCAAATAGACCAGCAAAAGCCCTTTCGAGTTTAGCTGCCTGTTCATCAGTTAATACTAATTTCTCTGATAGACGTTCTATCCATTCAGCTACAGCTTTAATTGCTTCTGTTATTCTACCATTTTCATCTTTCTTAGGAAATATTCTATCCCATGCATCGCCTATAGCACCAGCAACTTTCTTTATAGAAGTCCATAAATTAAATATTGCTAAAGCAATTGCATGTGCTGCATCTTTAATGTTCTGAAATTCACTATACCACGGCCAGTCTACGAGTTTCATATTTTCTGCAAAATCTCGTAAATTCTGAACAAAATATAATAAATTCTTAGCAGCACTTGTATCTGGGAATATTTCTTTAAAGCCTTCTCTGACTGCTTCTATGATTCCACTTATGTCATCCCATAATGTCCATAAAGTATCGAGAAGGATTTCTCTACCACCTAAATCACCCCATTGTTCGAAAGCTCTTCGAACTTCATTAAGTGGATCAACAAATACCGAATACAACTCTTCTGCTACACTTGACCATAAATCTTTTGATTCAAGATAATCACCGAATATAGCAGTAAATATGCCCATCCAAGCTGTAGACATAGCGTCTTTCAACGCATCTGTTACCTGTGAAAATCGTCTACATTCCTGTGATGCCATGAATGCTGTACGACCTAATTCATAGTAATCACTAGAAAGTGTTTCAAGAGCTGAACCAAGAGCTTCTACATTAGATACATTTTCTGACTTTGCAAGATCGGCGACCCATTCGCCCATATCCTCGCCATTTTCTAATGCTTCACTATATTCTTCAATGTGGCCAAGTAATTCTGTAGTTGTAAGTCCAGTGTCATTTACAGCCTGATGTAATTCTTCTACAAAGTTACCATAAACTCCCAAAGTTTCAGTAAGAACTTCTTTTGAGAACCATCCGGTTTGAAGTGTAGAACGGAATGTTTCTGCTGTAACTTCTACTTTTTTACCATACTGATCGAGAGCATATATTGTTCCATCATATGCTTCATGTAATGTTCCTATCTCTAATGCTGCTTGTATAGCTGTCTCTTTAAACTCAAGAGTTGCCATGTTTGCATTCTCGATAGACATCCAGTCTTGAACTCTTACAGAACCTAATGCCATAGCCTGCGACAAGTTATACATCGCTCTATTCATCTGTTCAATAGAAGCACCTGACTGGCCTGCCCATGAACCGATACCTTGCATTGCTACAACAGCATCATCAAGATCAATACCTGCAGAAGTAAACTTACCAATATTATTTGTCATATCAGTAAGTGAATATGAAGTTTCGTCAGTATACCAGTTGAGTTTTTCGATTTGCTCAGTGACATACTCCATCTGCTCTCCTTGATCTTCCCATTGATCTCGAGTAGCAGACATTACGATCTGGATCGAGTCCATCATGTCTTCATATTTCTTAAAACCGTCTTTTATAGGACCGGTTATTGCAAAATTTGTAATACCTTTAGCCATCTCAGCAAAAGCATTTATAATTTTGGTCTTTATACCAAATATAAATGAACCTATAGCTGAGAATCTATATTCAAGATTATCTAAACTAGTTCCTATTCCATTTAACTGATTAGCTACACTGGCATTAACACCATCAAAGTCTAAACTTGATTTTAATTTTTCTGTAGAGGCTATCGTTTGTGAGACACCTTTTTCAAACTGTGCATTATCAAAACGCATTTCTACAACTTTTTGATCTATTGTCTTACTCATTGACTAACCTCCCTCCAAGCCTCGTCCGCTATTTGTTGAAAAATAGGTTTTAGAGCAGGATTAATATAATCTATACCCTTCACATATCCTCCACCACCGGTTCCATGACCATATTGCAAGAGAATAGCTACAGGAGTTCCTATACTTGTCATATTTGAATTATTAAAAACTAAAGATACCGATTCGTTATCATCGCTTCTTACTATTTCATATGACCAACTATCAGCTGTCTTACCTGTATCAACAGGAGTAGCAGCCGAAAGGGCGTCAACACCTAATCGCCCATATTTATCTAAACAACTAATTCTCAAAGCAGCCTTAGCTCTTTCTAGAAAACTTGATAAATTAGAGAAGTCGCCCTTCTGGCTGATAGTGATCATACTATGTTCTCCTTAACCTTTTGAATGTAACTTCTGTCTACGCGCAGCATTTAATGCAGCATTTCTACTCATCAATTGCCTCTGACTCATCTTCTTCGGCGGCGCATTCTTTACATTACATACCTTAATTAATGTTAAAAGTCTATTTAAATGCCACTTTTGAAATTCAACAGGGACATTCAAAGCAATCATCCAATAATATATAAGCTCTGATGTTATAACCTCATGTGTTTTAGGAGCACTAGGGTCTTCTTTTATAGTCGTAGCTGTATGTGGATGATTAATATAATTTTTTATTTGTTCTATATTATCATTAGATAAAGCCATATAGATATTAGGATCTACATTTTGTGTTAAAGTCATACACTTTATGTAATCTAATATCTCAGCTGTAGTCTTTTCTTCTTTTGTTAAAAAGGGTTTGCACCACTTAGATTCCCATTTTGAAAGTGAGACAAGTGAATGCTCTAACGTCAAAGTTGTAGCTTTTGTATTAACAAATTGGTTAGACTTTTCGTCCCAAAATTCACCTGCTGGTACTTCTATTTGGAGCATAATATCACCTCTTTATGTCTCAGAAGGAAGAGCTGTAGTTGTTGCTTTATCCATAAATTCTTTTCTCTGTGCATCTGTGAACGGAAATATTCCAGAAATAAATGCAGCTGCTGCGTTTGCATCTGTGCAGAGCTGAATAAATAATTCAGAATAAGCTTCACTCTGTTCGAAATCTCTTCTGAGTTCTTCTGACTTTCTGAAATGTTTTCCGTCTTCAGATTTAATACCATAAGACATAAGAATAAATTCTTTGAACAGTTTCATTATTTCTGCACCATTCTTTGTCTTACTTACCTGCTCTAACATAGCAGCATATCCGCCTTCAGTATTAATTTCTTTTTCTGCGATTTCTGCTTTGTTAAGATGAAAATAGAATGTTTCTGTTACGGTGTTACCGTCATAATCTGTATAAGTAATATCTTTTTTTAACATAAATTATCTCCTTTTCTTTTTAGAAAAAGGAGGCGCCCATATGCTGAACGCCTCCCAAATTAATTAACCCTGTCCAACTACGGTTTCGCCACCACTAACCTGGGTGGTTCCGAAGATTGAAAGAAGATTAGCAATTGTAGGCATTGTCGGGGGTGTAGTTGTTGAACCATACAACAATGTCTTAAGAGCTGTCATCTTAGTATCATCATTTACCTTTGTGCTATCAATTGTGATACAAGCAGTAGGCTTATAACCAGTTACCTCAATAGGAGTTGTTGTAACTTCCCATGAGAATGTAATAGCCTCAGGAGAATCGTTGATTGTAGCATAGCCCTTCTCTGTAGGAGCTGCTTTACAACCATAAACGATGTGAATCTTGTAACCCTTATCAGAACCATCAGTATCATTACCAACTCTTGTCTGATAAGAGAAACCAAATGACTTTCTCTTCTGCTGACCGATAACTACACCAGTAGCAATAGAAGCTGAACCATCACATTCTGCGAATTCGTCAGGATATGTGTAAGCTTCAATTGTGCATCCGAATTCCTCATTAGAAATGAGGTTGAGATACTTGATGTTATCAGCATAAAGAGCTGTAGCTTCTGCACCAGAGGGCTTCTCTGATACATTTGTAAGACCGTTCCATGCAACACCTTCGCCATAAGCGCCATTATCATAAACATAAAGTACACCGTTGCTAACACCTGTTTCATAGAAACGCTCACCTGTCTGGTCCCAAGTTAAGGGAGTATATGTAGGTTCGGGATCTGGCATATCTCAATTTCCTCCTAGTAAAATAATGTAAAAACATAATGATTCAAGTTATCTGCTGCATAAAATCTGTCAAAACTACACATCTGAATTGCTGATATGGAATCGACCATACTATCATCCGGATTATTTGTAATATATGTCAGAGTATACATTTTATCTTGAACATATGCATTATTATCCGCATGTGTTTTATTTATATCTGATAGATTATAAATAATGCACGGATATTTAAGCTGAAATGACGGTGGTGGTTGGAAGTATACATTTCGGCTACCTATTAAATTTTCAAGAAACAATTGCAACCCAATTCTAGTTTTAGCCATTGTATACTTCCCCCATCGTCAATATTAATCTAGGATACTGGACGTCGACAGAATCGACAGTCCATTTTGTACCCATAAATTTAATATATCGCATAGCATGAAAATTCTCTCTGGCAATTGGGTCGGCAACTATACTAAACTGATTCTGAATCTTAATGTTCTTGTTCAGGTTTTCAGAACCTACTGGTCTCATATGATTCTGAGTCATATCTCCGACATATTTTCTAGGAGTAATAACTTCTTTCCAAATTCCGGAGTTAGCAGGAGTTTCTTTTACTTCAGCAAAGCCAATTTCTACATAATATTTTGCCATTTTGAATTTTCTCCTCTAATATCACTTCACAAAGCTAAGTGCAGAGAGATCAAATGTCTGTCTCTTTGTTTCTGTACCGTTCTTAGCCTCAATAACGAATTTCTGTCCATCTTTGTTTGTAATCTTGAAGACTCCGTTCTTATCAGGATCATCAATAACTTCAACAAGTCCAGAACCAGCAGAAGGATCAAGTCCAACTTTAACTGATGTATATTCGTCCCAATCTCTAGCCAAGAATTTAACAGCGATGAAGTATCCTTCACCCCAAGCTCTTGTGATCTGATTATCTTCATCCATGTACTTAAGAGTACCCTGGATCTTTCCGTCCTGAATGAGCAACCACTTCTGGAAATCAGAAACGGTTACCTGGAATAATTTGCTCTCAGCACTCTCAGGTTTAAGTGTGAGAGCTCTCAGGGGTTTGCAGCTGCTACAAGAGAAGCGATATCAGCAGAGGTAGCTGTTGTGCCGTTAGGCTTAATGTAGTATACAGAACCAATAGAAGATGTCTCATCATACTTGATAGGCTTAACGAAAGCACCATCTTCAAGCTTAATTACTGCACCCTTAACAAATGCATCTTTGAGCTCTGCTGTTGTAAGCTGTACTGTACAAGCTGAATCAGCATAAGCCTTTGTCTGTGCTGACTTCTTGTAAATAATTACAGCAGCAACATTCTTGTCATTTGCATCCTGATAGATCTTATCCATCTTTATGTCCTCCTAAAATTTTATCAAGCAGACTTAAGTACAATTGCAGAATAAGGTCTTGTGAGAGCACCAGACTGCTGCTCTTCCATCAAGTACTTCATCTGGTTGTAGTCGATATCGAAGTCATCAAAGAAAGACTTCTTACCAGCATTCTTCTGACCTACATTATAGTCTCTGAGGTCAACGAGTACACCGTAGAAGTTCTCAGGGCAGATTCCTGCAGGAACCTTAACGATTCTGTCGATACCCATAGCTGTTGCAAGCTCGCCGATTGTCTTGTAGAGTCTATGACCAAACTGATCTTCCATAAGAAGCATCTTGGAAACCTGCTTCTGCTCGAAGAAACCTGTGATCTTACCGGAACCCTGATAATCATCCTGTGCAAGAACTGCAGCTGTGATGATTGCATGCTCAACAGACTCATTCGCTTCAGGTGTAACAACCTTCTTAATTGTGAAGAGATCTTCATCTGCAACGATAGGGATGATCTTCGTCTCATCAACCTTATCCTCATCTGCAGAGTCTCTACCATCACCGAAGAGATAAGCACGAGCCTTCTCCTCATCGAACTTAACGTTCATCTCGGCCTTAACCCACGGAATGATATCAAAGTCAGCATCAATAATATCCTGACGGTCGAACTTCTGCTTCTTATAGATCATTGTACCAGATACAACTCTCTTCAAGAGCTTGAATACTTCTTCCTTCTTATACTTACCCTTGATGTAACCCTTTGCACGAGCTTCATCAGCAGTAATATCAGCAAACTGCATTCTTACCTTTTCAAACGGTGTGTGATGAACACCATTAATTACAACAGAAACCCAATCAGTAGGCTCATTATTGATCCACTGAGGTCTGTCATAGATATCTTTCTCTTCAGTATTGATGAAATCAATGTTCTCGATACCATATTCAGCTGCATGAGCAAGATAGCTCTCCTTAAGTGAACCATAGCTCTTTGCATCCTTCATGATTTCATTCATTGCATCATGAACAAGTACATCATCATTCTGATAATTGTCATCAAACAAATTGTGCTTCACGTCTTCATCTCCTTCATCGCTTCCGCCTTTTTTCTCTAATGCAAGACCAACAAGTGCATAGAGAACTTTCTTCTGCTCTTCATTCATTGTATCGACTACATCGCCGATAGTCTTTTCGTTGCCATCTGCCATCTTTTCTGTCTCCTTTTCTTCAGGCTTAGGTTCTTCTTTCTTTACCTCAGGCTCCTCTTTCTTCTCTTCTGCATGGAAGAGTTCAAGATCATCACCCGTATAGATAACTGCTTCACCATCGACACTATCGCTGTGCGATACAATGTCGTCAATAAATGCGCCAGGATTTGCTCCGGCATGTACAAGACTGACCTCTCTAATCATGCCATGCATAACATTAGATCCATTCTGTTTAAGCTGATTGGCATAAATAGACAGAGAAACAATGTCGCCATGCTGAACCAAAG
>Ga0265298_10002887_pt1 | contig 23328 bp, 27 predicted proteins | sample AusTroGonzalo_MG_3_FD_193486 | JGI IMG/M metagenome (GOLD analysis project Ga0265298, IMG submission 193486) | Bovine rumen microbial communities from tropical cattle in Woodstock, Queensland, Australia - Gonzalo_01 | ecosystem: Host-associated > Mammals > Digestive system > Stomach > Rumen ...
CTTCGGTTGCCAACCCATACTCAACAGTTCTTCACGGTAAGGTTCACACCAACGTTGCAGCGTTCTTATACTAACGCCTGCACTATCCGCTAATTGCTGTTTACTCATTGCTTTCATCTTAAATCTCCGATTTAATATAGCTTCTTACTTCTAACTTCTCACATCATGTCTCCCATGACACTATGACAGTATGACAGTTATAATTGTATAGTCTTCGCGTACCGCATAGGCGTGTGCGGTACGCGAGGGTTTTCATTATTCGGGTGTCATACTGTCATCTGTCATCGTTTCGTTTTCGGCCAGTTTACGACGGTAGGCCTCCATTTCCACACCATTACGTTTGATGGCGATATAGCCACGCTGTGCGGCATTACGCTTGTACTCGAAGCCCAACTTGGTAAAAGCATGGCCAATCTTCTCCTTGCTCAGCGTATAGACAAGGTTGCCGCCTATCATCTGCAGCGCCATCGTTGCCGACACCAGCTGCCTTGGCTCGTCACCTTCCGGCTTGCGGAAGTGCAGGTCAACGAGTTCCAGTTCCGAATGTACCGTCTCGTACGCCTCATTATGCCGCTGCAGCCGTTCTATCTCGGGCTTGTCGAACCAGTACAGGAAGCCCTGCTGGTACAGCGTGTAGGCCTGCGAGTAGATGCCGTCGTAGTCGAAGGGCGACGTCAGGGGCGACTCGATCGAGTCCACCTCGAAGGGCAGCCAACGGCGCGTACCCGTCGTGTCCGACAGGAACTGCACGTTGTTGCCCGTACCACAGAACGAGGCCAGGTGCGGCAGCGTCTCATGGTAGCGGCCGTAGGCCTTGCGTTCGTTGATCGAGGGCATCGTCATCGTACCCTTCATCTTGTTCAGCTCCTTGGGCAGCATCGAGTCCAGCTCCTCCCAGCACATCAGGCCGTACTGTGCCAGCACCAGGCGGTCGTCCTTCGTCAGCATGGCTGAGTCGGTCTTCGTGTAGAAGTAGTCGCGCAGCTGCGGCGGCAGCAGGTTGGCAAACCACGTCGTCTTGTACGTGCCCTGCTCACCTATCAGGATGAGCATCACGTTGTTCACCACCTTCGCGTTGGCCCACGACGCCACCATGCCCACCAGCCACTTCTTCAGGTACTGGTAGAACAGTATCTGCTCGTCACTATCGCCCTTCACGTTCACCGTCAGCGACAGCCCCATGATATGGTCGCCCTGGTCGGGCGTCCATGGTGGCAGGTGGTCCAGATAGTCGCGGAACGGATGATACTTCGGCACATAGTCCGACTCGATGACGTTCTGCAGGTGCTGCTTGATGACGGGCTTCTCCTGACAGAGCTCCATCCACAGCGTGTTGATGTCGCGGTCAGTGAGGTTTGTGTAGCCGTCCGTGGCGCACTCGTCGTCACCGAAGATGGTCAGCAGGCCCTGCTCGTCGGCCTTGATGACCGGTCCCCTCGACAGCCAGTGAATCTCAGGGCGCCCGCGCACCTTGTTATACCGTAGCGACACCCGACTGTCAAGCATCGCCTTGATTTCCTCCGGCGTGGCATACGTCTCCTGCCAGCTGGCTTTGTGAGACCCACCCCTGCCCTCCCTGCTTGAGGGTGAAGACCCTTCCCAACCCTCCCTGCTCAGGGAGGGGGTATTATTATTCTTTTTCATATACCAAAATTTGCTTTCGGCGGCAAAGATACGACAAAGAAAGAACAAATATCACAGCACCTTGGTATACGTAGTATACGAATCGTATACTTTTATGTCAGAAAATCACACTTTGTTGTGATTTTACTTGGTGGTTTCAATTCTTTTTCCTATCTTTGCAGCGAATTCACAACATACTGTGATTATGGATACAAAAGAAATAGGCATTCTTATCAAGGAACGACGCAAGCATTTAGGCGTGAACCAACAGACGCTTGCCGATTTGGCTGGCGTGGGACTGAACACGCTGGTAGCTATTGAACGGGGGGAGGGTAATCCGCAACTCAATACGCTGCTGACCATCCTCGACACACTCGGATTACAGATGGATATCAAGCTAAAGACTTTGGATCATGAGACAATGTAAGGTTTTTGTTCACGACGTGGAGGCTGGGCTACTGCAAGAAACGGATGACCGCCAGTATATCTTTACCTATAAAGATGGCTATGCGGGTGACCCTGTCTGTATTGCGATGCCCGTACAGACAGAGGCATATCGCAGCGACCACTTGTTCCCTTATTTCTTTAATATGCTCTCTGAGGGTGCCAACCGTCAGACGCAGTCCATGCTGTTGCATATTGATGAAAACGACGATTTCGGCATCCTATTGGCGACAGCCCAGGAGGATACGATAGGTGCCGTAACTATAAAACCCATAGCATAATGGAAACATTGAACGTTTGTCCCTCTACACTGGCCGAAGGTTTTAATACCTATTCGCCTACTGCCCGTAAACTCTTGTTTGACGGTAGGGAGGTGTCGCATATACTGCTTTTCGACAGTCCCAATAATGAGAATGCAGAAACAGAGGAGTATGCCCGCCACGTAGGGCGCATCTCCCTTTCTGGCGTACAGCCCAAGGCCAGTTTGGTACTCAACAACCAAGGTCAGTTAGTCAGGCCATCAGAAGGCGAGCGTGGCCAATATATATTAAAGCCTGCCCCCTCGTCATATATGCTGATGGAACGGAAATACTGTCCTGCCAATGAGCATCTGAGCATGCAGATAGCCGCACAAGTCTATCATATTGAGACTGCAGCCAATGGGCTGTGTTTCTTCCGAGATGGCGAGGCAGCCTATTTGACACGCCGTTTCGACGTGGCTCCAGATGGCGGTAAGTACCAGCAGGAAGATTTTGCCTCTTTGGGAGGACTGACTAAGGCCAATGGTGGCAGCGACTACAAATACAGTAATTTGAGTTACGAGGAGTGTGCAGACATCATTCGAAAGTACACTAAGGCGGCACCTGTTGAAGTATTAAAGTTCTTCCGTATTGTGGTGTTCAATTACCTGATATTGAACGACGATGCCCACCTGAAGAACTTCTCGCTGATGAATCGTGGCAATGGAGAATATCATTTGACACCTGCCTACGACCTGATCAACACGAGCCTGCATCTGTATGAGCCACGCATCTTTGCACTCGACAAAGGACTGTTCCGCGAGGGAATGGAGTTCTCAGATACCCATACTGTCAGTCGTAAAGACTTTGAAGAGTTCGGACGTCGCATAGGTCTTTCCCCTCGTCTCGTCAATCGTGAACTGGATTTCTTCGCTACTGAGCATCCCCTCGCTCAAGAACTGATAAGTCGCTCTTTCCTCTCCGAACAACTGAAGCGCTATTATTGGCTGTCGTATAATTACCGCAGGACGACATTAAAATCGTATTAAGCGGAATACGTCATATACTCGCTACGATAGTCTTTCAACTGCTGATAGAGCGTGGCATAGCTTTGACTTAGGTTGGAGTGGTCTGCAAGATAGTGGGCTAACTGGTTTAGCGAAACACGCAGAGCACCAATAGCGTCAAGTTCGCACAAGTCACGATAAACCTTGTTCGAATAAATCCGGTTTTTGTCGAACTCAAAATGGGTCATGGCGACAGCATCGACATTTGCATCATTGCTTATGAGATACGGTCGCCACGAATCAATAACTTTCCTCAGTTCTTCGTAGTGACTCTTACGGAATAGGGCTGACAGCGGTGTGTCATCATTGAAACAAACTGTAGCGGAAGTCTCTTTGGAAGGTGTTTTCCCCTGTTTCTGGTATCTGTCGCCATAGAAGTGCTCAACTTTGTCTATATACTGTGAGCCAGAGGCAAAATAGTTTAAACTAATATGGCTGCCAAAATTCTTCATGCCTGCCCAACGCAGTAATGCGGGCAGGCGATTTAGTAAGCCGAGGGCTTCCTCGTCGTTGTTAATATTCATTTCTTCGTTTTCTAAAAAAATTAATTACTATATGATTTTAGAGGAAAACGGAGGACGTGGGTGGTATATTTGGTGTCACAACAAGCTCCCAGGTCGGCATACCCTTCATAGATGCTGCTACTGCCAAATGCCCACGCCTCCGTATGGGGGACGTGAGCAGGCAGCCATCGCTTCTATGAAGTCTTATTGAATTTGCCGTTCGGGAGACTAACAAAAGCTGCGGTTGCTTCGTCTTCTTATATGTCTTCGGGTGCAAAGGTACGATTTTTCCTTCACATTACGATACTTTTTGCTATTTATTTATGGACTCATGCCAATTTCAGGATTTAAAGGGTTCAACAATATGTTTATTTTATATGATTTATTTGATTGTCATCGAATTTTATTACGACTCAATAAAGAAAATGAATTTTATTCTATTTTCGCTGCTCCAAAATTTGATTATTCAGAAATTATTCGTAAATTTGCAACCGATAATAAATAATTATAGTTATGGAAGCAACCGTTTTCAATCCATTGCAGATTCACCTGCTTCAGATGTTCGCCCTTGACAAGAGCCAAAGCGGGCTCGATGAATTGAAGGACGTACTCTACCGCCATTATTCGGCTAAAATGGAGGATCGGCTCGATGCGTTGTGGCAGTCTGGGAAGCTTAACCAAGAGCAACTCGACAAAATCAATGAGATGGATCTCCACAAACTGAAATAGGCGATGAAGATTGTCCTTGACACTAATAGTCTGATTCAGAGCGTACCCCGTCAGAGTCGTTACCATATTGTTTGGGAATCTCTGGTAAAAGGTGAGCATGTGCTTTGTGTATCCAATGATATACTGGAAGAGTACCTTGAGATTCTGCAACGTCTGACAGACTATGAGACTGCTGAATTGATTGTTAAGACCATTGTCAATAGTCCTTTCGTAGAACATATTACTCCCTACTATCATTTTCAGATGATTCAGGCAGATCCTGACGACAACAAGTTTGTCGATTGTGCTATTGCTGCTGATGCCAGATATGTCGTAACCAACGACCATCATTTTGATATACTCCGCCAAACGCCCTTTCCGTATGTTAATGTCATTGCATTGGCAGAATTCGCAGAATTGCTGAAACGAATGTAACTCCATCACTATACTCCATCCCTCTTCCCCTCATCGGAGAGAGGGATGGTTCGTTTTGGCGATATAATGTCAGTCATTGCATTTCAAAGAGGAAAATAAAGTCCAAAGATTCTCAAATTACCAAATTATATTCTCTAAAAATGATCAATAGAACCGACCCCGTGATTCCACAAAAAGCTGCGGTTGCTTCGTCTTCTTATATGTCTTCGGATGCAAAGGTACTTATTATTCTTCACATTCCGATACTTTTTGCTAATTATTTACGGACTCATACCAATTTCAGGAATTACTTATTCAGACAGTTCGTCTATTTCCTGCTTCAGTTCCTGGATGGAGCGGATGACAAGGGGCACCATCTCAAGATAGTTCACGGATAGATAGCCGTCCTGCCCCTCCAGTACCAGATCAGGATAGACCTTCTGCAGTTCGCGGGCATCAACGCCGTAGTGACGACGGGAGGCCTTCTCTTGTTCTTCCTTCTTCAGGAACTCCAGTTCTCTTTTGAGCTTTTCTGCCTTCTCTGGGGCTATATCCCCAGATACCTCTTCAAATTGCCGACCCTTCATGTTGTATTCCACAATATTCATGTTCAGCAGGTTCTCCAATGTTGTCGTTCCGCTTCTCTTGCTTTGGCTCAAGGAAACGATGTTGTCGCAGAGTCTTTTATCAGAGAGCGAAAACATATTATTTATCGTGAGATTGCCCGAGACATGTACATGTCCACCTACAAAAAGAGCAGCGTATGCATTACCTCTTAAATTGTACGGAAAAGTATAGCAATAGTCACAATCAACGCCATAGATACCCGCACCGCCAGAAGATGTAGAGGGGTCAATCATGCCGCAAAGGCCATAATTCCTGCCATGATTTGCATTCGATTCCACAATACCAAGTACACCAAAATTACTGTCTTGGGAATAATTAGGATTAGCCCAAAAGCTTCCAAACACTCCAATGTTTTTTCCATTAAGCGCATGAGGAGCACTACCGGTTCCGATACTACAAGTATCTTCACCTTCTATGAAAAACCAATCATTGTTAACCATTAGTAAAGGTACAAAGTCTTCCGTTTCTGGACCAATAGAGAACTTTTTATTCCAGTTCATAGTTAATTGGGCATTGACAGAAATACTTATGAACAACAACAGACTGGATATATAAATAAACTTCTTCATGATTCTTGTCTTATTGTGTTTTATCGTGATTCAACGAATTTCTTCTTTCCTTGTTGAATGTATATGCCCTTTGCAGGCTTTGAGGTTAGTTTGCGGCCTTGCAGATCGTAAATCTCTGAGGATGTCTCTGTTGGTGAAGAGGTTATACTCGGAATATCAATCGAATCATAACCTCCCCAGCGGGGTAGACCAGTGTCTGGATATGAATGTTTGAAATTTCCACTTTCGAAAATTTCATTTGCACATTCAATCGTGCCTATTTCACTATCCATAGTGAGGCGCAGAATATATGAAACAGTGTTGTCCCATGGCCATTCAAATATCCTATCAATTATAAGATTATATTTTTCTATATACGAAGTCAGCAAGTCTATGTCCGCTGCTTCATATGTTGTTACCAGTATTCGAGGGTAAAATATTATTTCAGTACTATCGCCCTCTTTAAAAAGGCCAGGAGTCACTATGATAGACTTTGCGTCTTCTTCCCAGAAATTCAGTGAAGTCAGTTTCTCGTAATCTTTCCGAGAAATATAAACCGAGAAGAGATCTTGCTCAGAAGCTTTGAACAGAGGTTGGACATTTGCAAGAATCCTCTTGGCTATTTCCTGCCAATTATCAGAATCTGTTAAAACATTGACAAGAAATCTGTCTTCATTGAGGGTTATATTAATTTTTTTAGCATTACTGTCATAATAATAAGTTTGTGCTGTCGCATGTGTTGAACACATGATGAAAAGCAATAACGATAAAAACAATTCTTTTTTCATAATCATAGTAATTTAATAGATGATAAATTATAGCTTAGCTACTTAAAAATATTCTCCGTCACTCTTCTATTGTTAGTGTTGTGCCTAACGGCACTGTAGTCGAATTCTTAATTTTAACATATCGTCCCTGTAACGTGATATTACCTTGACCAAGAACCACACTTCCGTATGGTTTATCGTTGGTTACATTCTTTCCGATATATATTTTTTCTCCGGAAATGACCCTTGATCCTGTGATAGTATCATTTTGGATATATACATTTTCTGGAGTATAATAAACTGATTTATATGCGTCAACAAGACCGTATCCATATTCGTTATTCCATGTTCCATAAGGCTTTATTTCAAAATTATAATTATTGCTGGTAATTCTTTTTGCATTGCTGCAAATAATATCATGAACTTGGCTTACTGTCAATTCCGAGTTACGTTGCAGGATTAATGCCGCAACTCCGGCAACATGAGGACAAGCCATGGATGTACCACTTTTAGAGGCTGTTGTGTCATTAGGGATTGTTGAAATAATGCCAACTCCAGGGGCGACCAAATCAAGCTGTTCTCCATAGTTTGAATTCGGCCATCTTTTTCCATCATTTTTGATTGCGCCTACTGTAAGAATCATGTCATTGCAATTTGCAGGATATGACACATAGCTATTACCTTCATTCCCTGCAGCAAAGACAATAACACATCCTTTTCCATGACGCCCATTTGTGAGTGCATATTGTATGGCTGTATCTAAATTATTATTGATAACAGCACCCCAGGAACATGAAATAACGTCAACGCCATGGTCGCAAGCCCATCTGATACCTTCTGCCAATTTCCAAGAGTTGATCTCATCCGGAGTCAATGAATTACTTATCGAAACGATTTTTGCATTAGGTGCAACCCCCGCAATATGAATGCCATTGTCCTTCACAGCTGCTGCAATCCCAGCACAATGTGTACCATGGGCATAATTATCATCAAAATAGTTGATGCAGCTAGGCTGTCCTGTTCTTGTATCATAACTGATACTATCAATATTAGCTGACAAATCTATATGATTCATATCTACGCCAGTATCAATAATTGCAATTTTTATATTTTTCCCTGTGAAATAATTCCATCTATTAGAATTCCATATAGGGCTCATATTAATGTCTTTTCCTGGATAAAGACTATTATAAAGTCCCCATTGCTGATATAATAATGGATCCGATGGGACAGAACGTGTTATGTCGTTAGTACACAAGTCAGGATTAGATACTGTAACTTTTCCACAATAGTTAAAATCCTTTTGCGCTATCGTATGTATTGAACATGAGATGATAAACAATATCATCAAATAATATTTCTTGCTCATCATTGTATCACCATTTTCTTTGTATCAATTTCCTGACCGTTGACTATCAGAGAATAGAGGAACATACCCTCACCAAGTTCATATCCGCCTATGGAAACGCTTTCCATTCCCGCAGAAACGGAAAACTTCTTTAAGAGCTTACCTGTCATATTGAAAATACAGATAGAAGCATCCTTTACATCTTCTGCAAGTTTAAACCTTATAATGGTTTGTTCCTTGAACGGATTGGGAGTATTCTGATAGAGAATATTCCCATTGCTTGTTACAGATGAATCAATTTTTGTTGAGGCTCTACGTGCATTTGACTTCGATTTGACTTCGTCCAGTTCCTGTTTCAAGACTTGGATGGAACGAATGAGAAGAGGCACCAACTCGGAATAGTTCACTGAAAGATAACCATCCTGACCCTCCATCACCAAATCGGGATAAAGCTTTTGCAGTTCTTCAGCATCCACTCCAAAGTGGCGTCTGGAAGCCATCTCTTCCTCTTTACTTTTCAAGTATTCATAGGACTTTCTTACTCTCTCTGCCTTCTCAGGCACAATGTCTGTTGGCATTTCACCTAACCTGCTTTTCAGGTTGTACTCCACGACATTCAAGTTGAGCACGTTTTCCAGAGTTGCTTTCCCGCTATTGTCCCTCTCACCCAGCGATATGAGGTTGTCACTGAATCTGGTATCAGAAAATGTAAAATAATTAGGAGCAGTCAAAGTTCCAGTTACGCACACAGGTCCATCAAAATAGCCGGCATACAAGCCTTGAATATTGGTCGGATATGAATCATAATACGAGGAATTGGCACCATAAACCCCTGCACCATTACAAGTATTAGTATAGCCGAGTCCAAGCATGCCGCTAACACCATAGTTCCTGCCATGAGAATTATTCTGCAAAGTAATAATTCCTAATACGCCATAGTTTGTGCCTGTTGTAGTAACTGTATCAGATACCGCTCCTACAACACCAATATTGTGGGTGTTTAACACTTTGGGGGAACTGTATATTCCAACACTGGCATTCCCTACATTATTAGACCCAACATTCAAATAGCTATTGCTACTTGGTTGGGTTCCGATACCAACATTTCCACTGGCGCTCACCCGTAACTGTGCACTTGCAGAGATTGCTATGAGCAAATATAATGATAATAAGATGTTCCTTCTCATGATAAATACTATTTTGTATCGTTATACTTATAAGGTATAAGTGCTCAAGGACATACCTGTAAGTAGACCCTCTATAAGCATGCAAAATTAGTGAATAATAATGGTTTCTCCAAACAAATACAAGAAATTATTGTAATAACCGATAAATTTACAGACTAATCCATCCCGTAAACAGCCAGTTACCCATGACGAGATTGACCTCATAGTCGCCAGAGAGAAAAGAAGGCAGAATAACCTCGATGTCCGTAGAGAATACGGTGGTGGTGTAGACTACATAGCCATCCTCATCCTTAATAATAAGAGTGTAGTCTGGATGACCGACAGCGAAGGTGAGCGTGTGGTCGTCGATGTAGACCAATGGCACCTCAATGGGGCTTCTGGGATTGCCATTTCCACCAGGTTGCTCATCTTCATAATGGACAGTGAAGGGGATAACTTCCTTCGCAAACAAACTTGTGCTTAATACAAAAGCACCAGCAATCATTAATAATAGTTTCTTCATCATTTTGCTTTGTTTTAAAGTTTTCAAATGCAAAATTATGAGAAAAAAGAGATTTATGTAACAAAAACGAAGAAGATGAATTTACCTAAAATTTTAGTTTGTCTATCCTGCTGACTCATAGCAAGATAAGTAAATAGTCTACTAACATTTTAGTAAGATAGTTTACAAATATTAAGAAATTACAATGCTGTATAGAGTCATGTATCAGTAGATTTCCTTAAGCATCTTATCAAAGGCTTTTGAGTTTCCAGACAAATTAAAAAGCTTTTGTAACATTTCAGCACGGATGTTGGAGATGTATGAGGGGTCTACCTCTAACATGTGACTGACCATTTTGGGCTTAAAATCCATACGAATCAACAAGCATGTTTTATATTCCTTATCATTTAACTGATGCTCATGTTTTGACATGAAATCCTTAAATTCAGGATAATACTTGAATATTTGTTCCTTCATTTGCTCCCATTCTACGTTTGTCGGTTTCTGGCCTACGATAGATAGTTGTTCGAATTTCTTGTAGATTACAGTTGCTTTAAATCGTCTGTCCACTATAGACTGGCTTCCCGTATCACGCAGTAATAAAGCTTTCATGATGGTTTCCTGTTCACGAATAATCTGTTCTTTTTCAGAAATAAGTTCACTATTGGTCTCTTCGTTTTTACGAAGTTTTGCAATATCGCTTTGAGCCAATTCTATAGCAGACTGGCTTTGCAGATATTTCTGCTCTGCCGTTTTCTTTTTACGGGTCAATTCCCTTACAACAATAGTAGTTATTAAACATCCAACAATGATAATTCCAACACAAATCCAGATAATGACCGTACGTTGGTTGGCTTTCTTTTGTTCTTGATGTGCTATGTCCTGATGACGCGTGTAATCGTACATAGCCTGCATACGCTCAACTTCTTTTGTTGACCTTTGGGCATAGAGAGAATCAAGCATATCATAGGCATAGATGGCATATTTAGTAGACGAATCTGGACGATGAAGCTTTTGATAAAGTAGTTTCAGACCGTTCGCTGCCGCATTTTGATTGTTATAGTCCTTGCCGTCATGTAATTCCTTATAAAAGTAATAGTCAGCAGAATCTAATTTGTTTGTATATAGATAGTATAGACCTTTCATCTTGTAATAAATCTCACGCCCTTTTTGTATGTTCCCAAGAGAATCAAAGTATCCGGATTCAGATTCATATATTTGCATATTTTGTTTTGCCTTGTCAAATTCCTGACGGCAAATAAGTGTGCTAATAGTATAGAATAATACGCTTGCAGCATAGTTAGGATAGCCATAATTGCGATAGAGTTTGGAAACATGTTCACATATATATAATAACGAGTCTGGCATGTTAAGGTTACGGTATGCCTGGCTTTCCTGTTCATAGCTCATTAATGCGGCAAGTGTATCCTTGCCTATCCACGCATATTTTGAAGATAATCGTTGGTAAACCAATTGTTCTCTATAAAGTCCTTGTTCGTAGAAAATCTGTGCCATTTGGGCAAATACTCGACAAAGTTGGGCATAGTTGCAGTCAGCAGCGGTGGTGTCGGCACAGTTGGCAGCATCCTGATAGCACTGGAGGGCCATGGGGGCCTCGCCGTGGTCGTAGTAGGCAAGGCCAAGGAGGTAGTGGGCCAAAATGCGGTCGTTGGACGTGCCGTGGTCATCGAAGAACTCGACATAAGGCTGTACGTCGCTGACTGCAAAAGGCTGGCCGTTGTGGTTACGCCCGTTGATACTATCGAGACCTGCCCGCATGCGGTTGCGGTTGGCCTCGGTAGTGCAACAGGTAAGGGCTAACAGTAGGACGACGATGGTCAGCAGATGTTTCATTTAATATGCGTGGTCGTCTGCAATCTCCTGTTTATCCAGTTTCTTCTTGTCTATCGACCACCAGGCGTAAACGATGTAAGCCAGCACGAAGGGGATGATGAGGCTAACGTAGAACATGGTGCGCAGGGTGAACTCACTGCTACATGAGTTGACAATGGTCAGCGATGACTGCAGGTCGGCGGTAGAGGGGTAGTAGGCCGTATGGTTCCATGCTGACATGAGCAACAGGGAGAGTACTACCAAGACAACACCGATGCCAGCAGGCCAGATGCCACTTAAAGGGAAGAGTGAAGAGTGAAGAGTGAAAAATTGGCTTCCGCGCAGTAGTTCGGTGGCAATACCCCAGAGCACCAGTACAACGCCTACGAGCAGGAGGATGGTGAGATACCAGAGGTCGAGGAAGTTGTCGATGTACTTATACGGTACGATGCTGATGACGCCTGCGTCGTCGTAGGCATAGCCGTCCTTCAGCAGCAGGTGGATGAGGTAGGCCACGAACAATAGTACAAAGGGAATGGCTGCTCCAAGCAGGCGTACACTGGCGCGACTACGGATATCCTCGTCGTCCACATTATTTATAATATAGAGCGTGCCTAATACGCGAGCCAGGAACATCACCGACAGTCCGAATACCAGCACCCAGGGGTTGAGCAGGGCGTCGAGACCGTGCGATGCGTTGCCCCAACGCGAGATGATAGGTGTGATGGCACCTGTGTCTATCAGATTCTCCTTCATGATGATGAAGTTCGAGCCCTCGAAGAAGGTGGCTACCGCTCCGCCTAAGAGCAGTGGTCCCAGCAGACCATTGATAACCAGGCACATCTGGAAGGTCTTCGGACCCAGAAAGTTGCCTAACTTGTTCTGGAACTCGTAGCTGACAGCTTGCAGGACGAAGGTAAAGAGGATAATCATCCACAACCAATAAGCGCCACCAAAGCTCGTGCTGTAGAATAGCGGGAAGGAGGCGAAGAAGGCTCCGCCGAATGTCACCAGCGTGGTGAAGGTGAACTCCCATTTACGTCCAGTCGAATTGATGATCAGTCGGCGCCCCTCGTCCGTATAGCCTAAGGAGCGGACCATGGAGTTGGCACCCTGCACGAACAGCAGGAATACCAGCAGTGCACCTAACAGTGATACCAGGAAGCACCAATAATGTTGTAAGAAACTATAGGTAATCATAATTCTCAATTCTCAATTTTCAATTCTCAATTCTCAATTTGTATATTCCGGTCCTTTCTTGATTTGCTTCAGCAGGATGCTGATTTCCACAGCGAGCATGAGGGTGAAGAGGAACAGGAAGAGGAAAAAAGTCAGGGCAACGCTGAAGCTGTCGATGTCGCTGACAGCCACCCAGGTTGGCAACATGTCTTGGATGGTCCAAGGCTGGCGTCCGAACTCAGCGACGAGCCAGCCGCTCTCAGAAGCGATATAGGCCAGAGGTACGAGGACGATGGCTACGATATAATGCCATTTAGGCAGCGAGGTGATGTTGTATTCGTCGGCAGCCGTTTCGGGAATGATGCAGAAAATGGCCAGCAGGCGTCGTGTGAATATCGACAGGAAAGGAATCTTGAACGCCAAGATGGCGATGACGGCAAAGAACAGGATAAACACGCAGCCCAGTCCCACCATGATGCGGAAAGCCCAGAAGTTGACGGGCACGTAGGGCACAATGTCGTTCTTGTCCCTCACATAGCCATAGCCGAAATACTGCATGTTTTCGTTAATCGTTGAGAGTAGGGCGTTAAGATAAGTGAGGTCGGCACCGTCCTTTTTCGCCTTGCGATATTCAGCCAGTGCGGTGATGGCCTGCTTACCTCGTGCTATCTTCTCGTCGACAGACGGCTCGCGGGTGCCGTCGGGCTTGGTATAGCCGTTCAGGATGTCGTTGATGCCCGGCACGTAGCCATGAATATCGTTGGTGGCCATGAACGACAGCGCGTATGGCATCTCAATCTTCAGTGGCGCTGCATCGTCGAACTGATAGTTAGCCTGTTCAAGGGGATTGACCCATGCGACGGCAGTCAGACCGATGTCTGTGCCACCATTGTATAAGGCCTCCATAGCTGCCAGCTTCATGGGTTGTACCTCAGCGACACTTTGTGCTGACTTGTGGCCTGTCATAGCGGCACCTAACGAGGCAATGAGACCGACGACGGCTGCAATCTTAATGCTTTCGACAGCCAGCTTCGTCTCGCGCTTCTTCAACAGATACCAGCTGGAGACTGCCACCACGAAGATGGCGCCGATGATCCATGCTGAGATGACGGTGTGGCAGAACTTGTCGATAGCAAACGGTGAGAGGGCCACGTCGAAGAAGCTCACCATCTCGTTGCGCATGGTGTCAGGATTGAAGGCGCAGCCTACGGGATACTGCATCCACGCGTTAGCCACCAGAATCCACCAGGCGCTGATGGTTGCACCCAGGCCTGTGAGCCAGGTCGCAGCCAAGTGGAACCCTGGCGAAACCTTCTTCCATCCAAAAAACATCACAGCCACGAAGGTCGACTCCATAAAGAATGCCAAGATGCCCTCGACGGCCAGTGGTGCACCAAAGATGTCACCCACGAACCACGAGTAGTTAGACCAGTTGGTACCAAACTCGAACTCGAGGATGATGCCGGTAGCAACACCCATGGCGAAGTTGATACCAAAAAGTTTTTGCCAGAACTTTGCGCAGTCGCGCCAGAAAGTGTCGACAGGCTTGTTGACAACTGCTCCTTTGGAGCGGTTCAGCGTGCGATACCAACAGGTTTCGCAAATACCCATGATGACAGCCAGTCCGAGGGTGAGCGGTACAAACAGCCAGTGATAGATGGCTGTCAGTGCGAACTGTGCTCTTGCCCAGTCAATGGAACTGGTGTCGATGTTAAGAAATAGGTCTGTAGTCATACTATTGTTGATTTAAGATTTGAGTAGCCACGAATTCTGATTCTTCTCCTTGTTCAGCGTGTTCCTTAATGAAATTGGGGAAGAAGAACAGTTTGAGAATAACAAAGATGATAAATAGCTTGATAAGGATAATGGCCCATAGCGTGCGTCCTAACGTCATGGAACGGAAGCCGTCAACGTATAGGTCGTATATGCGATATAAGACATTTTTCCTATTCATAGCATCAGTTTTTCGTTATGATGTGGCAAAGATACGAATAAGCGAGTAAAAAAACAAAAAAAACAAGCACTAAAATGCAAAAAATATTTTTTTTCTTTGTCGTTTCAGGGAAAAAATTTATCTTTGCAGCGATTTTTGATAATAATAATTACATAATATTTATTTATGAATAAGAAAGTAATCATCCCGTTGGCCGTTATAATCGTGCTGCTTTTGGCAGGCGTTGCTTACCTCGGCTACAATCTTAACGAGCAGAAGCAGGTTAACAAGGATATGCAGGAACTCGCTGCCCTCGACAAGAAGGAGATGGAGAACGAGTACCAGCAGTTTGCCAACCAATACAAGGAGATGCAGACTCGTATCAATAATGACTCTATCGTTGAGCAGTTAGGCCGCGAACAGCAGCGTACACAGGAGTTACTTGAGGAACTGCGTCGTACGAAGGCCAACGACGCCGCAGAGATTACCCGTCTGAAGAAGGAGTTAGCTACTGTACGTGCCATTCTGCGTAGTTATGTGCTGCAGATTGACTCGCTGAACCAGTTGAATGCTGAACTGATGGACGAGAACAATCGTGTCCGCTCGGAGTTGGCTGAGAGCAACCAGCAGAATATGCAGCTGACGTCAAACAATATGACCCTGTCGGAGAAAGTGGCTATTGCTTCGCAGTTGAATGCTGCCAGCATTAATGTCATCATGCTCGACAAGAAGGGTAAGGAGCAAACCAAGAATCCTCATAAGATAGATAAGAAAGGTACGTTGAAGGTACGTTTCGTGCTCAGTCGTAATGCAACGGCTGCCAATGGTATGCGTACCGTATATGTCCGCGTCATCAATCCTTCTGGCGAGGTGATCAATGGTGGCGGCAGTTGTACGATGGAAGGTACACAGGTGGCTTATACTGCCAAGCAGGATGTTGAGTACACTGGTCAGGAGAAGTTGATGGAGATGTTTGTCCCCAAGACTTCGCTGATTGAAGGAAGATATACTATTCAAGTAATTGCTGACGGACACGAAATTGGTTCGCGTTCTGTTGAAATGGAAAATTAATAAGGCGCTATGTCTGCAAAAACACAACATAACAATATCCTATTGGCCATTGTGGGCTTTGCCGCAGTGGTGGTTTTGGTGGCCTTGATTGGTTTCTTTGCTTTGGGTCGTGACCCAGAGTTGATGCAAGGCCAGGTGGAAGTAAGTGAGTATCGCGTATCAAGCAAGGTACCTGGACGTATCTTGGAAATACGAGTGAAGGAAGGCGACTACGTGAAGGTTGGCGATACGCTGGCTATTCTCGATGCACCAGAAGTGCGTGCCAAGATGGAACAGGCACAGAGTGCTGAGAGTGCTGCCGCTGCTCTGGAACTGAAGGCGCAGAATGGTGCCCGTCAGGAACAGATTCAGGGCGCTTACCAGCTGTGGCAACAGGCGAAGGCTGGTCTTGAGATTGCCGAGAAGTCGTATAACCGCGTGCAGCGTCTGTTTGACGAAGGTGTAATGAGTGCCCAGAAGCGCGATGAGGTCTATGCCAACTACAAGGCTATGGAGGCTCAGGAGAAAGCTGCCAAGAGTCAGTACGAGATGGCCCAGAACGGTGCCCGTCGCGAGGATAAACTGGCTGCTGCTGCTCAGGTAGGCCGTGCCCGTGGTGCTGTTCAGGAGGTAAACTCATATATCCACGAGACGGTGCAGGTGGCACAGATGGAAGGCGAGGTCAGCGATATCTATCCCAAGGTGGGAGAGCTTGTCGGTACTGGTTCGCCTATTATGACCATCTCGCTGATGAAGGACATGTGGGGCGCTTTCAATGTTCGTGAAGACCAGTTGGGCTCGATGACTGTTGGTACTGTGGTCGATGCTTTTGTACCTGCCTTCAATAAGTCTGTCAAGATGAAAATCTACTATCTGAAGGATCAGGGTACATACGCTGTTTGGAAGGCTACCAAGGCCAATGGTCAGTATGATCTGAAGACTTTCGAGGTGAAAGCCCGTCCTGTAGAAAAACTTGAAGGCTTGCGCCCAGGTATGTCGCTGATACTGAAGCAGTAATCTGCAATGAAGCATCTGAGGCAGATATACCATATCATGTTGCGTGAATTGTCCATTTTGCGCAACAACTATATTTATCCCTTCTGTATGGTTGTGTTTCCATTAGGGGTGATGATATTCTTCACCTCGCTGATGGAAGACGGACTGCCTACTGAGATGCCAATAGGTATTGTGGATGTCGACAATACCACCACTACACGTGCTTTGATACGCCGTCTTGATGCTTTCCAGATGTCACGCATCACGCATAGCTATGCCTCTGTTGCTGAGGCCCGAAAGGCTATTCAGAACAACGAGATATACGGTTTCCTGTATTTCCCCAAGGGTACGACAGAGAAACTGTTGGCATCGCGTCAACCCAAGATATCCTATTATTATTCGTATACCACATTGGCTGCAGGCGCCTTGTTGATGCGAGACCTGAAGACAATTTCCACGCTTGGCTCTGCTGCTGTGGGGCAGGCGACCATGCGTGCCAAGGGGTTCACCCCTGAACAGATACAGACCTTCCTGCAACCCATCAAGATCGATTTGCATCAGATAGCGAATCCTTGGACCAGCTATAATTCCTATCTCTCCACGATGATAGTGCCTGGTATGATGATGCTGTTCATCTTCCTGATTACTGCCTATTCACTGGGTACTGAACTGAAGTTCAACAGCTCGAAACAGTGGTTGGAAATGGCCGATAATAATATTACGGTAGCCCTGATAGGCAAACTCCTGCCTCAGACCATTATCTGGCTGGCTGTCGTCTATAGCTATCAGTATTATGTGTTCTTCCATCTGGGATTCCCCCATTTAGGCAGTCCTTGGATGTTGGTGCTGTTGGGACTGATGCAGGTGTTGGCGTCTCAAGGCTTTGGCGTCTTCGCCTTCGGATTGCTGCCTTCGCTCCGCATGTCGATGAGTGTGTGCTCACTGTGGGCTGTGCTCAGCATATCGATGGCTGGTTCGGCCTTCCCCGTCATGGATATGGACCGTCCTCTGCAGTCGCTGTCGTGGCTGTTCCCGCTGCGCCACTATTACATGATTTACCAGACTTGCGTGTTCAACGGTTTTCCGCTCATCGAGTCGTGGTTCCACTTTGCAGCCTTGGCAGGCTTTCTGCTGTTGCCTTGGATGGTAGTCAAGAAGATTAAAAATGCAATGCTCACCTATGTCTATATTCCATAAGATATACGAGGACCTGCAACACGTCTGCTATATCTGGCGACGTGAGATGCAACAGGTGGTGAAGGACGAAGGTATTCTCATCTTTTTCCTCGTGGTGCCCATTGCCTATCCGCTGTTGTATTCCTGGATTTATAACAACGAAACCGTTCATGAGGTGCCTGTCTGCGTGGTCGATATGTCTAACACCGGCCTCTCGCGTGAATTTGTCCATAAGTGTGACGCGTCGCCTGACGTACGTATTGCCTATTACGCACAGGATTTGGACGAGGGCATCTCGCTGGTGAGTCGTCAGTTGGTGAAAGGCATCTATTTCATTCCACCTGACTTTGAAACCAATATCCTGCGTATGAAGCAGGGAGTTATCAGTGTCTATTGCGACATGAGCCTGATGCTGACGTATAAGGCCATCTACCAGACGTCTATGCTGGTGTCGATGGATATGGGCAAAGCCATACAGACAAAGTTGAGTGGACTGTATACCAGTCGCGAAGAAGCTATCTCTACCAAACCGCTTGAATATGAGGATGTGCCTATATTCAATCCGAAGGGAGGCTATGGCTCGTTTGTCCTGCCTGCTGTGCTGATGCTGATATTACAGCAGACGCTGGTGCTTGGTATCGGACTTTCCGCTGGTACGGCTCGTGAGGAGAACCCGCTGGGTGCATTGGTGCCCGTTGGCGATAAACGCTATGAGTCGTCATTTGCCATTGTACTGGGTAAGGCCTTGGTTTACTTTATGATATATGCCGTCATGGGTGCTTGGCTGGTAGCTGGCGTTCCACGATTGTTCCACTTCCCACAGTTGGCAACGTGGCAGTCGCTATTGACCATCATGTTGCCTTATACGCTGGCATGTATCTTCTTTGGTATCGTGGTGTCGTGTCTTGTCAAGTATCGCGAGAACGTCATGCTCATCATGGTCTTTGCCTCTGTGCCGATGTTGTTCCTGACGGGTATCTCATGGCCTCAGAACAACATTCCTGGTTGGTTGCAAGGTGTGTCGTGGATATTCCCCAGCACATTTGGCGCACGCGCCTATGTCCGCGTGAATTCTATGGGGGCAACACTCCACGATGTACTGACTGAATACCGCATCCTATGGATTCATGCAGGAGCTTATTTCTTGTTGGCTGTAGCGGTCTATCGTTATCAGATATTACGTGGCCGTCATTACGCCAAGGAACGTCTGATGTTCCTCAAGCGTAATAAAGAGGCCCGTCAGGAAGAGGGTGTTGGGTGATAGGTGTTAGGTGTTGGTGCCAACAATCTTCGTCTTCGGCAGTTCACGGTTGCGTTTGTTGACAACAGTGACGACAGCCTGTGCCAGATTGATAAAGGCCAATCCTGTGGCTGTCTCGCTGCTTGTGGCAGCAGGCTCGCCGGCATCGCCACTCTCACAGATGCTCTGTACCAAAGGAATCTGAGCCAGCAAAGGCACATTCATCTCTTCTGCCAGTTTCTTGCAACCTTCCTTGCCAAAGATGTAGTATTTGTTCTCAGGCAGCTCGGCAGGCGTAAACCATGCCATATTCTCAATCAGTCCGAGGATGGGCACGTTCACCTTCTCATTGCGATACATATCGATGCCCTTGCGTGCATCGGCCAGTGCCACCTGCTGGGGTGTTGACACGATGACAGCACCAGTAATACCTAATGTCTGGAGTAGGGTGAGGTGGATGTCGCTGGTGCCTGGAGGCGTGTCCAGGATAAAGTAATCCAGTTCACCCCAATTGGCATCGGCTATCAGTTGCTTCAATGCGTTCGAAGCCATACCGCCACGCCAGAGCGTTGCTGTGTCAGGGCTGACGAAGAAACCAATGGACAGCATCTTGACACCGTAGGCCTCGATGGGTTCAATGAGTTGGCGTCCGTCCACTTCTACAGCGTATGGACGTGCATCCTCAGCTTTGAACATTTTGGGCATCGACGGACCAAAGATGTCGCAATCCAGCAAACCGACTTTATAACCCAGACGCGCCAAAGCGATGGCCAGATTGGCAGAGACGGTGCTTTTGCCTACACCACCTTTACCACTGCTCACGGCAATGATATTCTTTACCTGAGGCAGCAGCTTGCCAACCTCAGGGCGTGGCTTCGACTTGAATTCCGTCTGGATTTCCACCTCAACATCCTTGCCGCAGTGGTATTTGATAGCTGCCTCCGCCGCCTTCACTGTCGATTTGAGGAAGGGGTCGGTATCTCTGGGAAACTCCAGAACTACAGTTACTTTATTGCCATTGATGGCAGGCTGGTCAGCCACCATCTCACTTTCCACTAAGTTCTTCTTCGTGCCAGCATACGTCACCGTTGCCAGCGCGTCCATAATCAGTTTGGGATATAACGTCATTTTCTACTTTTTTTGTTTTGAGCTGCAAAAATACAAAGATTCTTCCAAACTACCAAGAAAAAGAGTTATTATCTGCTGGCATTCCCTGCGAGCCCAATGTGTTTTTCAATAACTTAAACCAAATTCAAATGAAGAAAATCTAACTAATAACTAAAACATTTATGCTTATGAAAAAAAACTCTTCTTTGATTTATTTGGTTAGTTCGTTTAAATTTTGTATTTTTGCATCATAAAAAGAAATGATTATGAAATATCTGATGGCAATTGTCATGCTGGTCACTATGACTTGGGAGGCTGAAGCACAAGAATATAGGTCGAGAATTCGTGACATCGATGATGTCAGCATATCAAAAAATGTAAAGCCGAAAAATCATGATGAACATCGCGATCAATTCGAACGGTTATGCCGTCTGGCTTATGAGGCTTTTGACGATGGTGACTACTACATGACGGCTATTTATGGTGATAGTGCTCTAACTAACAAATACTTTACGCCAGAATTGTTATATTATATGGGCGTTTCACTTGAGAAACTGGAGTGCTACAAAGATGCTGACATTGCCTTCCAAAAAGCGATAAAGGCTGGGGATATACATGCTGGGGTGGCTTATGCACAATTCAATCAGCATATGGAGCAGCTGAAGGCATTAGACAGACTGAACAAGAAAGAAGCTAAGCGGAAAGGCGAGAAGTTCGTACCACTAAGCAACGGCAAGAATGTGCCAGAGCCTATAGAAATCAAACGTGCTCCCAGTCTGCGCCTCATAAGTAACTCGCTGAAGTTAGAAGGTCTGACAGCTGACGGTACCCTCTTAGCTGGAACGCGGTGTAAGTTGGTTTTCCGTGTGCGTAATGATGGCAATGCCCCTACGGGTAAGTGTGACATTATTCTGGGTGAGAAGAGCAGCAATGATGCCTTGAACTTTGGTACAATTCCTCCGACCATCATCCAAAAACGGCACACCGCTTCCGTCGAAATACCTTTCGAGGCAGACAAAACGTTAGAGGATGGCGAACTTGAATTAATTCTGCTGATTGATGAGCCCAATGGCTTTGGCCTGCCTCCCTATCACATCAAGGTTAAAACTAAAAAATCATTGTAGAAAGATAATCGGATTGCTCTACGAAATGTAAGTTGTCGCCTATCGTGCCTTGTCCTTGCTGCTGCGCTTGTCGCGATGATAGGAACGATAGTCGTCGAGTTCGATTTCGATGTCGGGTTCTACGAGCTCTCCTTCGCGAGGCAGGCAGAACTTCATGTATTTGATGTTCAAGCCACGAGCTATCCACATCGACTCGTAATACGTTTGAATAGAGGCGGCAACGCTGTCTTTGGGTGCCGTGGCGTAGAGGTCGGTGGTCTTGATAAGCACAGGCAGGTGGTTTTTCTCGACGAGATAAGTAGTGTAGGTAAAGAGGAAGTTGGAGTCGGTCTTCAAGTGGATGAAGCCACCATCGGAGAGGAAATGGCGGTAGCGATTAAGGAACCAGGTGGAAGTGAGGCGCTTGCGTGGATTCTTCATCTGTGGGTCGCTGAAAGTAAGCCATATCTCGCTGACTTCGCCTTGTGAGAAGAAACGGTCTATGACCTCGATATTGGTGCGCAGGAAAGCTACGTTCTTCAGTCCTTCGTTCAGCGCTTGTGTGGCACCTGTCCACATGCGGGCGCCCTTGATATCGACGCCAATAAAGTTGACGTCAGGAAACATTTTTGCTAATCCTACGGTATATTCGCCCTTGCCACAACCTAACTCCAAGACAATCGGGTTGTCGTTGTGGAAGTACTGCTCGTGCCAATGGCCCTGCATGTCAAAGGGAACGTGCTCCACTACCGAATAGGGGTATTGGAACACGTTCTCGTAGGTTTCCATGTCGGCGAATTTCGCCAGCTTGCCTTTTCCCATTAATTGTCGATTGTAGTTACTCAATGACAACGGTTGTCCAACCGTGCTTGTCCTCGATTTCGCCATACTGGATGCCACGAAGGGTATCGAACAGTTTCTTGGACTGTGGGCCGGGCTTGTCGCCAAACGAGTAGCGCTTGCCAGTGTCGAGGTCGTCAATATAAGAAATAGGAGAAATAACGGCTGCCGTGCCACAAGCACCAGCCTCCTCGAAGGTCTCGAGTTCCTCCTCAGGAATAGGACGGCGCTCCACCTTCATACCTAAGTCCTCGGCTACCTGCATCAACGACTTGTTAGTGATAGAGGGTAGGATAGAGGTTGACTCTGGGGTTACGTAGGTGTTGTTCTTGATACCGAAGAAGTTGGCAGCACCGCACTCGTCGATGTACTTCTTCTCCTTGGCGTCGAGATAGAACTCGCAGGCATAGCCCTTCTCATGAGCCAGATTGTTGGCAAACAGAGAAGCAGCGTAGTTACCACCGACCTTATACTTACCAGTTCCCAGAGGAGCTGAACGGTCGTAATCGCGAACAATAACGTAAGGATTGCTTGAGAAACCACCCTTGAAGTATGGACCAACGGGGGTAACGAAAATCAGGAAGCAGTACTCCTTGGCAGGATGAACGCCAACCTGGGCGCTGGTACCAATGAGCAATGGACGGATGTAAAGTGTAGCACCACTCTCGTAAGTAGGAATCCACTCCTGATTCAAGCGGACCACTTTCTTAACCATCTCTGTAAAGAGCTCTGTGCTAACCTCAGGCATCATAATGCCACGACAGGTTGACTGCAGACGCTTGGCATTCTCGTCAACACGGAAAATGCGCACCTTGCCGTCAGGACAACGATAGGCCTTCAAGCCCTCGAAAGCCTCCTGACCGTAGTGCAGACAGGTTGCTGCCATGTGCAGGTTCAGATACTCGTCGGAGCAAA
>Ga0265298_10002890_pt1 | contig 23291 bp, 29 predicted proteins | sample AusTroGonzalo_MG_3_FD_193486 | JGI IMG/M metagenome (GOLD analysis project Ga0265298, IMG submission 193486) | Bovine rumen microbial communities from tropical cattle in Woodstock, Queensland, Australia - Gonzalo_01 | ecosystem: Host-associated > Mammals > Digestive system > Stomach > Rumen ...
AACCAAAACTTCGTGGAATTCATCAAACCAGTCATCATCGTACTAGTCATCCATCAAGTCTTTCAATACTTTATCGGCATAGTCATAATGTATTTGTGACTGGAAACCGAGATAACACAACCAGAGGTCGTCTTTCTGTCTGTCATAGATTGGACCGAGATAAGCAATGTAGATAATATCGAGACCGCAATGCCAAGTCCACATCTTCCACTTCGGACTCACTAATGGATTTTTATCCAGTTTCTCCATCAACAAATCCTGTTCGTGAAATCCACGACACAGTCTTAAGCGGTTGTCGATACTGCTAAACGGTTTTTGCAGATATAATGAACCTCGGGTTCCGATACGTTCCAATGTACCTCCGGTTATGCTGATGTTGTTCAGTCTTTCTTTCAGTTTCTTCGGAATCTTCAATACTCGTTTCCTGTCTTCTTCTCTGTATTCAGTCTTATATGTCTTCAAGAAACTGCTTATTCCTTCATCGGACGGATCATATTTGAACAGTTCACTCACTTCATTGAATACTTTCAGACGGTCGGCATTTAAAGTATGAAGGCAGAATGAATATGTTGATTCAATTCGTGATGCGTTCAGTCCCTTGTTATCAAATTCTTTCTTGAATGCGAGATTAATAGCATTTAAACTGAAATTCAGACAATGTCTGTCAACAGATGTATATTCCCATTTTTCCCCGTTGCTGAATTCAACAGCCATCACCGGCTGCTCGGCAGTCACTTTTTGCCATTTACAAGTCATATGACAATTGTTGATGAACCACAGATAATTCCGCACTGACTTGAACTCACAGTTGCAGGCGAACATAAAGACTGTTGTCTGCTTCCATGCTTCAAACCCGCTAAGAATCTCATCATCATCTGCTACAATCTGTACTGCTTCTGAAGGTTTATTCTGAAAATACTTATATGTTGACAATATGAACACATCAGAATGTTCCTGAATATCTGGTGTCATATCCAGGATACGTTCCAGCCTGTCTCGAATACGCAATACCAGACCTTCTATATCAGGATGAGCATTCACGAACGGTATCAAATTGAACAGAAACCGCCAGTGATAGATTGTCGGGTCAGCATCTTTTGAACTGACAGCCGTAACTTCACTGCTCTCATCAGAGAAATCATCTGATGTCGTGCGGTCCAGGAAATCTTCGAATATATCTCTCATTATAAACTCTTTTTGAATGTTTTGAAAAACTCCATCTTGTCTGTATCTATCTCTCCTCCGAGCAAACGTTCCAGTTCTCTCTGCATTTCAAAAAAACTTTCCTTAGAATGTCCGTTGTCGTCCGGACGGTGATACTTGAATAGAACTGTCAGGTCATTCAACATCTGATGTTTTCTCGGAACCGGTCCGAACCACATCGACAGAATGAACTTGTCATATGAGTTATACATACTGGCATCGAACGGATGTCTTGGAATGCTGAAGAACTGTTTTAACTCTTGTCTGGTAGTTGCAATTCCCTGATTGTCTGTCTTCTCTGGTTCTAAAGAAGTCAGTCCGGAGACAAGTCCTCCGTCATATGCATTCTTCAGAGTAAATTCTATGTCAAAGAGTTCTGCTCCTCGAATCTGATCAGCAGTCACTGTGCTATTCAGAATCATCTCACGTTCATTCTCTGTCAATATGCATCGTGCCGCATCACGCACACTGAATGTGCGGAGCAAGCCGGGAGTGTATCCTTTCAGAATCTTCGAGCATCGCCAGTACATGTCATCTTCTGGAACATCCGGATAAAATATGTGACCCATATAGAGTAGGTCTTCCAACATCTTCTCTCCTTCTTTCATACTTTTGCGCAGATTCGTTGTTTTTCTGCGCAGCAGAGCATCAGAGATATTCTGAAACTGATATGTAGTGATGCGATTTTTGCTATTGTCCCAATCATCACCGGTTGACGGATAGAATGAAACTGTATAGAGACCCTCACTCAAATGCGAAATCTTCGCAATTTGCGCAATCATCATCACTAGCTGCTCTATTCTTTCAATATGGTTATTGAACGCAAAACGCAATGCATAACTTCCGATCTGATAACGACGGTTTCCGTCGATGTATGTAATCAATCCTTCAAAACTCTGTGCGATGGTTTCAGTAGATGTTATCATCAACGGCATATTCGCCGACACATCATAGTTGTCTAGCACTCGTTTGACACGAGTCGGAAGATATTGCAAACTTTGTTCTACGAGTGCACCTGCCACTTTTGACGGAATATACTGGACGATGCATAGATACTGCCACTTCGCCGGCTCGACTTCTGTACTTTCAGTATCAGAAGCATCCAGTTCAATGTCTATATCTGCTGTTTCAACATCAGCAGCAGTCACACGATCCAGGTAGTCTTCAAAAATCTTCATCATACGACATTCTCCCTCCATCTGTTGTTAATTCTTGCTCTAGCGAATTCAGCCCATTCTTCTTTTGATACAGTATCACCGAAGAACGGACGGATAACGTCCTTGTAAGTCAGATTGATGCGATAGTCGCAACTGCATTCCAGACCGAACGCAACCAGATACAATCGCACTTCGGGAATGCCTTTGCTGTTGACGTAATACACAGGAGGGAACAGTCCGCATAGATAGCCGTCTTCATAACTGCCGTCAGCATATGCTCGGATTTCCTATAGTGTCTGCGGATGCTCGTTCAGTGTATCCACCAGTTGTCGAGATGCTTCTCCAAGATTATATAAGTCAGCCACTTGGAAGTTTCCCTTATACGGTTCGGTAATGTCTAATGAGAACATCTCTATCGCATCTGGACCGTCCAGCCGTTGAACATCATCTGTTTTTCGCAATGATTCTCCGGTAAACTCCTACCGGTGGAAGATGCTTATTTCAGCAATATCACTTCCTTTCTGATGAATACCGTCCGGACCGGGAGCATATGCAATATACACTCGGTTCTGAGCATACTGTCGGGCACGGTTCTGGAACGTATCAAACATTTCGCTCTCCATAGAATGTCCGAACATCTGGTCTATCTCGTCGATGACACTTCGTCCCAAGAACCACGCACCCAATCGCATGAAGTTCTTGAACGGAGCGGGATGCAGATACGACCGTTTGCCGTTCTCGTCGAAGTATTCCACGAGTTTGGTGATACCGCAGTCTTTGTCCAGTTCTATCGAAGGCTGCAACAGTCCGGAAGCAGTTTTATCGTGCCAGTGGTCGGGACCATACAACTTAACAATAGTAAACAGCGTCTTGCCTTCGTTGAAGTCCCAGAAGATGCAGGTCAATGCATACAGAAACCGCAGTATTTCCTTCAGCGTACGGAACTGCGGAGTGAAAGCAAACGTGATGTTATTGCCCATTCCGTATTCGAGACCTATCTTCTCGCACGGTGTGCCGTTAATCTCAGAACGCTCTGAACTGCGGGCAACGCACTGGGAATATTTCTCTATCGGCTGACTGTTGTCCATCAACAACTGCATCTTCTTCATAGCAGTCTTATATGCCCGCTTCTTGAAGATAGACTTGTTCTTGCCGAAGTAAAGCACACATAACCATTCGAAATGCTGCTCATCTGGATAATCCACATCCAACTCATCCTGAATGTCGAGTTCTGGTTCTTCTATCTTCACTTTGTCAAAATAATCTTCGTTCAGTATCATATTGTCTAATTACCACTGGGGGCTTTTTAATTTTGACCACATCGTATCGAATGTGAAGTCATTGAATTTCGGGAACACACTCTGTACTTTGTCTTTGAATTCCTGTCGGTAGCGAGATGAAGAGTCTGGATGCACGATGCCGTCGATGACGATGAACATATGCGCAATATCTGTCTGTTCCTTTCCACTTGGCAGGATAATATGTCCGGGAATCATCCATGTGCCGATGTCAGCAACCATTACGATACGGCTGTCGTTATCTGTCTGCAAGAATCGCATATCATTCACACGAATATCTTCTTCGTTGTTAACGAGTGCCTTTATTGGCCAGTTGTTACTGTTTGCATATGAAGACACACAGGGAACGGAATCTTCTTTGTTAGCGAACGGATAGTATGCATAAGCAATGCGCACTCCGCGGTCGAAGAGTCCCAAGTCAGTAGTGTCTATTTCGCTATAGACTTCCGGATTCAGTTTTATTCTGACTGCGGTTGTCTTTGTGCCAGAATAATCACTTAACTGCTTTTTGATATAATGACGGTTCAAGTTCAAAAGCATCTCTTCCCGTTCATAACTCTGCCAACTCTTATGAACATTGTACATCAACTGGATAGCATCGAAACCGTTCAGCATAATCAGTCCGATACTTTCTAGTGTATATGTTTCATCAGATGTCAATCCGGTTTTCCCTCGCAAGAAATTTGCAGCATCATCAATATACCTGTCTCCGACCAATAATGCACTGCCGTATTCCCAGGCCCATTGGCCATTCTTGTCCTGACGCTGAACGATGATGCTCTTGATGTAATTCGATATGTTGTCTTCGTTCTTTCTGTTTCCTGCTTTTGATGCTATTCGGATGCTGTCCAGGAAATGCACTATTTGATGATAGTTCTTGAAATGTGAAATAAGACCGATGACGATACACAACTCTCCATTAGTTAATTGCTCCAAAGTTTCGTCTTTTTCTACTTGGTCTCCGACAGCAGATACTCGCCAATCGTTAATGTCTTTTGCTTTTAATCGTATCGAGTAACTGTCAACCATTGACATTTGAAGTATCCGGTCTATACGGTCCAGTGCGATTGTCATCTACTGCTTTCTGATGTCCCAGGGACCGGCAGACAATTCACACACCAGACGATAGTCGAACTTATCTGGAGTAACATCGGATGATTCCGCCTCACCGGTCACTCCAGATGCATCATCTATGTCATCTTTTTCGTACTTGTCGAAATAATCTTCGTTCAGTATCATTTATTAAAATACATAATTTTTGTATTTATTTCAAGCGAAACGAACTGAACGTTATCTCAGAAATCGTCAAATCGGATTTTTCTTGATGTAGTTCGCAAGAAGTTCCTTGAATTTTGCTTCCAGTTTCTTGATGTCTTCACTGATTCCGAATAGGTTCTTGATATTCGCCTTTCCGCTCTGAGCCCACCATGTTGTATCCAGGTAGTGCTGCTCGTAGCAACGATCCATCTTGACATCGCTGAATGGGTATGTAGTGTCTAGAATATTTGCTGAGTATGGTGTTCCGTCTGCATTATAGTTCAAAGCACAGAATGTTGTGCTGGTACTATCTTGATTATAATAATGCTCTACCCATTTTAGCAGCAAAATGTAATTAGTCAATCCTGGATAATCCATACGAAGAGTAATAAAGATTCTCTTTTCATCCGGAGTGGTTTTTATTACATTCTGAGCAGCGATGCTGGCATTATCGCGGCAAATCACGGCATCTGCTTCGATATTCAGACGGTCCAGCACATAACAGAATTTCTTAACGAAGCGGTTGAATATTTCTTCTCGCTGTTCTGTAATATTTGTTGTTGACAGGAAGAACACCGATTTATATCTGTCTGGATCCGGATTCTCCACAAACTCAATAAACTCACCGGTGCTGGTTATTTCCGGAAATGTCTTATTCAGTTTGTATTCATCTTTGTCATCTTCATTATCATCCAAGTCAGAATCCTTGAGACGGTCCAGGTAATCTTCCAATAGCAAACTTTCATCTATTTCATTCCGGTATTTCTCTTTGTAGTATGCTATCATTTTCTTAGCATATGATTCAAGCCAGTCATTGAGTTCACTTTGTTGAGACAACGGGAGATTCAATGCCTTGATGATAGAATTTGTCAACGGTGAATAATGTTTGACATCCGGATTTCCGAGCATCAGATATTCTGTGTATTCAACTAGATTGAGGAATCCAGTATAAGCATCGAAAGTCGGGAAATACATCATCTTTCCGTCAGCACGAGAACCGGCTTGCCATATAATCAAACGGGATGCTTCCAACAGAAGTTCTCGAATTGCAGACAATATGACAAGAAACTGTCTGGGAGTCGGAGTTTCTTCGAGTTCAATCACGACTGTCCGCAGTGCCGGGTCGTATTGCAAAACTGTTATTTTATTATGCGGTTTGATGTATTGCGGATCGAAGTAATCACTGATGAACGGCATATTATCCCGAATCAGATTATATTCTCCGAAGGTCGGTAATATTCGCTTTAGTTTCTTCTCTACATATTTTGAATAGACTACTTCTTTGCTATTGAACAACAACTGAAATGTTATAGCAAATTTAAAACGTGACGGGTCTGGAGTCGATGAATCGATTTCAGCATCTTCTATTTCATCGGCAGCATTTGTATCCGGTAAACTGACACGGTCTAAGTAGTCTTCGTTGATAATCATCTGAGAATTTCTGATATTTCCGTATTTATTGAAACTTAAGATAAACTTTTTCTGAAAAGCATAGTACAATAATCAGATTAAGAAACATTTTAAAATACAAAAAAGATGAATCCAAGAAACATTTACAGTGATTTCAGAAAGTTCGCTATGGAGCGACCCGGTGTTTCCGGACTTTTCGTTGATGATTATACTCATCAGTTTACAAAACAGGTTGGTCCGATGATGACACCGATGGCTTATACATCTCCCTATATCGTGGAGAAGAGTGATATGAATCTTCAGACTATCGACATATTCTCCCGTCTGATGCGTGACCGTATCATTATGATGACCGGCGGTATAGACGATGATATGGCATCAATCGTCACTGCACAGTTGCTGTGGCTGAAGCAGCAGGATGATGCAGATAAGGGTGTTAGCATCTATATCAACTCTCCTGGCGGCAGCATCGTAGCCGGCAATGCAATCCTCGACTGTATGGAGTACATAGAGAGTCCTTCGCTGAAGATTTCAACTGTTGCTCTCGGTATTGCGGCATCGATGGCTTCTATCATCCTGGTTGCCGGCAGTGAGGGTGAGCGTTATGCTACTAAGCGTAGCCGTATCCTTCTGCACCAGCCGTTGGGTGGTTTCGGTGGAGGTCACGTCCAGGCATCTGATATGGAGATTGAAGTCAAGGAGATTATGTTCTACAAAAAGCAACTGTTCGATTTCCTCTCAGAGAAGACCGGAAAGTCATATGAGGAAATTGAGAAAGATGCAGACCGTGACTTCTGGCTGAGTCCCGAAGAAGCGTTGAACTACGGTCCGAAGGGTCTGATTGACCATATTCTCGCTCCAGAGAAGTGAAAATAATGAGAGCAGTCAGACGGCTGCTCTTTGTGCTATTTACGATGGGAAAGTTATATTTCTACTACGGTGCAATGAACTGCGGAAAGACATTGCAGTTGCTGACAAAGAACTATGGATTCCGTCAGCGGGGTATTCATACGCTATTGATGAAGTCAACAGTTGACACTCGTGACGAGGGAGTTATCCGGAGCCGGTTCAATAATACATCTGAGCCTTGTCTTGCTGTCGGAAAGAACACAGATGTTTTCTGTCTTGTGACTAAGAGGATTTCGAGTGGGGAAAGCCCCAAGTGGATTCTCGTTGATGAGGCACAGTTCCTTGAACCTCAGCAAGTTGACCAATTAGCTCGTGTCGTAGATGTTTTCGGAATCAGTGTAATGTGCTTCGGTTTAAGGACAGATTTCCGGACACAGTTGTTTCCTGGATCGAAGAGACTATTTGAAGTTGCTGATTCACTTGAAGAAATCAAGTCAACTTGCGATTGCGGAAACAGAGCAAGCGTAAATGCACGTATCGATAAAAACGGAAACATCGTCACAGAAGGAGCACAGGTTGAAGTTGGTGCAGAAGACAAATATGTCTCGCTATGTCGTAAATGCTATAATGAAAGAATTGCGCAATAGAAGTTATGAAGATAAAGATTACGAAAGACTGCTATTGTGAAGCAGATATGCACGAAGTAACGTTCTATCCGCGAGACGGTTTCAAACGTAAACCGATGTTGAAAGCGGGAACAGAATTTCTGTATTCCGGTGAGAAGTATTAGAACCTCTACGGAACGTATTTCGTTGTGAATACAGAAGACGGCAAATATCACATTGACCCACGAAATGCTGAAGTTATCGGAAATATGCCCGTTTGGGTTGCTGTTGATTCAACGGGTAAAGAAGCAAAACATAAGGGATTTTGTCCGACTCGGCATTATATGCAAGTATTATCTGCCGACTATTTTCAGTCTCCTTTGAACAAACCATATAAAACAATCGGGTATTGGGTATCTGAAGAAGTTGGACATTTTGAGAAATACGGAAAGAAACTATACGGGTTGGTATATGAGCGAGAAGAACTTGATCCCGGAACTATTGAGCAATTAATTGGTAAGAAATTAACATTTAAAGATAATCCTGTACAAATAGAATAATATGAGCAGCAAGAGAAAAATCAAAATCAAGAGACAGTGGAACAGCACGTACAACATTATTGCAGATAATCCACAGCAGACAATTGCAGAAGATTTGTCTAGAAAAGAAGTGTTGTCAAAAATCGAAGAATTTTTTGACAACAGAGTTGATGAAATCACTATAAGTACAGAATATAGATTGTTCTAAGATGAAGCACAGAATAAAGTGGAGAAATTTCCGAATTTGGTTCGCTGACCAGGTTAAGAGAAAAGTTTGGTTTCGTAATTTCTTTATTACGAGGAACGCTTGGGGTGCGTTCAGCATCAACTCGCATATCAATCAGCATACTGGAAAAGAGAAAGTCTGTTATAACACAGTAGAAGGTGCGAAGAAAGCTGCTGATTCGATGTCAAAAAAGCGAGATGCTCATTTTTCATATTACAAATGTTTGTTTTGTGATGGGTATCATATCGGGAAGAATCGAGATAACAAGATTCCTGGTTACGATGATGTTAAGTCAGAAAGTGTGATTTCTGAGCAAAAATAATATCAAAAAATGTGGGATTATGATTTCAATAACATGTCCAAAATGTGGGAATGAGTTCAATGATTATTGCGGGGAAAACGCAACAGCGAATGCTCTCGGTTATATGATAGACTATAACCGATATTATCGTTGTCCTCACTGCGGAGCAGACATTGATCTTCAAACAGACACTGTTGTTAATTATGAAGACATCAAAAACTTGAAAGGAGAAAACGAAGATGAGTCAGAAGAGACCAGATGTTAAAGAAAGCAAAGAGCAGAGATTCCCAAAGCAAGCAGTTTTTTGGATTCCGACCAGTACCGATGAGATGTTAACGAAAATGTTGCATTTAGAAGAACTCGGTTATAAAGTTCAACAAATAACAACTTGCAATAACGGCGGAGTATTTGCTTTATGTGAGTTAAAATATAAGAGTAAAGTGACGCTCCGCAAGTAACTCGCGGCTTCATGCTTCTTCCGTCAGAGCAGTTGCTCTGACGTGTTTTCTCCGATGTTGCAACCAGGAAATAATTCCCAGAGCATTGCATCAAAGTCCGCACGCGTGAATTCGGTCCCGTCCAGACCTATTTTATCTCTTAAATTCTAATATAACCAAATCATAGTCTGAGCAGAATGACAATCCCGTTCGCCGTCGTCGTGTCCGCAGTGCGGACATACGATGTGACGGTCTCGCTGAGTCAGTTCTGACATAATCTGACCGCAGTGTGTGCAGAGTTTAGTGGTCGGCACCCACCGGTTGATGACGTGTGTCTTCTCAGAACGCATTAAGCGTTCCTTGACACGACCCAAGATGCCGTGCTGAACCTTCTTTCCGTGACCAGATGCTTTCCAGCCAGTTAAGTTTTCATCTTGGATAACTAAGACTTCTGTCTCGGCTAAAACTTCTCTAGTCAGTTTGATGGCTTCTGACTCTTTCTTGTTGGTTAGTTTCTGATATTCTCTCTTGATGGCTTTTCTTACCTTCCACTGGTTGTTAGAGCACTTTACCTTCTTTTTCTTCTTCGGCTCCCAGCCGGCAGCTTTCATCTGCCGTGCTTTCTTCCGTTGAAGTCTCTTGAGTCGCTCAGGTTCTTCAACCTGTGTATTGTAAGTCTTGCCGTATGCATCTGTGGCTGTCTTCTGACAGCCCAGGTCAAGAGCGTTTATCTCATATTTCGGCTTAGAATTCTTTCTATTCTTATAAGCAAACCAAATTGCTTTGTCCACATAGACTGTCTGGTGAATGTAATAATTACCTCCAGAACAGACAATCTTTGCTGTAGCAAGTTCATATTCGATGCCCGCTTTCTCGAGTTGTCTGAGTTGCCGCATCCCGGCAACTCGCAACTCAGACTTGCAGCCCTGAATCTGATATGAGTTCTGACCGCAGATCTTATGCGTGATGCCGTACTGTTTCAATGTCAAGGAAGTGAATTCAGACTTGAATTTAATCTTTCCGACTTTCAAGCCCTTTCTTTTTGCAGCATTCAATGCTCCGACTGCATGCTTGAATTGTTCAATCACTCCGTCTCGCATTGAAGATTTCAGATAGAGTACTTCATCTTCAATGTCATTTCCTTCAAAATCTTTATGAACTACTGTCTTGAATTCATTCTGCTTGAATGTATTCAGTTTTCTCGGTTTTTCATTCAACTTCTTATCTGTCTGTGCAACAAGTGAATTCCAAATCCACTTTCCGTTCAGCATACAACCGTCCAGGAAATCGAATATCTTCGCTTTTTTGTTTCGCTTTTCATTTCTGACCTTCAAGACAAAAGTCAAGGCAATCTGAGATGTTCGTTTCTCCCTTGTAGCGAGATACGAAGCCTTTATCCTCTGGTTCTTTTGTTCTTGAAGTGTTGACATAAAACAATTAAGTTTACTTCTTTTTATTATTTATCTAAGTTAAAAATCATTAAAATCGAATTTGCTCTGATACTTTATAATATCAGATGAGTATAATCAATATGAACAAAGATAACACAAAACTTAGCGATTCATATGCGAGGCTAAAGACCTCGCATCTTTCTCGCTTGTTTTTCTGTAAATAAGAATAAAACAAAATAAACAAGAATAAAAGATGAAGAGAAGTGGCTTTAATATTGGTGAGATTTTATGGGACGGTCATCAGTGCTTCGTCCACGATGGTTTTGTAGATGCAGACGGATACGGTGTGCTGATTGGTTTCGAAGACGGTAAATTAGTTAAGTCATCCGGACGAGGAAATATGTGTTTCGGCAACGATGATTATAAGATGCGCCGTGCAACAGAAGAAGAGAAATTAGAGTTTCTTTCAAAGGTCTGGAATACCCGGACTATCTACGATAGAAACGAAGCTTAAGATTGCTTAAGCCATTTGGCTTTGAAATCACGAATAACTTTCTTGATTGACTAGAGGATGTAAAGTTTTCCAGTCATTTTCTAAAATATAGAATACCAATCGTTTGTTTCTTTTCCTGTGAATAATGTTGAACCTTCTTCGAGCCAGACATGTAGCACTTCATCGAACGGGCTCTATAATGTGATTCTATAGACATATAATCGATTATTGTAGTCGTTTGACTTGCCCATATTACTTACAAATGATAGACAATTCACTAATTGCCATAGAAACATCAGAACTTTTTCTTTATCAATATCATCAACGAGATTGAAACCGATGTCCAGCATTACGTACAATTCTGATGATTCCTAAGTATCTTTGAATCCATATTGTGCTAGACTATCTCGACCGCTATCTCTTAACGTATTTGAATATTCTTTGACATAAATGCAATGTTCGAAGAAGTGCTCTAAGTTTCTTTGTGCTTTATTGATGATAGTTATAATCTCTCTAACTGTTACATTACCCATCAATAACAGTTGATATTCAACATAGAAATTATAGTTGCTGTTATACAGATCCTGAGATGACTGTAGTCCATTATCTTCTGTATCTACAGTCACTTCGTCTGCAACATCAGTATCTGGCAAACTGTTCTTGTCAAAGTAGTCTTCGTTCAGTATCATAAGATATTAATGTGTTCGTTTGTGATTATCTGCACATTCTTATTGCGGATTTTCGGGAATGACATATCGATGTCGATAGTATCGTCATTTGAAACTTCCACATTTTGAAGGTCAATCGTCCAGAATGATGTATTGCAGAGAATATAACGCAATATCGACGGAGTCACCAAACCGTTGAATACAATTTCGTTATGTTCGTATTCTTTATCCAAGAATCGCAGATTACTGTACTCTTCCAGACCGTTAACTATCAATGTTCCATCAACAAACAGGTTCAACTGGCTGTTCTCTTCAGTAGCAATGACATCGAGATGAATATTTCTGAATGTAACAGTTTCGCCGGACAGAATAGTAATCTTTATCGGGTCTGTCTTTTTCTTGCGTTCATACTTCACTGCTTTGAAGAATGAAGCCGGAACACTATGGACACGTAATAAGTCCGCTGTCTTCTTCGGCCATGTCAGTTTCTCAGCCAATGCTGTTTTGCATTCTTTTTCAGTTACTTCTTTTCCGGTCAGATAAGTGATAACCTGGCTGACATTTCGCATATCCAATTCACTCGGACAAATACTGTAACGTAATTGACGGTACAGATAATGAGGGATGAATGATTGGTGCAAAAGAGGAATCCGTTCATTATCGCTCGTACTCATCGTGAACGAAGGATAGGTCTCTACTGGAATATTTTCAATATCATAATATGTTCTGAATAGGATATAGTATGCTTGCCAGATGACTGTGCACATATACTTGATGTTATCAGACTGTCTCTCATCGAAATCAAACCAGATTTGAAGATCCGGAGTACGAAGGTTTATTCCGGGACTATGCAGCATATCTAAATAGTCTTCATAGTCACTTGCGCTCGTCAGACTTAAGAATTTCTTATTCTCATCACTATCGCGACCGTTTTCCGGAACCATCTGGCCGACCTGGACATGTTCCAGTGCCAGTGCATTGTCGATAATATGCTGAAGTGTGTATTTCTGACGCTTGTTCAACGGGAGAGTCATAAACTGACCTTCTCTGGGATAGAAATGTAGACAATGACTGCCACGACTGCCGTCGGTTGATTCTATCTCAGATTCTATGTTGCGCTTGTCATCAGAATCTATATCTTCTGGATTTATGTTATCCAACCAGTCTTCATTCAGAACTATATTCATCGGTCAATTATCGAATTTCGTTTAAGAAAAAAGTCCGGCCCAATCGGACCGGACCACAAAAACATTTAATATAATTATTTTATACTTCAAAGTCAAAGATGTCATCGGGAATCTCTCCAGCTGTCTCATCAGCAGTTTCTGCTTCCTTATCTTCTTCATCCTTATTCTCTTCGGCTTCTTCCTCCGGAGTAATGTCTTCTACATCATCAAGGTCGAAGTCTTCAGCCTCTACATCCTCGGGGGTTTCATCTTCATCAGCACTACCGCTGTTCTCGTCAGTATCGAAACCGTATGTCGGATCCCACTCACCGCTGGTATTCTGATGCTGGATGAACTTGTACACTTTGTCAGAAATCTCAAGGAGTTCGCTCGGAGTCACCTGGTCGAAGAGTTTTGCAATCTTCGTAGCAATCTTCAGTGATTCGATATGAAGCTGCTGCTCATCCATTGCTTCGTCTTTCTTCTCAGCTTGTTGCTGGTTCTGCTGACCGTTGTCCTGCTGACTGCCCTGGTTGGGAGCATCATCCTCAATGATGAAGTTGTCATCATCGAAGAGTTCAGATTCGTTCAGTATGATATTGCTTTTCTGTTTCATCGTTATGTGGTCTGTAGATTATTTTTTACTTTGAAGAGATATACTTCAGCACCATAGCAGAGGTACGGAAAATATCATCGAGTTTATAGCCCGTTGTCAGTTTGATGATGTCAAGAGCCAGTTCAATGGCTTTCATTGACAACTCCTGCTCTTCCTTTGTCTTCACTGTTCCAGAAAGTTCATCGCTCACGGGAGAACTGCCCTCATTGAACTCTTCGATGTCGGGCATTTCAGTATCCGGCTTTGCAGCATCCAGTTTCTGGTTATTGTATTGACGCTCACCGTCTTTGTTATATTTTGGTTCCATCTTATAAAAATTGAATGATTTTCGTTATTTATCTTTGTTTCGGGAATAGTTGCAGCAAATGCTTATTTCTTTCCGTAAGGCACGTACAATGGTCTCAGAGTAAAATCGAACCCCGGATTTTGTTTCGGTTGATTCTTCTTCGGATTCTGATATTGAGCCGGACGCTTGGATGCAGGTTTTCCGAACTGCATCTGCTTGAAGTCATTACCGTATTCAGTTGTTCCAGCCGGTACTAAATCTCCGACTCCCAATGTATTCATCGGAGTGTTATAGCATCCGCCTGCTCCTCCGAAATCTCCACCGCAGAAATCACACATATTTAATTATTATCGTAAATTTTTCTTATTTATCGCAGAAACTTTCGTAGTCAAACGAGTTTAGTTTGTGTATACTTTAATATGGAACATTGCGCCGGCATCATACCGTTTCGAATCAGCAAAGACAATCAAATTGAGTTCTTTGTCGGAACTCCGTATGTTGATTGTAGATACTGGGCTTTCTTGAAAGGACATATAGAGAAAGGAGAAAGTCCAATTGATGCTGCTGTTCGTGAATTCGAAGAAGAAAGCGGGTTGCAATTGAAAAACTGCAATAGTTTCTTGTTGATTCCATTGGGAACTGTTCGCCAGAGTTTATCAAAGACCGTTGCTGCATATGGCATTCATTGGCCGGACATTTACCCAGAAAAGTGTTTCTCGAATTTGGCAGCGAACGGGAAATCAGAAATCATTTCTTATCAGTGGCTAACATTTGAACAACTTGCACCAGTCACAACGCAATCTCATCTCGTATTCTATCATCGATTGAAGCAAATGATTCAGATAAATAGACAAATTAAGTTTTCAACTTCAAGTCCGAATGTATAACAAGCGTCAACAATTACTTAAAGAAGTAACAGAGAGTGTTCAGGAAGTCATCCAGAATGATGAACTTCTCCACTGTCTGAAAGAATATGATATTTATGACTGGTACTACAGTCAGCGTCTATATGAGTCAGAATCAATCAACTCTAATGATTGGGCAGAAGTAAAAGATCTGCTTGGTCAGATGGGACGGGTAACTGCGAAATTGATTCTGAAACTGTCTCAGATGGGAAAGAAAGCAGCTGTCAACCTGTGTGTCACTGCTGCGAAGAATCTCTATAAGAAATATCACGATGTCGGAGAAGCAACGAAATATCTATTCTGGGCTCTTATGATGTTTGTTATCGGCTATGGAGGAAATGCTCTCAAAGACAAGTATAATTTCCACCCGATAGTTCCGGGTACATTCATTACTTTTGAAGAAGAAAATGGAGTTGATACGTTGACAGTCACTAATCAACGGGGTGGTGTGTTCACAGTCAGTCAGCCTGACATTGAGAAAGCACCAGTTATCAAGCAAATTAAGAAGAGTCAGTCAAAACAGGCTGCTGCACCGACTCCTGAGCAAAAACAGATGCAGAAAGATGCAGCAATCCGTAATGCGAAATCTCCTATTCGTCTGCTGACTCCAGGTGAAGAGAAAAGTGATTTCTATACAGCATCTCCGGAGATGATTAAGGCATTGTGCAATGTTGAGAAGTTCGTTGACCACATATATGATGCAAAAGTCGGAACCGAGCAAATCAGGAAAGGTGATATGGGAGTCAAGTCAAAAGACTTGACTATCGGATACGGTCATAAACTGACTCTTGAAGAGCGTAAAAACTGGAGTTGGAACAAGCGAATCACAAAAGAGGAAGCATTAGAGCTCTTCAAAAAAGATTTGCGTAGTACAGAGAAACAATTGAACAGTTGTCTGAGGAAACTTCCGTATGACAAAAAGGTAGAATACTCTCAGGGATTGATTGACGGCCTGACATCCGTGCTTTTCAATTGCGGATACGGAAATATGTTCGGTGCCGGAAGCAGAGAGCAGAGTGAATTGTGGAGAAGACTCGGGAATTGCCGAATCGACAAAGTCAATAACTGCATCGATAGAAGCGATATTGACTTCACACTGGCTCAGACTAACAGACAGAATATTACTGAACGCGGACATTATGCCCGCAGACGTGCTGAGTATTTCATTATGATGCAGCCATTCGGTCAGGTTAAACCGGAACTTTATAACTTGAAGAATCCCGAATATCTTCCTCCCGCTGTTAATAAAGGTTAAAATATTTTTGCGGAAATTTAAACTAACTGCATATTTTATTGTATAATATAGTAGAAATAACTATATTATCTCGATTATGTAGACAAAAGCATCTATTAAAAAGAATCGTTATAAGTTCACTGAAGGTGAATATGCGATTATCGTATCAGATGAGACAACAAAACAGCCTGAAGAGATTGTTGTTGTCAAGAAAAGACTACTCAGACCGTTCAGAGAAAGTTCAAACTTTTATCTGTGTGTTCACGAGAAGAATCGTAAGAAATACGAGAAGATTCACTATGAACAAGAAATGAAACACGTTCCCGAAGATGCAGATGAGTGGCAAGACCCGTTATTCTGAAATTATCATTAAAGCAAAAGAAAGATGAAGAAGAAAACTATAGATGGGATCGAGTATCTCATCAAGAGAATGGTAGAGTGGCAAGTTAAGATGTGGTGTTCTGACATTCGCAGTGACGGTTCTCTGTCATTGCTCGGAGGGTTGACTGCACTTGCAACTGCTGACCATATGGCTTATAATTGCGGAGACCCGAACGGTGAATGGATTGGCGACTTCGAAGTATCTGCTCACATTCGCTCTTATAAAGAATTGATGAAGTTCGATGACCACAACACAAAGACACATATGGACTGGGATTTAATCAACATATTCAATGCAATGGATTACTACGATTATCCAAAAGTCAATGGAAAGCATGTTGACCCTATTCAATATTTCCGTAGTCCCGAAGGAGAAGATTCGCTGATTTTGTTCTTGCTGAGAAGCCCGAAGAAAGAAGTCAAACCCAAAGAACTTGGAAAAGGACAACCATCAGTCAGTGATATTATTCAAGGAAAAGAATATTCAAAAGTTGAAGAAACACCAGAAGAACGTGCTGCTCGTCACACTCGTGAATCTATAGAAGATGATGACAGACAGTTGAATAACGGCCGGATTATTGCTGCTGTTGAACTGAGTGCAACGAAATACGGCAGAGAAGTCAAAGATTCTAATGGCAATGTAATTCATACATACCAAGAAGCACGAGACATATACAACAACGCTCTGCTTAACGGTGAAGATGAACACGGTGCATACAAGTTGATGTCAAACACAGAACGTGCTTGGATGTGGTCTGGAATCCAGGATGTTATTGACTTGTTCTATCAGTATGCTCTTCGTAATTTAGGTGATGTTAAGTTCTTGAAAGAACTGACTAAGAACCTGCCTGAATTCGCAATCTTCAAAGATGAAGATGCTGCTGAGACTGCTGAGAAAGCACAGAAAGAAGGCAAGCCGATTGATTATTCTACAATGTATAAATTATAATTTTTTCATATTTAGTTAGTTTTATGCTGTTTTAGACAGCTGATTTAGATTTCTGCTCGGAAGCCCTTCCCGAGCAGTTTTTATGTTCATAAATTTTATGAGCATAAATTAAAGCAGCCGACTGTGCATCGAAAGATGTCTAGCCAACTGCTTTTTGATACAATTAAAAATAGTCGTACTGAATCAAAATGTACCTTCCGTCCGCTAATCTCCATCAGTTCCTTGGAGAAATCTCTCAGGGACTTTCGCCGAGGCGGGTATCAAAAGCTTCTTCAATTCCCCGATTTCAATTACCGGGCTTCCACTACACTGAAGCAGTATGACATCGAGAATGTTCCGCATATACAGTTCTGTCGATAAAGAGTCAAATCATCCGGTTATTCAGCAGGCGCGAGCGTCTTGTGTCTGTAGTAGAAAGCATTGTTAAATGTAATCCTATAAGTATAATGCAATCTGTAATTATAGATAGACACTTGAACTTTTATTACATAACCCTAGCTAATGGTGGGTGGTCCCGCATGTATTATATGCCTTCAGACTTTCAGAAATGTACCCCAACGAGGTTATCTGCTATTACACGAGCTAAGTAATGTCTCATGAACATTCGCATTTTTGTATCAGTAAGTATCTTATGTTTACAAGAGTCTCTTCTCTTATGTTTCTGTTTGCAAAGGTAATCATTTTATTTCAACTGTGCAAATTTTTTGAGAGAAATTTTCACTTTGAACTGAAATTTTTTCAATCATGGCATATATGTGCTGTTTTTGATGTAACTGAGATTTTCCAGTTCGGTTTCTATTGGCCGACCATACCTATCAACAGCCTTGATTGCATATGACTTCTTTCCTCGAGCATCGGGACGTTCCACTGCTATCAGCGTTGCCTTGCTTTCTTCAAGTGCATCAGCCGGAACTGCTGTCTCTTCAAGCATCTTTTGCTCGAGTGTTTCCAGTTCTTTCTTTGCTTCAGTTGCAGTATCTGGAGTTGGTTGGATTGTTGATTCAATCAAGTTCACTTTCTTGCGCAGCAGTTTGATGTTCTCCTGGATACTCTCATCAGTCTCAGGATAAAATCGCTGATTCATCGAGTACATATAGAGTTCCGGCTCATATTTGACGTGCAGGATACGGCAGTCGAATGGAGTCAGACAACGATTCGAGCGTTTCTTTCCGTGTGTCAGACGCTTCATCACGGTTGTATTCACTACGCTTCTTCCGATAGTATAGACAATCTGCCGGCACTCGAAAGCATCATAGTTAGTCATAATGCCGTCTAGTGTGAATGAACGCAGAGAGTATTTTTCTCCTACCCGGAACTTATACTTGGCTTCAGCCTTTGCCTGATGCTTCATATCACGCTTCTCTACGAGGAAATTGCGATGAGTCTCTTCAAGCATCATCTTTTCGTATTCGACAATCAGCATATTCAGCCACAGTCCGTTGTCAATATCATCCTGTGATTCGGGAGCGAACAGTTCATCTGCCTTCATCATCAAGTCCAAGAGATATTCCCAGTCTTCATCTGCTTTTTCCTTATCACTCTTCAGAGCCATAAAAGCCAGATCCTTGCAAGTGATGCAGACTCCGCGGAATTCCGATATAACGAATATGTCGTTCTGGTCTTTGTCTGTAAAGATGGCAAAGTCCGGTTTCTTCTTGAACTGTCCGCTTTCGTTGATTTTCTTGCTGTAATCTTCCTGGTACAAGCACTTCTTCCGGACACGTTTTGCCGTATCCGGATTAGTGCTGACTGTAGCCTTGATTTTATCAATCAAATATGATTTGTACTCAATATCTGCCATATTAGATTATGCTCTTCGAACATTATGTTATTAGAACATTAAGTTGTTGCAGCACTGCGCACTGCATTGTTCAGACGTTCAGAACACTTCTGCACTGAATCGAGAATCTCCTGACGCTTTGCTTCGCCGTTTGCACGGATTTCCTTGACGGCATCAACCATCTCAATGAGGATGTCAGCAGTCTTCTCGATTGTCTCCTGACGCAATGACGGAGTCTCAGTAGCCTGAGCAAGAGCGATAGACGACTGCTTCAATGTCTCTGAGTTCTGAGTCAGAAGGTCATTCAGGAACTGGTCTGCACGAAGCATCATATCAACACCCTGCTTCTGACGGTGAGTGATGATACCGATAGCCAACTGACCCTTTGCAATCGGGAACATAAAGTTCACGGCAGTCTCAGCTTTATCGATAATAGCAGAGAAGTTACCCTGGAGTGCAGCAATCTCATAGAGGTTCTGCTGAAGCACACTCTCAACAGTTGTCATATCAGCAATACGCTTCGACAGAGCAATGTCAGCATTACGCAGTTTCTGTAGGTCATCGAGGTTCACAATTTTGTCATTCTCCATTATCGCCAACTGTCCCTGGACTTCTTCACGGAATATCTGCATCGTCAGCACTTCGTCGCGAGACTTCACGATATAGTCCTGCACGGCAGTACGAAGATCGTCACAGAATGCATCATCGCTCATTGCCTGGCTCTTCAATGCCATGAACTTCTCAGAAATATCACGGATATTCTTGCCGACAGTGCTTCTCTGGATAGCAGTCTCTTCTGCTTTCTTGACCCAATTGCCCAGGATTGGCCAGCCACGGAATGTCTCGCGGAACTTTCCCCAGAAACCGGTCGGCTCTGTAGTCGGAACCTTCATTCCCTGAATCTCAGTCATCATCGAGTTCATCAACTCAACAGAGTCGATAGTCTTATCAGACTTTGTCTTGTCGAGAATGGAGTCGGCAACTCGTGAGATAATCTTATTCACTTCAACACCGTACTGCTGAATAGTGCGCACATCATCAGACTTCATCTTGCTGTGAGCCCTCTGGAGGTACATCTGCTTCTTCTCAGCCGGCATCGTCATCACAGCCCGCTTGTAGTCGAAGTTCACTACGATGTTGTCAGAAGTTTTCTGGACAGACAATTCCTGTCCTTCTTTCAATACTATCGGCTTCTGCTCAGTTGGGGTTGCAGTTGCAGCATTTTCACTGTTCACTGCTGTTGTTGGATTCATATCTTCTTCCATAATCTAAATGTTTATATAATGTTTTTAATATTCTTCGTCTTCTTCCTTGAACAGAGACTCGACTCGAGTTGCATCTGCCGGCATCTGATAATACAGGCCCTCAATATTATAGTTGAATCCGGTGAACTTTTTCATCATCCGGATGATATTATCCCAGGATTCTGTGTAGAGCGGCTGACTGAAGAACGAACAAGTCACCTTATTACACCAGTAATGTTTCTGGAACACACTGCGTTCAGAAATCTCGAAGTCATTCTTCATACGGATAACTTCTATGTCAGCGAAACGCTTGACGAAATATTCCTTCGGGAGTCTCTTGTCCGGGTCAAATCCGGAAATCGGCATCTCTTCAACTTCGTATTTGGAAATGTCTTTGTTCCAGATGTATCTGTATAGACAGTTCGTGCTGTTAGAATCATTCAATTTCTTCAGCACATACACATCTCCGAACATTTCTCCTGTTCCGAGATAGATGTCGTTCACATTATAGTCTGCAAACAAGAGATCTACTAGGAAATGCTTCTGATAGTCGAGACTCTGTGTCTCTTTGTCAAATCCTACCCAATTGCCCATATATTAAAATGTTAGAAATTCACTGTCCTGGACTACAAAATTGAAATCCGAGAAGTTCCAGTAATCATTGTCACTGTCACGGCGCTCGTCAGAACGATCGAACTCACGATAGTGTCTCATCCATTCGATACGTTCCAAGTCAAACAGAGAATCTGCTCCGTTCTTATCGAGATATTTCTCCAGTTGCTTTTTATTACACTTTCCGTAATCATCAGAAGAGCCGTACAGAATAACCTGCTTTTTCTCTCGGTCAACAATGAAACGTCCGCCACCAAGCACTTTCGGTTCAGAAGTCTGACGGAAACGGTCCCGATTATGAGGAATCAGTTCCCGATGGAATTCTACATACCCGAAGTGAATATCATTCTCGAACTTAGCATGGTTCAACTGCTCAGTGAAAATGAATTTCGCTACTCTTTTGTCTTTTTCTGTGTCCATTTCTTTAAAGTTTGTATCTTGAGGGCAAAATTAAGCAATTATTTTGCACTGTGCAAACAATCAGAGAGAAAACTTTCAGATTTTAAGAAGATTTAACGAAGTCCAAGTATATTCAACAACTTCGGCAGACATTGCTCTTTCCAGATTTTCTGATACTCTGGAATGTTGCATTTGTGATTGCTTGTTTCACTGAGTGCAATCAATGTTGAAGAAACATATTGCCGTCCGCTATTGCCGATGAAATACTTAGCACCCGCCGGAATGACACACACGACAATTTTCTCTGTCTCTGGGTCGAACGAGATTTCATCCTTCGTAGTGTACGAATGATACCCCTCGTTGACAATCACAAACTTCGAACCGTCAACATCAGTATATACCTTTCCGTCATTCTTGATGTCGATGTCCGGCTGTTCAAAGTCCCAATTGTACCAATAGTCCATCACACGGCTGTAGCCGCCTTGACCGCAGTTGAAAGATTCTCCTTTCTTGTTCTTCACTCTCAGTACCTTATAGCAGGGAATGTCCATCTCTGCTATCATCGGATTCAATTGCGTTGTCTCTAACATTTTAAATTCTATTTAGTTTGACACAGTTCATTTCTTTCATTGCATCTTCAACATCATCATAGAGAAGTTCCAAATCGATTTTCTTCAGTTCTATATAAGGACCGTATCCTTCTGGTTCGATTTGCAATCTCGCTCTTTTATACTTTTCCCTAGTTGCTTTATCTGTATATTCAATTACTTTTACCGTTACTGGTTGTTTATATTTTGCTGGTGCAAGTGGAGCGGGACCGCCGCCATATTCTTTTATATAGAATACTCGCTTCAGCATCAGAACGATATGCTGGTTCGGAGCAATACAGGGATTCGCTTCCCGTGTATGCCACTGAATATCAGGATAACAGTCGAGTATATAGCGGACAACTGCCTGGCTACGGGAAATTCCCGCACTGCAATGAACAATGATGTCATCTTCTCTCTGAACTGCTAAATTGATGAACATATACAGATGCTCTGCTTCAGCGAAGTTCATAATATGTGTCCCATCATCAAGATTGAACATCACACTGTGCATCGAATCTCCGTGATTGAAGAAATCATCCTGGGCATCATCATACGTATATCCTTTTTCATCCCACCAGACAGGTCCGACATCATCGACATCGAGATTGAACACATTCAGTGAACTCTCGAATCGATGGACACTTTCTTCATTCAACGAGCCGATGCTGATGATAGAAGTTCCGGGAGCGGGTCCGTCTTTCCACTTCCAGGCATCCATCAGTTTATTGAAATCGCTTTCGCTGTAGCATAAAAGCTTTCTTTCCTGTCTCATGTTAATTATAATTAAAAGTCAACAACTTGTATGGCTGGAACTTCCTCAATATTAACATCTATCGGCTGTCCGACGAAAAGTTCCTTCATTGCTTTCTCAATAAGTTCAGTGTAATTTTTCGCATTCGGCATCATAACACCTTCGAGATCTGTTGAATGTGAGCCACGGAAAATTCCAGGCTGTGATGTCTGAATCGTAATGATGACAGTGTCTAGTGTATCAAACTTCACATCACCGATATTCGTCTTGATTCCATAGATAGGAAGGTTCGTAGTGCCGTAAATCTCATAGAGTTTCATCATAATTGCAGACACTGGCGAGAACATAGCCTTCGTATAGAATTCTCCGACATTCTCGTATTTGAAGTCTGGTCCGTCTCCTATCTGAAGACGGTTCCTTAATACTTTAGCGAAATACTTATTTTCGCTCTTCCACACTAACTTCTTAACGAAGTCCATCATCTTTCCGTCAAACATAAATTAATCATCGTTATTTTTATAAAAATTCTGCCGAGAAAAATGCG
>Ga0265298_10002892_pt1 | contig 23275 bp, 22 predicted proteins | sample AusTroGonzalo_MG_3_FD_193486 | JGI IMG/M metagenome (GOLD analysis project Ga0265298, IMG submission 193486) | Bovine rumen microbial communities from tropical cattle in Woodstock, Queensland, Australia - Gonzalo_01 | ecosystem: Host-associated > Mammals > Digestive system > Stomach > Rumen ...
CCCTGAAGCAGTCCGGAGTCCGCCGCACCGTCATGCTGACGGGAGACGGAAAAGCCGTCGCCGAACAGGTAGCCGGAGAACTGGGAATTGACCAGGTCTGGAGCAACCTCCTGCCCGGAGATAAAGTCACGAAGGTTGAGGAATTGCTGGCGGAAAAGCCTGAAAAGGAAATGCTTGCCTTCGTCGGCGACGGCATCAACGATGCGCCGGTCCTTGGCCGTGCGGATCTTGGCATCGCCATGGGCGCCATGGGATCGGACGCAGCCATTGAAGCAGCGGATATAGTCCTCATGGACGACAACCCCCTCAAAATCTCCAAAGCTATCCGGATCGCCCGCAAATGTATGCGCATCGTATATCAGAACATCGTCCTGGCACTCTGCATCAAGGCTGCCTGCCTCGTTCTCGGTGCGCTGGGAGTCGCCAATATGTGGCTGGCCGTCTTCGCTGATGTGGGCGTTATGATCATCGCCGTCCTCAACGCAATCCGCGCCCTGCATGTGTCAAAAGTGTGAGTCAGCAGGAATGCTTCTCACTGACTCGTTCTGAAAAAAATATGCCGAATAATTAGTATAAGGAGCTTGAATCAATGCCCCCCGCCATATTGCCCCATGACCACCACAGCGCCATGGAACAGACCTTTGACCATATGCCCGATTCGGAAGCCTTCGCAGCGACTGCCGACCTGTTTAAACTGCTGAGCGATCAGACCCGTCTCCGGCTTTTCTGGCTCCTGTGCCACTGTGAGGAGTGCGTCCTGAATCTCTCCGTCATGATGGATATGTCCAGCCCCGCCCTCTCCCATCACCTGAAGCTGCTGAAAGCCTGCGGCCTCATTATCAGCCGCCGGGATGGCAAGGAAGTCTACTACCGTGCCGCGGACAGCGCAAGAGCGCAGGCTCTGCACCACATGACGGAAGATGTAGCCGAAATTGCCTGTCCCAAATAACCCCCTTAACTTCCTGTTGACCTGTAATGCTTCATGGCCTTCTGAAAACAAATCCATATCACCCAGAAGAAAACAATCCCGGAAACCGGACTGACCCATACCGCCCATTCCGGCCAGCCGAAAAGCGGCTTTCCCAAAATCCATGCTCCCGGCACATGCAGCGTCAATGCAAACGGCGCAAGCACCGTAAACAGCACCCGCAGGGGCCTTGGAAAAGTATCGATCGGGTACTCGCACGCGCTTCGCCCGCCATAGGTCAGCGCGTTCACAAGCTCGATGGATTTAACGCTGTAAATGGAAAAAATCGCCTCAATCATGAACAGGCCGAGAATCAGGATACTCCCGCAAAGGATCGCTTCCGCCATCAGCAGCACCTTCACCGCGGTCCATTCGATCGCTGCCAGTCTGCTGCCGATGATCAGGGCAACGACACCTACTGCGATACACGTGATCCGCCGCGGATCAACCGCGCTGCACATTGCCTGGGTCAGCACGCCCCGCGGGCGCACCAGGAACGTATCCAGCTGTCCCGTCCGTACCAGGTATGGAAAATTGCCGGTAATTCCACGGCCGAAGCATTCCGTCAGGTAAAAAGTCACGGACATCAGCCCGAAAAAGAAATACAGGTCCCCCGCTCCCCACTGGTTCAGATGTTCGAAGCGGTCCACCAGCAGGATGACCGCCATCATCTCGCCGCCTTCCATCACCAGCTGAGCAAGCGTCTGCATGAAAAAAGAAACCGGATACTGCAGCTGGCTCCGGATCAGCATGCGCATGGAATGAAGATAAAGCCTGATCGTGTCCATTCCGTCAGCCTCCCTGGATCTCAAGCCGTTTTTGATTTGCCCGCCAGAACAGGATCCCGGCGCCTGTCAGCAGCAAAATCCAAAAAAACTGGATAAGAAGTATCCCCGGGACGGCAGAAGAAGGCGTATCCCCGGTATAGAGCCGAATCGGCGCATCCAGCAGCTGTGCGTACGGCAGCAGGGTGATTACACGCTGCCAGCTGTCCGGAAACAGTGTCAGCGGCAGGATATTGCCCGACAATATCATCATCAGCAGGTTCAGCAGCGCCTGCATTCCCCGGAAATCCAGCGTACGCATGGTGAATCCCATCGTAATGTTCTCCAACGCGGAAACGCACAGCAATCCGAGGAATAGTCCGGCCAGGCTCCATACAAAGCCTGTCGGGGAAGCCGGCAACATCAGTCCCCACCCTTCCGGCAGCAAAAAAGCAATCACCAGCATCGGCACAGCCCGCAGCAGGCTGCCTGTCATCTTCTGCGCCATGATTCTGACATAATAAAAGCCATACAGATCCAGCGGACGACACAGATCATACGCGATGGATCCCGTGCGGATCTTATCCATGAGTTCCGGGTCAGACGCCAGAAGCATCCGAAAAAATGCCTGCTGCAGCCACACGTAGCTCGTAATATGGGAAAGAGGAATCTCCTGCGGTTTCCCCGCGTACATGGCCCGGTAAATCGCGACCAGGATCAGCCCGAAGAAAACCTGGCAGATCACGCCCCCGAGGACGGCGCCCCGATACTGCAGTTCCATTTTTCTGCGCATCCGGAAAGCTGACAGATATGCTTTCATAGATCCATCTCCCGATACATCGCCGCCACCAGGCGGTCGACATTCTGCGGCTGGACCGTCAGTTCCCGGACCGTCCCGGCCGCCTGCAGCCGGGCGATCAACTCTGCCGTTGCGTATTCGTCCGGGCAATAGGTGATCATCAGGTTCTTTCCCTCTCGGATAACGGGGATAGCGGACGGCAGTTCCGGCACAGCCTCCGCTTCCTCATAGCTGACCGTAACAGTCCTTACCGTATCATATCTGCCCAGCAACGCAGCAAGAGATCCGTCAAAAAGTTTCCGCCCGTGCCCAAGCACCATAACCCGGGGACACAGTGCCACGATATCTTCCATATCATGCGTTGTCAGCAGAATGGTTGTCCCCTGCCGTTTGTTTTCCCACTGCAGGAATTCCCTCAGAGCCAGCTTGCTGACCGCATCCAGGCCGATGGTCGGCTCGTCAAGGAAAAGAAGCTCCGGCCGGTGCAGCAGCGATCCGCACAATTCCGCCCTCATCCGCTGTCCCAGACTCAGCTGCCGCAGTGGCGTACGCATCAGGTCGCCCAGCTGCAGGGCTTCCGTCAGTTCGGATAGTCGTGTACGGTAATCCTCAGGGGAGATCCGGTATATATCCCTCAGCAGGTCATAGCTGTCCCGGATCGGTACGTCCCACCATAGCTGGGTCCGCTGGCCGAAGACCACGCCGATCTGTCGCACATGCTCCCTCCGCTCCTGCCATGGAACACGGCCGCCCACCGTCACTTCTCCGCCGTCCGGCGTCAGGATGCCGGAAAGGATTTTGACCGTGGTGGATTTTCCTGCACCATTGGGACCGATATATCCCAGCAGTTCCCCCTGTTCCACGTCAAAGGAAACCTTCTGCAGTGCCCGCACCGTCTTCTTTTCCCGCAGAAGCGCGCCTTTTTTTCGTTTCTCCCGAATGACAAACCGCTTCTCCAGCTCCCGCACACAAATATAACTCATTTAAAAATCTCCACTCTTCACTCTCCGCTCTCTCCGTAAATATCCTGATACAGTCCAAGTTCAATCAGCTTTGCCCGCAGGCTCTTCATATCCTCCCAAGCCTGCGGTTTTTTGCTCTCGTCCCGCAGCAACGCGGACGGATGATACGTCGGCATCATCCAGATGCCTTTCCGTTCGGTCCACAGTCCCCGTTCCCGGGTAATTCGGATCTCGGGATTCAGAAGATTCTTCGCTGCTGTACTTCCCAGCAGCACGATCACCTTCGGCCGGACCAGCCAGGTTTGCATCCGCAGATGAATCCGACAGGCCTCTGCCTCCTCCGGCGTCGGCACCCGGTTATATGGAGGACGGCATTTCACGATATTACAGATATAGACCCGCTCCCGCGGCAGCTGAATCGCCTCCAGCATTCGCGTCAGCAGCTGGCCGGCCGCGCCGACAAAGGCCAGGCCCTGCTCGTCCTCTGTCTGTCCCGGACCTTCCCCGATCAGCATCAGCGGAGCGTTCCTGTCTCCCTGGCCGGGAACCTTGTGCTGAATATGCTCCCACAGCGGACATAACCGGCATGCTTCCACCTGCCGCTCAAACAATTCCCAGCTAATCTCTTCCATCTTCACTCTCCACTCTTAACTTTCGTATTTCCTCCGCCAATCTCAAATATTCCTCGTTAAGTTCTTCCGGATGATCGCCTTTCCGCGGCTTTGCCATTCTTGCCGTCAGGTCCGCCATCCGCATTTCCAGCCGCATCATAGCCAGCTTCCGGTCTTCCTGATCCGTATCACGGTCTTTGTTCTTTTTCTGCTCCGTCAGCCCGCCTTCCCAGGTAACCAGTTTCCGGTTCTCAAATCGGACCAACCGGTCCGACACCTTCTGCACAAGGGTCTCGTCGTGGCTCACAAACAGCAGCGTCCCGCCGTATCCACCCAGCAGTTCCTCCAGTGCTTCCAGTGTATACAGGTCCAGATGGTTGGTCGGCTCGTCCAGAATCAGCAGATTCAAATCCATCAGAAGCAGCCGGGACAGGGCTGCTTTCGCCTTCTCCCCGCCCGAAAGTACGGAAACCGGTTTAAACGCATCCTCCCGGGCGAATCCCATGCATGAAAGCACCGTCCGGGCAAAACTCTGCGGATGAGCAGATTCCTCCAGTACGTTTTCCAGCACCGTCTTTTCCGGCTGCAGCGTCCGCTCGTGATGTTGATCAAACCATCCCACCCGCGCCTGCGGGTTAAACCGGATCTGTCCGTCAAAGAAGGCTCCGTCAGCCATCTGACCGGCCAAAGCCGACAGCAGTGTCGTCTTTCCGCAGCCGTTTGCACCGGTCAGCGCCGTCTTGCTGCCCGTCGGCAGGGTAAACCCGGTTTGGTCCAGCAGCACTTCTCTGCCGGCAGTCAGTGATTCGCACCGGACCTCCAACGCCTGCTTTGCACCGATCGGTGACGCCACGCCCAGTTTCATCCTGATTTCCGGCAGAGAAACGGGCTTCTCCTTAACCTCCATCTGCTCCATCCGGTTCTGCAGCGTCCGCTTGGCGTGACTGATCTGCAGAATCGCGTCGGTAGCTTCTCTCCTGTGCAGCCGTGCTTCGCTGTTTCCCATGCGGGAAGGCGCTTTTTTAACCGACGATGCGCGTTCCGCCATCCGTTGTGCGGATTCCTTCAGACGCTTCTGTTCCGCTCTGTATTGATCGTACTCGAATTGCTGCCGGTTCCGCTGCCGCTCACGCTCAGCCATATACGCGTCGTATCCGCCCGGGAAATCGGTGATCGTCCCGTTTTCCAGGCACCAGATCCTGGTGCACAGGCGCCGCAGCAGCGCCCGGTCGTGGGAAATCAGCAGCAGTGCGCCTTTGAACGCCTCCAGCTGCTTTCCCAGCATGGCAAGCCCCTGCTCGTCCAGGTCTGTCGAGGGTTCGTCCGCCATCAGCAGTTTCGGATGGGACGACAGCGCCGCCGCAATCCGGTTCCGGGTCTGTTCTCCGCCGGAAAGATTTTCCCGATTGTCCTGTGCCCGGAACATGGAGCGGTAGATCCCCTCACTGTCCTCTCCGGGAATTCCCTGCTGGGCAATGACCGCAGCCTCGCCGAAGCGCCGCACGCTTCCTTCGTCCGGCTTGTCCTCACCGGACAGTAAATGGATCAGCGTGCTCTTTCCTGCGCCGTTCTGCCCGATGATGCCGATCCGTTCCCCGTCGTACACCGTCAGGGATTCAATATAAAACAGCTCACGGTCCCCATATCCTTTCCGGAGATCCTTCGCTTCCAGTATCAGTTTCATCAAAGATCCTCACTCCTTTTTTCGCCGCGGAGGAGTGAAAAACAACAGGCAAAACAAAAAAGGCGTTCGGCTGGTGCGAGATCACAACCTCCAAACGGCAACAAAATACATTCCCCTGCGGTTCCCCGCCGGAGCGTCTCTGCAGCCGGATGTCAGTCGTTCTTTCTCATCAGTAGCCAATGCCCTGCCTTTCTTCCTGATGGGATTATAATACTTTTGATGGTTTTGTTTGTCAACCCTCGAAAATCCGGATCATTCTTTCAGGACAGACCACGCCGCAATCAGCTTTTCCAGTGAAAACTGCGCGTTGGCCGGACTGGTGGATGGAAGGCAGAGAGCCTCCCGTCCGATCTGATCCCGGATATATTTCTGATACATTTCGTGGGATTTTCGCCCGTTGCAGCAGATTTTTTCAATGGGACTGCTCTCCAGGATGATTCGCAGATCATTGGCCCGGACATCCCGGATACTGGCGTCCGAGGACCCCGTAATCACGCAGCTGGCAATGGAATCCCACAAAGCCAGCCCATGACTCAGGATCAATGTCTTTTTCTCCGGAATGGTCTGGGGCGTCTCCTGTCCGTACAGCGCCGCAATCACCTTCCAGAAGCGATTCTGCGGATGTCCGTAAAAGAAGTTCTGCTCCCTGGACTTAACCGAGGGAAATGAACCGAGAATCAGGATCCTGCTGTGTTCATCATAAAGCGGTCCGAAAGGATGTTGAATGCGTAAATCGCTCATACAGGAGTCCCTTTCCCTGCCGAAGGCCGGAACCCGTTAAACCGGGCCCGTTCCGCGAAAGGCAGCTTCTTTGGTACAGCCGGAGCGTCCTCCGCAGTCCCGACGGGGAGGATGCAAACCAGTTCATATTCATCCGGTACACCGAGTATTTTTGCGATCCTGTCTCCGATCCTGTCGGTATCGGTGATATGTCCTTCATACCAGCAGCTCTGATATCCCATTGCAACAATCGCCAGCAGCATATTTTCGATCGCCGCAGCGTAATCCTGGGTGGCAAAGCACCGGTCACGGTAAGCGTTAATCCTCCTTGTCAGCACGCAGATCATCGCCGGCGCCGTCTGCGCCACAGGCGGATCGATCGCCGCCTTGATTTCGGATAAAATCTTTTCATCATCTACAGCAATCAGACTCGTTGTCTGTTTGTTGCAGCCGGAAGGAGCCGCCAGTCCCGCCTCCAGGATCGCTGTCAGGTCCTCCCTCGGCACCTTGTCCGGTTTGTATTTCCCGCGATAGCTTCGCCGCCTCAGAATCGTTTCTTGCAGGAGTCTCCTCCCGTCTTCTCTCTCATCTTCACGCTTTTCATTCAGGGTTAGCACATAAATCTGGCAGGGGTTTTCTTCGCCCCAGATAACCGGGATAACTTCAAATTCCAGAAATCCAAGGCTCTGATAAAACCTGTTCGTCCGGTCGTAGTCCTCGTAGCATCCCATCTTCACGGTCTTCACCTGCATAAACGCGTATCCGGCCTCGACAGCGTATTTTTTCGCCGTGCGGAACAGCTCTCTCCCGATTCCCCGGCGATGAAACTCTTTTCTCACGCCCATCACGGCCAGCTCCACCGTGCTGCTGCCGGTTTCCTTCAGGCATAGAAATCCGACCGCCCGGCCGTCTTCTTCCGCGGCAAAGAATACCCATTCTCCGCTTTCGCGGATATACGCCTCCCGTGTTTCCGGAACCTCAAACCAGTCTTTCAGCGCTTCCAACGTCTCCCGGGCAATCCGTTGTTTCTGCACGGAATCATCAATCCGACAAATCTTCATTCGGTTTCCTCCTTAAAAATGATCCTCAACCAGAATCGGTTTCCGGATAAATACCCGCTCCAGCATCTCCCGGTTTCCCAGCACTTCCGTATCCTCCCGGTAAAGCGCTTCAGAAAGACTGACCGCTCCGGCAATCAGCTGCCCCAGTGCCTTTTCGGATACGCGCAGATCGGGTTCCCGTTCTGTCCGGCAAACCCTGTTGCCGGTCACTTCCCATACCCCGTCGTTTTCCGGGATCAGTTCGTCGCTGACACGGATCGCAAAGCGGCATTCTTCCGGTTTTTTCATCGCCTCCAGGGCCTTGACTACGTTGATAACCCGGATCATGTAGTTTTGTTCCGTCGTTTTCTGAATATCGTATGCCATCGGACTTCTGATCAGGGACATCAGTTCGATATCCCGGGGGAGAAAAATACGAATGGTCCCGTAGTCAGCCGAATAGCGTGCCAGGAACCCGAGAATGGCCTGAAATCCCCTCACTCCGTCCCAAGCCAGATCCTGTACATCGAGGATCGCCTGCGGATCGTGATGCACATCCTGAAAAATCATATAAGCGATCGCCTTGCCGTCTTCGCGGAGAAGGTAGCAGAACTTCCGGTCCTTGTAGTATTCTCCCTTCAGGTGGCGCTCCATTCGTTCGTCGTCCCGGTGTATCGCGAGGTTATAGGCGGAAGCAAACCGATTATATAGCGTTGTCCATTCCTCCGCCGGGCATCCCTGTTTCCACAGTTTCGCTTCCCCTCGGAATGCGTATCCTTTCAGAACCGCCGGACTAAACTGATATACGTTTTTCCAGCACACCGTCTCATAACCGAACTTGCGGTAAAAGGCATGGCTGAAAGGATACAGCGTGGAGATCACTTCCCCTTCCGTATAGGCATGAGGAATCAGTTTGCGGAATATCTCCCGGATGCCGCCTTCCATTCTGTATTCGGGAAGGGTGGAAACCGCCCCGATTCCGCCGTTGCGGACCTGCTTTCCATCCAGATAGCTTATGAACTGATGGTTAATCATGTGCGCCATCAGCGTCCCGTCTTCATGGAACGCACCCCAATGCTGATAAGTTTCCTGTACGCTCTCCTGCCTTGCCTTTTCCGGATCCTCCATCCGCATATGAAAAGCAACCGTTGCGATCAGCCTCGCCTGGAAACGTTCCTCTCCGTTCAGTAACCGTACTTCCATCTTTTCCCTCAATTCCTGCTGTCTGTGACTGCATGTTCTCTGCTGTATTTTACCATATTCTGTCAATCCGGCTCCATTTTTTTATCATTTCCCGGATTGATCAAACTTCTGTTTATTCGTATACTGTTCCCCGGACAATATCGATCTTCCGGAAGGAATGACACGAATCCGGAAAGAATGAGGCGGCTTATGAAAGAATTCCTGAAGAAAAAGAATATTGAGATCTCCCTGAAACGCTACGGAATCGATGCTCTCGGCGCCATGGCGCAGGGCCTCTTCTGCTCCCTGCTGATCGGCACAATAATCAACACCCTCGGTTCCCAGCTTCATATCGGTTTTCTGACGGAGAAAATCGCCACCGTCGCCGGTGTGGATTATACGGTCGGCGGTATCGCTTCCGCCATGAGCGGGCCTGCCATGGCGGTCGCCATTGGATATGCGCTCAAATGTCCGCCGCTGGTCCTTTTCTCCATGACCGCCGTCGGTTTTGCGTCCAATGCCCTGGGCGGGGCCGGCGGTCCTTTGGCCGTTCTCTTTGTCGCAATCATCTCGGCCGAATTCGGAAAAGCCGTTTCCAAAGAAACAAAGATTGATATTCTGATTACCCCCCTGGTCACCATCGCCGTCGGTATGTTCCTCTCCTGGCTCATCGCGCCGCCGCTTGGAAAAGCCGCCATGTCCGTGGGCAATCTCATTATGTGGGCCACTGAACTTCAGCCTTTCCTGATGGGCATCCTCGTCTCGGTGATTGTCGGCGTCGCGCTCACGCTTCCCATTTCCTCCGCGGCGATCTGCGCCGCTCTGCTGCTCACGGGTCTGGCCGGCGGTGCCGCCGTTGCGGGCTGCTGTGCGCAGATGGTAGGCTTTGCCGTCATCTCCTTCCGGGAGAACAAGGTCGGCGGCCTGATCTCCCAGGGGCTCGGTACTTCAATGCTCCAGATGGGTAATATCGTGAAAAACCCCCGCGTGTGGATCGCACCTACTCTCGCTTCAGCCATTACCGGTCCCATTGCAACCTGCGTTTTTAAAATGGAAATGAACGGCGCCCCCATCTCGTCCGGTATGGGAACCTGCGGACTCGTCGGCCCGCTCGGGGTTTATACCGGCTGGGTTAATGACATAGCTGCCGGGGCAAAAGCCTCCATCACTGCAATGGACTGGCTGGGGCTGATCCTGATCTGCTTCGTCCTTCCCGCCATTCTGTCTCTGATCATCCATTTCTTTGTCCGGAAAGCCGGATGGGTTAAGGACGGGGATCTGAAAATCTGAGTCACTGCAGTCCCCGGCAATGCATTATCCGGCGAAAACAGATTATTCTGTTTCAGCATCAGAATCACAACAAACCCGCATGCCTGTCTTTGTCAGTCGTATAGCCATGTAGGGTTTACCGCCTAATTCAACCCGGATATTCCCGCTCTGAGTCCTCTGCTGCTCAATAGTCATATTCCAGGTATCAATTACTTCAACTTTCCAGGTCTCTCCTTCAGGAAGCCGGAATTCCCTGAATGACGGCCGCATAAAACTGAAATAGTACAAATGATAGTCACTTTCCCGGGCGGAAGGCTTAATCGCCGGTATGGCGTGGACGCAATCCCAATCCTGCATGACTTTTTCAGCCGGTTTTAGACCGTTTCCGGGAACACTCTGCAGAACATCCAGCAAAAAGCCTGCTCGTCTCCAGCTTTCCCCATGCAGGTCACCGCCATGGCTCCACCAGAGAATTCCCTCCGGATGAAGAAATGTTTCGCCATGACCGGGATACCCGCCGCGCAAGGCACCCTCCCAGAAGCGTCTGACCATTTCCTCCCCGGAAATATTACCCCAGCCATGCTGAATGTTTCCCTCATAGGCAATTTCATCCAGCACGACCGGCTTTCCGAATTTTCTCCGCCATTCGTCCGTATATTCGGCTGTCCGGTACAGATCCTGACGCTGAATACTGCAGTGGGTAATCCACGGGCGGGTATGATCATACATCTTCAGACACTGATGAATCGAACGCAAATGGCAATACGGATCATACCGGCACATCAGGTCTCCGTAAAACTCCCAATCCTCTTTTGTTTTTGCTGGCAGAAGGTCATATTCATTGGCTGCCGACCACCATATGTTCCGATATGCCGAAAAACGTGCCAGCACATATTTCCAGTACAGTTCGTCAGCTTCCCTTGGCATGGATGAAAAGCCCCACCGGTCATACGGGTGCATAACAATCAGATCCGCTTCGACGCCGATCTCCTGAAGCTGCAGAATACAGTCTTCGATATGCCGGAAATGAGCCGGATTGGGCCGGGAATAATCAAAATGATTCCCTTCTGTTTTTCCCGTATATTGCTGGAAATTGTCTTTTGTCAGCACAGAAGAATCCATCGGAGTTCCCTCAAACGGATAAGAGCGGGGTTCTCCCAGATTATAATCATAGTGTTTAGGCAAAATACAGAACCGGATTTTGTTGAAACGCGCTTCTTTCAGAGACCGGATCGTCTGATTAATCAGCTCATCTGTCTGCAACTCCCAGACATAGCAGGTTGTGCCGACAGGATAGAACGGCATACCGTCCGCATAGCTGAAATAAAACCTGTCGTGTACCCGAACCGGTCCGTGATTGCCCGGACCGGCTTCCGTGACCGTAAAATTTCCTTCCTGTGTTTCCCCAAAGGTGCCCCGGATAATATATCGGTACTCTCCCGCATACGACGGCATAAAGCGGATTCTGTACATTCCGTCTCCATCGTAAAAACCATCCGCCTCAACTGTCTCGGAATCACCAAAAAATGTTCCCCGGATCGAATAATCCGTAAAGGGATTTCCGTCTGTTCTGCCCGGATAAGACAGCTCCAGACATCCCCACCTCTCAACACAAACATTGTCCATTTTATTCAATCCGGTAGTCCGGCCCTTTTCGTCCATCTTCAGCTGTAGGAAATCCGGAATTTATCAGACTGTTCCTTCTTCCGTTCCGGTTTCATTTCGGCTCATCCGGCAGCATTTTCCGAAGATTTAAATCCGCAGTCTTTCGCTGCCTTTACTTTGGTGCTACTGTCGCAGCAGGATCCTTTTTTTCTGTCTTATCTGCCTCAGAAGATACAGCGGATATGATTTCTTCTATTACCTCTGTCTCTGTCATTTTTTCGGAAGTACCTGCTTTTTCCGGGAACCATTTATCAACCTGTTTTATCACTGAAGTAATGCCCGGTAACACATGGAGAATATCGTAATGTGCCATTGCGACAAGCCCGACAAAAACAATGAAAAGAATCAGAATACGGATAAAAAAGGATCTCGCATAACTCCTGCGGTTGATATGATTATTGGAAAACGCAAACACAGCCAGCAGGATCCATCCGATCACAGGAACACAAAACAAGAAACCGTATCCGACATAACCCCAGGTGGATATCGGTTTAAACTGCTCAGGCCCCTCATAATTATACTTATTCATCCTTCGGCATTCCTGCCCTTTCTTTGAAATAATAATCCGCCGTTTTTTATCAACAGGTCGGACTGTCATGATCTTATAATCTATTAAAATGTTGCGAAAAATCGTCTCAGCTCGTCAATAGTATATGCGGCTTCCCCGGAAAACGCAAGAAGAAGATAACGTGCATTTCTGCCATTTCCATTCCTTCAGTTTATCATTCATGCCTTTCCGGTCTCCCGGCCTTCCTCAATAGTCATGTTGTCGATGTCGCAGGCCGGTATCTTTCCGTAAGCAGTTTTTCCGCGTTGCCGAAGGCAACCGCGTCAGCGTAGTCTTTGTCTGTGTTTTCGTAAAGCCAGTCTATGCCTTCCTTCATTTGAGGGGGACGTTTGGGCGGAAGGCCGTGCATGTCGCTCCCGATAAAAGAAATCAGTTTTTCCTTTGCCATCCACTGGGCCAGCTCTTTTGTTTTGAGACTCATGTTCAGTTCCAGGTCATAAGCATTTACCTGCAGAAGAATCTCGTTTTTGTGGAGTTTTTTTGCCAGATCCCAGTCTTTCTGTATGGCTGTATAGCGTTCGGGATGCGCAAGAATGGGTTTGAAACCTTGGCTTTTCAATTCCATGAGGTTTGTAACAATCCTGTCTGTATCCTCATAGTGATCCCCGTGTAAATCCCTGTATTCCAGGAACTCCGTCAGTATATAGTCCGTGTCGTTCATGCGGAATGCTTGCCGTTGGCGGATCCGCCTTGCCAGACTGTAGGCGCAGTACCATTCCGTTCCCAGATACAGTTCCACTTCCGGTATTTCCTTCGTTGCACGCTCCTTCAGCAGTTCAAACTTCTGCATCACCAGAGAAGCTTCCGGGGTATAGATGTTTTCCGCGCCATAATGCGGGGTGGCAAAGACGGCATACGCCCCCTCCTCCCGGTCCAGTTTAAGCAGTTCAATGGCTTCGTCAAGACTCCGCACCCCGTCGTCCGCGCCAAAGATAATATGGCTGTGAATATCAATAAATCGTTTTGGTTCAGACATGATTCAAGTGCTCCTTTTTCCTGTCATCGATGAGAATAGTTTCCGGGCCGGCACAGAAATCAGTTTTATCGAATGTCATTCCTTCATCCTTCCTGTTACAGCAGCCTTTTAAATGTTTCCAGCAGTGTCATCATCTGATAGCGCAGCAGCCACCAGGCATCGTTCCATTCCGGTACCTTTTTCAGGGCATCCAGCAGCGTTGGGTAGTACCGGTTCGTCTCCTCTGTATACTTCACCATCTTCTCCCGGGAAAAAGCATCCGTCATCCCGGCCAGGTTATTTACACGGTCCAGACATTTCACCAGGCATGCCAACGGATTTTCCCGAATGTTTTCATAGTATCTGTCTTCCCAATCCGCACTGTATTGATACTCATTTTTCGATACCAGCCGCACCGCTTCCCGGACCCTGTCGTTCACCGGCAGGTCTGACAAACGCAGGTCCGAATCTTCGATCATGTCATGGGCCATGGCAGCTGCAAGGATATCGTCCTCCCGGAGTCCCATCGCCAGAGCATGGCATGCCATCGTCAGGGGATGAACCATATATGTAGTTTCAAATCCGTTCCGGGACCGGCGTTGCTGGCTGCCGTGCGCTTTCCGTAAAAGGTCCATAACGGCCAGCGTCTGAGACAGGTTCAACATCTGTGCCCGACCCTTGACGAATGTATACATGTGATTGAAATCATAATTGACCGGTTTCAGTTCCCAATTCCTGTCCTCATCCGCGAAAAGCGAGTCCAGAGAAAGATCCAGCACCTTTGATATTGCCGGCAAGTGATCCGGGTCCGGAATAAACTTCCCGGTCTCCCAGCTGCTTACTGCCTGAAAACTGACGCCGAGCTTTTCCCCCAGCTGTTCCTGGCTCATCCCTTTCTTCAGGCGTGCTGTCTTAATCCGGTTTCCGATCCGCTTATTATCCATTCCCTTTCCCCTCTCTGTTCTCTCGTCTTCATCTGCCATTCTCCTCACTGTCCTTCAGTAACAGCATACATCTGACAGGCAGAAGATAACAGCAGGCTAAAGTTGAATCTGAGCCCGGCATGCTCAAGCATGACTTGTTTTTTCATATCCCTTACAAACGATATTTACAGCGAAAACATTTTTACTACTCCTCAGGTTGCTCAGGAAGCATGCTAAATCATCCGGGATTATCTCGAGGATTATAGACACATTTTCACAATATTTTTCGCATATGATTCTAATTAACAGTTAAGAAGCATCTTTCTCATACAGACCGCGTCAGTTTCATCCTCATATGGAGGATATTTGGCACAAATCGTATATCCCTGCCTTTTGTAAAAACCGATCGCATGGGCGTTGCCCTCCCGGCATTCCAGTACCAGCCGTTCATATCCCTCGACCCGAGCCTGAACTTCCACCTGTTTCATCAGTGTTGCCCCGTATCCATTCCGGTTTGGCCGGGCATAGACTCGCTTGACCTCTCCGGTTTTCATATCCATTCTGCGCACACCGGCGCAGCAGACAGGAACCCCGTTGTCATATCCCACCAGGAAAAAGGCGCCGTCCTGATTAAAATCATTCAGGCAGACATGCGCCGTACCGTCATGGCCGAGGAGCCCGATCAGCACTTCATTCAATTCACGCAGAAGTATTTGGGCATCCGCGGATTCAACGCCGGACCTGAAAAAAGAAAGCCCCATGATTTCTTCCCTTTCCTGGATTAACTGTAGAGATCTTCTCCGTTAAAACAGTTGAATCCTTCTTCCTGTTTTTCATAACCGCATGACCATATTGAATCATTCCTCATTCCTACCTTCCTTCACAATAATGACCGCATCCGGGTCAAACTTGCGTTTCATGGTATGTGCTGCCTTACGGTTTGCCACCGTATCGAACACAATCGAGAAATCATAGTCCGGCGGATATAGCTGTTCAGCCGGTACCAGCAGCTTCAGCCGGTTATGCCGCACTGTAATCTTCCGGTCCTGAATCTGGACAATTACGTTCCCCTCGTCATCCGCAGGCTGATAAACAATAGCGTTCTTTTTGTCCGGCAGCAGCATCACGCTGTCCCCCATGCTGAACCGCTCATAATTCCCTTCTTTTCTTGCCGGCAGCCGCTGCAGCCGTCCGGCAGGGATTTTCATCGGTTTCCATGCTGGTTCCGGCTGGGTCTTCACTCCGTCGTCCGCAACCTGCCTGGCTCGCGCCAGCAATCCCTCGTTCATACCGAGGCGGCAGGCAATTTCAATTGCGCAGCTTTCTCCGCTCAGCCCCATCTCCAGCTGGTAAAGCGGCCTCAGGGATGCCTGGTCAAATGCCATCCGTGCGGATATCACATGCTCTGTCTGCTCAGCCCATTGTTTGATCTGCGGATCATGTGTGGTAACCATAAAAAAGCATCCGCGGCGACACAGTTCCTCCAGGATCGCTGCTGCCAGTCCGGAACCCTCCGCCGGATCTGTTCCACTGCCCAGTTCATCCAGCAATACCAGGCTCTCCTGGCTGCATTCTTCCAGAATCCGGATCACGTTGATCATATGTCCGGAGAATGTGGACAGGTTCTGGCTGATGCTCTGGCTGTCTCCGATATCGCACAGCACGCGATCCATCATGGCAATGGTTGTCCCCTTGTCGCAGGGAATATGCAGTCCGCTTTGCGCCATCATTGTCAGCAACCCGACGGTCTTGAGACATACTGTTTTCCCGCCGGTATTTGGCCCGGTCACGGCAATGCCGGAATCCGGCAGCAATATCTCCAGATTCAGCGGCACGCATGCTTCCTGATCCAGCAACGGATGCCGGGCATTCACCAGACGGATATGGCGTTCCATGGTCAGTTCCACCGGATACGCCTTCATCTTCATGCTCAGCTTTGCCCGGGCAAAGATCATGTCCAGATCCGTCATTACGCGGATCGCCGTCTTCAGTGAATCCTCTTCAGAAGCAACCCGATCGCTCAGTTCCCAGAGAATCCTTCTTTCCTCCGCGTCGATGTCGATCAGCAGTTTTTCCAGTTCCCGGCGTATTGCCTGTACGGCAGATGGTTCCATAAAGACGGTTCTGCCCTTTCCGGATGCGTCAACCACTCGTCCTGGAAAAGCATTCTGAAAGCGTTTCTGTACCGGGATCACATATACGCCGTTCCGCTGCGTAATATAGCTGTCAGCCAGTTCCTTTCTGTGGTGGAGAAGAATCTGATTCAGTTTTTCTCGGATTGCCTGTTCCGTGTATTCCCGCCGTCGGCGCAAATTCCTGAGTGCCGGGGAGGCGTCGTCCATCACTGTATCTTCACGGATGGATCGTTCGATATCATCCTCCAGTCCGTCCAGAGCGGGTAGTTCCGTATGCCATGACGATATCCCGGCGCTGAACATCTGTGCGCCCTGAAGATATCGCCGCAGCCGTTGGACAGTTGAGCAGAATCGTGCAACGGAAGTCAGTTGCGCCGGCAGGAGCATTTCTCCCTGTGCCGCCTGAATCAGGCCGACCTCCGTTCCGTCAGTATCCGTAAGCGGTGGAGTGCCCGCGTTTTCCATCACGCGAAGCGCAGCCGTCGTTTCTTCCATTTTGGCCCTGCAGAGCCCTTCGTTCAGGATCGGCTCAACCTCCCCCAGTCGTCTTTGGGCTGTCCGGGAAACCGCCTGTTCCTGCAATTGTTTGATGATCTGATCAAACCCGAGTGTAATCATGTCCTGTGTCATGCCGGTTCCTCTTTCCCTGTTTTGATTGACATGAACAGAGAATCAGGGAGTGCAGCACAAAAAATGCGAATAAAAAAGTGCCCGGCATCTGTCCGTACCGCGTCATGGCATCAGCAAACAAGCGGTCATGTCACCGCGTTCCTTGTTCAACCATGCTCCCCGTTAACGAACCGATTCCAAACACACCTCCGCGGTGGTAGCCCGCTCTTGTCGGGTTCACTGCTGATTGTATTATAATCCGTTCAGTATCCGATGTCAAACTGTCGCAATCCGATTTTTAATCCAGAAACGACATCTGCTCAAACTTCTCCGGCAGGCGGTTCAAATATTCGAAACAGTCCTCCGGTCTGTACAGAATCCCGGAATTCCGGCAGAAAAGCCGGAATAAATCCATCAGTTGCCCGCTGTTCGGGCTGGGCAGCTCATATGCGTTCCCGTATGTTCGGATATATCTTTCCTTCACTCCCGGAAAATGCTTATCCAGAGCAGCATAATAGTATTCCCGGTCGCCTTCCCGAAGAGTCAGCCCCATGTCAAAGCAGATAATCCCTTTGACCTTTACCTTCGCACATGCCTCCAGAATCGCTTTGATGTTTTCTTCCGTATCATTGATAAACGGAAGAATCGGCGTCATCCAAACAATGGTCGGAATGCCTCTCTTCCGCATCTCTTCCAGCACTTCGACCCGTCGCCGCGTATTGCATACATTTGGTTCCAGAAATCCACACAGCTGATCATCCCAGGTTGTCAGCGTCATCTGTACGACACATTTGGCTCTTTGATTGATTTCATTCAGCAGGTCAATGTCCCGCAGGATCCGGTCTGACTTCGTCTGAACCGCCGCACCGAATCCGTATCTGTGAATGATCTCCAGGCACCTCCGGGTAAGATTCAGTTCCTCTTCGCAGTGCATATACGGATCGGACATGGAGCCCGTGCCGATCATCGCTTTCTGCCGTTTTGACTTCAGCGCCCGCTCCAGCAGCTCCGGTGCGTTCTGCTTTACTTCGATATCCTCAAACGTGTGAGTGAATTGATAGCATTTGCTTCGGCTGTCGCAGTAAACACACCCATGGGAACAACCGCGGTAGATATTCATCCCATAATGACCCTTACCGCCGGTCAGAATCCCTTTCGCGTCTACAAAATGCATCTGCCTTCTGCCTTTCCGCACATTCTAACAAAAGATAACCCCGCCTTTGATTAACAGCAGCCTTTTCATTAATAAACATGATTGTATCATGATATATCTGTACATCCAACTGATTCTACAGGATTTGCACTTTTTTTGAATAGTAAACCAAATCAGTATCCCGTTTCACTTCCGTATATCCCAGCCTGGTGTAGAAAGAGTTCGTCCGGGCATTCCAGACGGGGGTATCAAGCGTAAAAACCTTTACATTCGGAAACAGGTTCTCGATTTCCTTCATCATAAAAATGCCATACCCTTTCCGAAAGTACTGCGGATCAATAAATATTCTGCCGATGTTCAGCGTGTCTCCCTGCCGGAAAAGAATCGCGCCGCCGAGGATCACGCCGTTCTCATTAACCATTTTAAATAAATGATTCATCCTGGCCATTCTGACATGGAACGAGACAGACTGATATCCGGGCGGACCGCCGGAGGAAGCAACTCCTGCCTCCACATCGCTGTCGAAAGCCTGCTTGGAGATGCCGGTCAGCACCAGGGCATCTGAAGTCCCGGCTTTCATAAACTGTAGATTCATATGTTTTCCTCCGGTTCCTTTACCTGCAGGCGATAAAGACATCCATGCTCTCGCCGTCTGTTTCAAAGCTGGGGATTACTTCATGATCCACATGTACCAACCCGTTCGTCCTCATATAATCCTGCAATGTATGATATGCTCCCGGTATTTTTACAAAAGGATTATCAAACGGCCTGTCAATATGGATCGCAGCATATTGATGGGCAAACTGCTCTTTTATTTCGTACCCTTTCGGCGCAATATCCTTCGGTAATATCAATGCCGCTGTATATCCATGCATGTTGAACACATTCACCTGCTCCTGAGACAGTTTCGGAAAATCCCATCCGATCACTCTCGGATGAGTGATCCCGTTCTCTTCAGCGCATTTATACATCCTGCCGATGGCATCTGTTTCAGGATCATGGCTGATCACCGTATACTCCACATAACGGAATCCTTCCACTTCCTCAGTACGGAGATTTGAATAGGCATCGCTGCGCTTATCCATTTCTTCCCTGAAGAGGTTATCCAGTGAGCAGTTAAAGATTTTGCAGATTTCAAGCGCTTTGTCCATTTCCGGATTCGTCGCATCCATTTCCCACTTTGAGATTGTCTGGCGGCTTACGTTCAGTTTTTCTGCCAGCATTTCCTGTGTCATATTTGCGCTCAGCTGTCTTAAATATTGAAGATTCTTGCCAAAACTCATGTTTTTTCTCCTTTTAATCTGTCTTTATTTCCTGACAGTTCTTTGCTCCGCGTCGCAAGGACAGATTAACATAGCGCAGACAGCTTTCCCACCAACTCCCAGGCGCTGTTTCAGAAAATCGCGCAACTGCAGGTTGCATTGCTTCTATTGTGTCATCTTTTTCTCCTCCGCATCACTCGCTTTTTCTGACAGGAATGCAGATCTCGCTGACATAATCCCGTGAAGACGGATCTCCGGGCAAATAGTTTTCAATATCATAATCGGGGATCAGTTCATAATCGGAAACCGGCAGCCACTCCCTGAAAATCCGTTCCCATATGGCCTGGATCGCCTTGGGCGTCGGTCCGACGCATTTGAAAACCGCCCAGGTGTATTCCGGAATATGGATGATCTCGAACCCCTCCGGAATCCCTTCCACATCGGAAGCTTTACAGCCGATACCGTACCGGAACTCATCACCGTCGGTTTTCTGCTGGGCACAGAGCCCGAGATAGCCCGGAATCTTCCGGTATTCTTCATGAGCGTAATATTCATCCCAGAACTTCGGTATCTCACCTTCGCTTGTTTCCGCATGGAAAGTCTTTGCATGTATGAGAAGGTCCATCGCTTCCCATTTCTCAATTTTGTACTCCATCATACAGCCTCCTTCAATTGTCATCCGGACGGTAAACCGGTTCATGAACTGAATAGATTTCCCCTTTTTCACCTGCGTCGGTGAAGCGCCGTGGAACCGGGTAAATGCTTTGGTGAAGCTTTCCGGGGAATCATAGCAATACTTTAAAGCGACGTCGATGACCTTTTCATCTCCGCTGATCAGATCCGCCCCAGCCTGCGAAAGTCGCCGTTTCCGCAGGTATTCTGCCGGTGACATTTCCGTCAGCAGGGAAAACGCCCTCTGAAAATGAAAGGCGGAAAGATTCACATGCTTTGCGATATCCGCCAGCGTGATCTCATCCGTCAGATGGCTTTCCATATACTCGATCGCTTCGTTGATTGTCCTGACCCAGTTCATCCGGTCTCCCTCCTTTCTCAATTGATCATAAGACTGTTCACAGGAATAATCCTGTCCCCGATTGCTTTGTTTTGTCCGGTGATGACCGGGGCAGCCAGTATACCGTATACTCTGTTTCGATCTCAAAACCGAATTTTTCTGCCAGATGCCGGGAAATATCATTTTGCGCATCCCAATGAACCGTGATGCCGCGCTCCATACAGTTCTGCAGCATCCGGGCGGCACAGGCCGTCGCCAGGTTTTTCTTTCGGTGTTTTTCTTTTGTGGAGATGTCCATTTCAACTTCACCATTCAGGCTCAGGAAAGAAGATGCCGCTGCCACAATCTCTTCATCGTGATAGATTACTGTGCCGGAACCTTCAGTCCGAAATGCATCAAAACAGGAATAATTCTCTCCCTGAGAAAACGGATGTTTCTCAAACGCAGCCTCATCCATACCAGTCAGCCGGTAACCTTCCGGGAGTTCTGGTTTTTCCGGTATGATAAAGTGGCATGCGGGTTTCATCATTGTTCGCCGATACATTGCTGCATCGGGATACTGTGTCTTGATCTGCTCTTCCCATGCATTTGTCAGGCATACCAATGGTCTGATCCTGAAATGTGAAAACACCCGGGCAATGGATTCCTGTTCCGGTTCCCCGTCCAGATAAACAAACAGCGCGTCTGTGATGCTGCTTCGGCTGTACCGTTCCCGTTTGCCAAACGTACCCTGCATGGCTGCCCGGTATAAAAGAGGCGTATTCATGATAATCCTTTCTGTACTGCTGCAACTTCAGAACGGAAGTATTGTCATCATTTTATCAAACCCGCCGGCCGGTGTCTATCCGGTAATATTCCGCCGCCAGATACACAGATTTCTTCTGTAAACCGGCGGTCCGGGAAGCCGCTGAAAAAAACAACTGTTTTATTGCTGTTCATGATCATTTCCTCCATATCTGTCAGTCGTCTGTACAGGTTCCGTTTCTGTCCGGTCCGGTTTCCTGTAGACCGGTTTCTTCAGCCGGGTAAAGCTAATCAGCATTCCGGCAATCCCGATGATAAAGAACATCAGCCCGATACCGGCTCCTTTCCCTGTCCCAAAGAGTTCGGACAGTGCCCGCTGTACTGGAGAATCTGTCATCATAAACGGTTCAAATATCATATCCGCCAGCAAGCCGCCCAGCAGGAGTGCAGGCGGAATCGTGAAATTCTGGAGAGTGCTCTTTGCGGAAAACACCCGTCCCTGCATCTCCATCGGAACCTTTTCCCGCATCAGGATATCCAGATTCACATTCATCACAGCTGCCATCAGATAGGACCATGCACTGGCAACACACCAAAGCCATGGCTGTGATGTGAGGCTCAGAATGATATTTCCGGAAAAGACCAGGCCGGTGGTAATAAAGATCAGAGGAATTCTCTTCTTCGTAGGTTCAATCAGTGTGGTCAGCAAGCTTCCTGCCAGCAGTCCCACAGCAACAGAACTCTGCACAGCACCAAGCACAGCCTGGTTATTGCCTGTCCGGCCCAGGATAAACGGAGAAAGCATTCCGTCGTTGCCTAATTTCGCCAGAAAATTGATCACCGACAGGAACAGGGTAATCCGCAGTATTGCCGTATGGTCCTTCAGATAGCGGATCCCTGCCAGACATGTTTTTGAAAATGGTTCCTCTTTCGGCTTCTCCCGTTCCGCCTCCGGAATCCGGATCAAAAACAACAGCACCAGGAAGGCGACAGCAAAAGTCGACAGGTCAACAATCAGCACCAGATTCAGTCCGCCACAGGCCAGCAGCAGTGCACCAAGTGCCGGAGCCAGAATGGATACAGCAGCTCCGCTGAATCCCTGCAGACTGCCGGCCAGGGTATAGTGCTTTTTCGAAACCAACAGACTGACAGCAACAAAGGAGGCCGGTTCCTGGAAAGCGTTCATGAGACTGAGCAGGAAGTTGATCACATACAGGTGCCGGATCTGCAGCACTTCAGCAGAATGCAGTATAAACACAGCCAGCGTTCCGCAGGCTGCCAGCATGTCCGCAATCAGCATAATGCGTTTTTTGTTCTGCCGGTCCACCACGCTTCCGGCCAGGAAACGGAAGAAGATTGTCGGCAGGAAAGTACATATCGTCAGCAAGGTTACACTGGACGCGGTTCCTTTCCGGCTGTATACCCAGATAATAACCGCATAATCCGTTATGGCCGTCCCAAGCTGGGAGACGGTCTGTGATCCCCATAACAGAAGAAAACTGTGAAGTTGTTTAAATGAATGTTTTCTCATGGCTTTGCTCCTTACATGTGTGTATTTGCATGTGGCGCAAAGCCTGATCGGACGAATAGGTCCCGATCGCTCCGTGCAGGTTTCGTCCTGTGTCAGACCTTGCGCGGAGCAGAAACATCTGCGGCTAACGATATCCCCCATTTGGTGTGTTTCACTGTTTTTTCTCCCTCTGCGTTTCCGTTTTCCTGCTGAAATAAAGGTTCAGGACATCTTTTTCTGCCGTCATCTTAGCAAACAGAAACAAAATAGTCAAGCTGCCCGGAAGCAATCATCCTGTATTATGACATATCAAAGAAGCCCGAATGCCATATCATACATTTCCCTTGAATCAACGGTATTCCGGATGTAAGTGGGATTGTCCGGTTCGTACCTGACATATTTTTCAACCTCTTCAATCAGCGCAAGATAACAAACCGCAAGGGCATATCTGATCTCTGTATCCTCCGTCAGGAAGATTTTGTCCCGGGCCAGATCATTATAAATATCCAGTTCCTTCTGTTTGGCCGAAAGAGGCGCTTTTTGCCCGGGGCCGAGTGTTATAAAATCAGCAACCGGATCACCCCAGAAGCCGCGTTCCGGATCGATCCAGCAGATTTTTCCTGTCTCCGCGTCATAGAGGACATTGCTGTCCCACAGATCAAAGTTCACCATCCTGCAGGGCACTGCCTCCAGCAGCTTTTCATACTTGTCAATCAGTCGTACAAACCGCTCTCCGTCAGG
>Ga0265298_10002893_pt1 | contig 23264 bp, 20 predicted proteins | sample AusTroGonzalo_MG_3_FD_193486 | JGI IMG/M metagenome (GOLD analysis project Ga0265298, IMG submission 193486) | Bovine rumen microbial communities from tropical cattle in Woodstock, Queensland, Australia - Gonzalo_01 | ecosystem: Host-associated > Mammals > Digestive system > Stomach > Rumen ...
GCTTGCCCCTGATTCGGGACGCGTCTTCGTCGATGGCGTCGACGTGTCGGACTGCTCCAGCCGCGAGCTGAAGGCGATACGCCGCCGCGTCGGATACCTCTTTCAGGGAGGCGCCCTTCTCGCGTGGATGACGGTCCAGGAGAATGTCGCGCTGCCGCTGAAGGAGTGCACCAGTCTCACCGACGAGGAAATAGACAGCCGCGTCGCGAAGGCGCTTGCCGAGGTCGATCTCTCGGAGGCCGCCGACAAGTATCCCGCCGAGATTTCGGGCGGCATGCAGAAGCGCGCCGGTCTCGCCAGGGCGATCGTCCGCGACTCCGACGTCATACTTTACGATGAGCCTACCTCCGGGCTGGATCCCGTCACCTCCATAACGATCCACCGCCTCATAAAGAAGCTCAACACGGATCTCGGAATAACCTCCATAGTGGTCACCCACGACCTTCAGGGGGCGCTGAATTTTGCGGACAGGATCATGCTCATCAAGGAGGGCAGGATGGTAGAATGCTCGGCGCCGGCGCAATTCGCCGCGTCCGTGAATCCGGTCGTCAAGGAGTTCCTGACGGCCATGAAAGGAGAACTGTAATGGGCAGAAGGAAGAACGACTCGTTTGTGGAGTTTGTGACCGGCGTTTTCATGATCGCCGTGCTGTCGCTTCTCGTGTACTTCACGATCGTCATATCGGGCGTTGACGTGTTTCTTGGCCGGGAGTACGTAAGGATTTCGATCGCCTTTGACGGCATCGGCGGCCTGAAGGACCATGACAACGTCATGTACAGGGGCACCAAGGTCGGCTCTGTCGACGAGGTAATGCTGACAGCGACGAATCTGGTCGCCGTCATAGACATCGACAAGGATGTCGTCTTGAGGACCGGCTACCGCGCCTACGTCCAGTCCATGTCGCTCCTCGGCGGCAACCATCTCGTCCTGGAGGAGGGCTTGGGCGAACCGATAGATCTTGCCAGCGCTCCGGTGCTTCGCGGCGAAACCCCTACCGACTGGATGCGCGACGTGGCCCAGATCGCCCGCAACATAAGCGACGCGACCTCGGGCGGCGAGCTCAGGTCCATCGTCACCAACTTTTCCGTCATGAGCGAGAAGATCAGGCTCGTCAGCGAAAGGCTCGAAGCCGGGGAGGGCACGCTCGGCAGATTGCTGGCGAAGGACGACAATGGTCTTTACGACGACCTTCGCGAGACGATCGCGAATGCCAAGGACGCCTCGGTGGACCTTAAGTCCACCCTGACCAACGCGAATGTCATATCCGAGCGTCTTGTAAGGGGCGAGGGCCCTCTCGGCCGCCTGCTTTCGCCCGACGAGACGGCTCTTGACGAGCTCAAGGGCGCGATAGCGGCGTTCCGTTCGGCATGCGAGTCGTTTGACATGGGCGGCGAGCTGAAGGTGGGCGTGACAAACGTCGTGGCCGGCGCGAACCGTCTCGTCGACTCTCTCAATGTAGTCGCCGACCGCATGAAGAACGGCGAGGGCACTCTGGGCAAGCTCTCCGCCGACGACACTCTCTACAAGGAAGTCGAGGGGCTGGTTCGCGACCTGAGGCAGGTTCTCGACAACTACCGCGACACGACGCCCATCACCACGTTCTCGTCGCTGGCGACCGGAGCGCTTTAAGGCGATGATACTTCTTGCGGCATCGCTCTTTCTGACGACACCGGCGCCGCTTGACATGCCGCGCGCCGAGGCGTACCTCGTAAGGACCTCGGGCGGAACGCGAAGGCTGGAGGATCGCTACGATGTCTTCGACATGTGGCTCTACCGGGCCGTCGATGGCCGCTGGATGGACGACTCCTTCCGTGTGTTCACGCTTTCCTCGCTCGAGGCGCTTCCGCCGGCGCTGTACGGCGCGGAGACGGAGACGCGAGTCTCGTACGAGGCGCAGAGGGTCGCGCCGGACCCGAAGGACAAGGACATGCTGCGGACGATGGTGGAGCTTCTCTCGCCCGTGGATCTGGCGGAGGAGCCGGCACGCCCTCGCCAGAAGCCGCGCGGCTGCAAGGATGTCATCTACTGGCATGGCACCAACACGGCGGCGATGGTCTGCTCGTTCCTGCCGGAGAAGTCCCGTGTCTGGCGCCTCGCCACATGGGAGCTTGCCGAGGGAGATGACTTTGACGCCATGCTGGAGTCGTTCGAGGACGAATTTCTCCGCAAGCGCGGATGGGAGGCGGTCCCGAAGGCGAGTGCCGGCGCCAGGACCGGGAAGCCGGCCTCCGAGAGGGATCTTCTGAGGCGCGACCTCAGGCACGGCGTAGCGGCGTATCCGAACTGGCGAATGACGGACGCGGAGGAATTTTCGGTGATCGACAGCCTGTCCGGCCGCGGGTTCATCGAGGCGCTCACGAACGATCTCCCGGTGATGCGGGCGAAGTACTCCGGAGCCATACCCTCGCCGATAGATGGCTCGAACACGCTTTGCGTCGCGCGGATATACTCCAACCGCGATGAGTATCTGGAGGCCGCAGGCGACGACATGCAATGGAGCGCCGCCTATTGGAATCCGAGAAGGCGCGAACTTGTGGCCTATCTCCCCGAGGCGGGCGAGGGGGAGCTTTTGAAGACCATAAGGCACGAGGCGTTCCACCAGTACCTTTCGTATGCGTGCTCCATGATCCCTGCGTCGCCGTGGTTCAACGAGGGCTATGCCCAGTACTTCGAGGACACGGAGGCGGATGGCTGGGAGGTCGAGCTGACTCCGGAGGAGCTGGATCGCCTTGAAGCCGCCATACCTTCGCTCATGTCCATGGACTACAAGGCGTTCTACGAAGGCAGCGACGCGGAGCGGCGGCTAAAGTACCGACTGGCCTGGTCCATCGCCTTCTTCATCGAGAAGGGCGCTCCGGAGGTCAGGTTCCGGCCCTTCAAGGACCTGAAGAAGGATTACGTCGAGTCGCTGCTCGAGACCCATGACATGCGCAAGGCCACCGCCGCCGCGTTCGGCTCGGCGGACAGGCTGAAGAACTTCATATCGGAATGGAAGAAATTCTGGCTACGCCGCGGCCTGTAGGACGCCTCGCCCCGAGCCCGACCGGAGCGCTGCACCTCGGGAACGTCCGCACGTTCATGATCGCCTGGCTCAGCGCGAGAAGTCGCGGCGGGCGCGTGATAATGCGCATGGAGGACCTTGACCATCCAAAGGACAGGCCCGGCGCCGCGGAAGGGGCGATCGAGGATTTGAGGTGGTTGGGCTTTGACTGGGACGAGGAGTACGTGCAGTCCGCGCGAAAGGCGTTCTACAGGGAGGCCCTTGAAAGGCTGAAGGCGAAGGATCTTGCATATCCGTGCGTCTGCTCGCGGAAGGATGTCGAGAACGCCCAGTCCGCCCCGCACGAAGGCGAACAGCTTCACTACCCTGGAATCTGCCGCGGCAGATTCAAGACATGGGAAGAGGCGCTTGCGCATTCCGGGCGCACTCCATGCTGGCGCTTCCGGACGGAGGACGGAACGCGCGTCGCCTTTGACGACATCTTCGCGGGACATTTCGAGCAGGACGTCGCGATGAAGCTGGGCGATTTTCCGCTCGCGCGGGACGAAGGCGGCGCCGGCTACACGCTCGCCGCCGTGGTGGACGACGCGGCGATGGGGGTGACAGAGGTGGTGCGCGGCGACGATCTGCTCGCGGCGACTCCGGCGCAGATCCTTGTCCAGCGTGCCCTTGGACTTCCTGAGCCCGCCTACTGCCATGTACCGCTCGTCGTAGGGCCGGACATGCGCCGGCTCGCGAAGCGCCACGGCGACACTCGCGTCGCCGCCTTCAGGGAGCGCGGCGCAAGGCCCGGCGCGATACTGGGGCTGCTTGCCGCGAGCTGCGGCTGGGCGGAGAGCGGCGAAGAGGTGTCTCTTGCGGAATTGCTTCGGCGCTTCGATCTCCGCTCGATTCCGCGCTCCCCGTTCGTGTACGGGGGCTAGGAGAGAAGCTCGGCGAGGTCGTCGGCGGTAAGCTTCTCCACGATGGCGGCATCCGTCGTCGATACGGTCGCCGCGATCAGCGCCTGCTTGCGCCTCTGGAGCGCGAGAACCTTCTCCTCGACCGAGCCTGACGCGATCAGCTTCACGACGTAAACCTTCTTCTTCTGGCCGATGCGGTGGGCGCGGTCGGTCGCTTGGTCCTCTACGGCGGGGTTCCACCAGGGATCGTAGTGGATGACCATGTCCGCCCCGGTGAGGTTGAGGCCCGTGCCGCCCGCCATGAGAGAAATGAGAAAGACGGGGATGTCCGGGTTGCGGTTGAAGCGGTTGCATTCGCCAAGGCGGTCCTTTGTCGATCCGTCGAGGTAGCAGTAGGGAATGCCCTCCTTTTCGAGCTCCTCGCGAAGTGCCGAAAGCTGCTTCACGAATTGCGAGAAGACCAGCACGCGGTGGCCGCCGTCGATGGCCTCGTCAAGGACCTCCATGAAGGCGTCGATCTTGCCGCGGCTCGCTATCTGCCTGAGCTTCATGAGAAGCGCGAGCATCTCGAACTTCGTCTTTGCGCCGCGGCGCTCCTTCTGCAGCGTCGCGTTGTATTCGCGCTGCGTATCCTCGGGCATCGGGCAGTACGACACCTTCACCAGCTTGTCGGGAAGGTCCTTCGCGACGGATTTCTTGAGCCTGCGCAGTATGAACGGGTGGAGCTTCCGCTTGAGCTTCTGCTGGGCGGCGTCGCCCTCGGCCCCGCCGTCGCCGATCGGCATCTCGTAGCCTGCCTTGAATGTCTCATAGTCGCCGAGGTAGTCGGGCATGAGGAAATCGAAGATGCTCCAGACGTCCGCGACGGAATTCTCTATGGGCGTTCCGGTCAGCACAAGCCTCTGCCGCGCGTCCAGGTTCTTGGCGGCCCTGGCGTTTCGCGTCCTGCGGTTCTTTATGTGCTGCGCCTCGTCGAGCACAAGTGCGGAGAACTCGCGTCCGAGGTACGCGTCCTCGAAGTCGCGCTGAAGAAGGGCGTAGGAGGTTATCACGAGTTCCGCCTCGGGTATTCGGGCGAAGTCCCTGGCGCGGCCGGGGCCGGAGATCACGAGCGTCTTCATCCACGGAGTGAACTTCTGCGCCTCGGCCTCCCAGTTTCTCACCAGCGAGGTAGGGCAAACGATCAGGGCGGGAAGTGGCTCGCGCGGCAGCGAGAGCCAGGCCAGCGTCTGCAACGTCTTTCCAAGGCCCATCTCGTCCGCGAGGAGCCCGCACAGACCCGCGTTCTCCAGGAATCGCATCCAGTAGACGCCCTGCTTCTGGTAAGGTCTCAGGATCCCGTCCAGTCTTCCCAGAGCGACAGGTTCGAATTTCGCAGAGCCCTCGCGGTTGCGGGCGGCCGCCGTTTCGCGCCAGCGGGCGGCGGCGGTGTCGTCGAGGTCGATGGAGTCGAGAAGGTCGAGCGAAGCCTTTACGTAAGGGGCATGGACGCCGTCCACGCGGAACCACCCGTCCCGCGTGCCGCTCCCCGCCGTCGCGCAGTCTCGGAAGACGTCATGCATCGTCTCGATCGCGGAGTTGTCGAGAAGCGTGACATGGCCATCCTTGAGAATGTAGCCGTCGCCGCGGTTGAGGGCGGCCTGGACCTCTATTGGCGAGATCTCCTCGCCCATCGCGTCGAACGTGTACTTTACCTCGAAAGCCCCGTTCGCCGCGTCTCGGACCTCCACTACCGGGACGACGGACGGCATGGTGTCGGTAAGCGCCATCAGCCTTTCCGAAAGCTCCACGCGCCATCCCTTGCGTCTCAGGAAGGGGAGTCCCGCGCCAAGGAAGTTCAGGACCTTTTGCGGGTCGGTGACGTACATCTTCAGGTCGCCTTCGCGGTAGCCGCGCGTAAAGCCGTAGCGTTCGACGAGCGACATCGCCTCCTTTTCGGCCTTAAGGCTCCTTGTCCGCCTTACGAGAGGATCGTCAGGATCCTCCAGCCAGACAACGCGGTCGTCCTGGACAGAGCAGGCTGGCAGGCCTATGTCTCCGTAGTAGGCGTCGATTTCGATGGAGAGGCTGGCGCGCGAGCCCGAGACGAAGGCGTCGAATTTCGGCGCCATGGGCACGGGGATGAAATCTTCCTCTGGTTCGGCGGGGGACGTGTCGCTATTTGCGCTTTTTGCGCCCTTTTGCGGAGCCTCTTCGATATCGTCCATCTCCTTTACCATCACTGCAATGCCGAGGGCGACGACATGGGGGCATATCTGGCCGTACTTCTGGTTCTGCATGCAGGGGCAGGCGCTTTTGATCCGTCCGCCGGGCTCGAGGTGGAACGATACCTTCATTTCCCACCCGTTCGGCTGCTCTATCTTGCCTCGGATCTCAAGCCTGTCATCATCGTATTCGGCCGCGATGACATCGCCGGAGTTTACGATGGCAAGGGCCTGGTTGAAGACCCCCGGTCCACCCCATTGAATCAGCTCCTGCTGCGTTATCCCGCTCTTTACCATCGGGTGCGTATTATACCAAAACCCGCTTCGCCGAACGGTGGTAATTTGACATTTAGGGCGCAACGGTGATATACTACGTGGCAATTGAATTTACATATTTCAAAAGGGAGGGTATTGTTCATGAAGGAAGTAACCGGTGACCTGAGCGCGAAGGGCCTCAAGATTGCGCTCGTCGTTAGCCGTTTCAACAGCTTTCTCACGGAGCAGCTCGTAAAGGGCGCCGTTGATGCGTTCACGCGCCTTGGAGGAGCGGATGAGGATATTACGCTCGTGCGCGTTCCGGGAGCCTATGAACTTCCTCTCGCGGCGGCGAAGCTTGCAAAGAAGGGCGTGGACGCCGTTGTCGCCCTCGGTGCCGTAGTGCAGGGCGCAACCGCCCATGCCGACCTCATAAACGAGACGACTTCGCGTGCTTTCAGTCAGATTTCCCTTGAAACAGGCGTGCCGGTGCTTGACGGCGTCGTGTCCGCAGAGAACCTCGAGCAGGCCGTGGAGCGTTGCGGAACAAAGCAGGGCAACAAGGGATTTAGCGCGGTTCAGTCCGCAGTCGAAATGGCCAACGTAATAAAGGAGCTGGCGCGCTAGGGGAGTACTGGATTTTTTGTTACTACTAAATAACGGAGTGCTAAAATAAAATGGAAGTGAAGAAGGTTGCGTTTCTGACTGCTGGCGGGCTTGCGCCGTGCCTCAGCTCTTCGATCGGGTTTCTGATCGATGAATACAACAAGAAAGTGCCGAACGTCAAGATGATCGGCTACATAAACGGGTACATGGGTCTGTTGAAGGGGGAGTCGATCGAAGTTACCGCCGCGGTAAGGAAGAACGCGCTTGTGTTGACCCGCCACGGAGGCAGCCCCATAGGCAACAGCCGCGTGAAGCTCACGAACGTAAAGGACTGCGTGAAGCGCGGTCTCGTGAAGGAAGGTGAAGATCCTCTCAAGGTCGCCGCGGACCAGCTCGTCAAGGACGGCGTGGACGTGATCCATACCATCGGCGGCGACGATACCAACACTACCGCCGCGGACCTCGCGGCCTACCTCGCAAAGAACAACTACCCTCTCATCGTAGTGGGTCTTCCGAAGACGATCGACAACGACGTATACCCCATCAAGCAGTCGCTCGGCGCATGGACCGCGGCCGAGGAGGGCGCGAAGTTCTTCATGAACGTCGTCAAGGAAAACAGCGCCAACCCGCGTTCGCTCATCATCCATGAGGTCATGGGGCGCAACTGCGGCTGGCTCACCTACAAGACGGCCCAGTACTACAGGAAGATGCTGAAGCGCACCAAGTTCCTGCCCGAGTTCAACCTGACGATGGCGCGCCAGGACGTGCATGCCGTATACGTGCCCGAGTCGAAGATCGACTTCAAGGGCGAGGCCGCCCGTCTCAGGACCATCATGGACAAGGTCGACAGCGTCAACATATTCGTTTCCGAGGGTGCCGGCGTCAAGGACATCATAGCCGAGATGAAGAGGCGCGGCGAGGAGGTTCCCGTCGATGCCTTCGGCCATCCCAGGCTCGACAAGGTCAATGTCGGACAGTATGTCGCGAAGCGCTTCGGCGAGCTTCTCGGCGCCGAGAAGGTGCAGGTCTTCAAGTCGGGCTACTTCGCCCGCGCGGCCGCGCCCAACAAGAAGGATCTCAAGCTGATCGAAAAGTGCGCCCGCAAGGCGGTCGATTGCGCCCTCAAGGGCGAGTCGGGCGTCGTGGGGCCCGACGAGGACGCCGGCGCGAAGATCCGCGCGTGCGAGTTCCCGCGCATCAAGGGCGGCAAGCCCTTCAACGTGCGCAAGGGTTCGTTCCGCAAGATGCTCGCCGAGATAGGCCAGCCCAAGCCGCGCAAGAAGCGCACCGTAAAGAAGTAGGCATCCGCACCTCAAGCGTATGGCAGGAATAGAAAGACTACATGAGATAATGACCCGCCTGCGCGACCCTGAGAAGGGGTGCCCGTGGGATCGCGAGCAGACGCTCGAGTCTCTGAAGCCTTGCGTGCTGGAGGAGACCTACGAGCTTCTTTCGGCGATGGACAACCCCGCGGACAAGGCAAACCACATCGAGGAGCTGGGCGACGTCCTCCTTCAGGTCATGTTCCAGTGCGTCATGGCCGAGCAGGAGGGCCGCTTCAGCTTCGATGATGTCGCGAACGCGATATCGGACAAGCTCGTCCGCCGCCATCCACATGTGTTCGGCGATGTGGACGCGAAGGACTCAGCGACCGTGCTCAGGAACTGGGAGCAGATAAAGCAGGTCGAGCACAGGAAGGAGTCGCGCCATTCCGCCCTTGACGGAGTCCCGGGGACCCTCCCGGGGCTGCTCAAGGCCCAGCGCACCCAGGAGAAGGCCGCTCGCGTAGGCTTCGACTGGAAGGACGCGTCCGGCCCGATGGCGAAGATCGAGGAGGAGCTCGGCGAGCTCAAGGCCGAAATAGCGGTCCGCGCCAGCGACCGTCCGGCCGACTCCGGCCGAGTAAAGTCGGAGCTCGGCGATCTCCTTTTCGCCGTCGCCAACCTCGCGCGCCATCTGAAGGTGGATTCCGAAAGCGCGCTAGAAGGCACGACCGCGAGGTTCTCGCGGCGCTTCCGCGCGGTCGAGGCGTCAGCCAAGGCACAGGGCCGTTCGCTCAAGGACATGTCGCTTGAGGAAATGGATGCCCTTTGGGAGCAGGCCAAGGCCAGCGAACCTGATAGCATCCAGTAACTGGACAAGACACGGGATTTTTGAGATAATACACGCACAACGAAAATAGGAGGCATTCAATGGGCAAACTTTTTCTGGCTGTCGCCATCGCGGCGGCTTCGTTTGCGGCGCAGGCTGTAAGCGAGCAGACGACTCTCTGGAAGAATGGCGACGGTGGCGTTGCGGTGTACAGGATACCTGCGCTCTGCACGGCGCCCAACGGGGACCTGGTCGCCGTGTGCGACGCCAGGAAGGAGGGCGGCGGCGACCTCAACCACGCAAAGCCCATAAACATATCCTGCCGCCGCTCGACGGACGGCGGCGCGACGTGGACGGATCCCGTGGACACGTGGACGTGGAAGTGGACCGACGAAGAGCATTGGGCGGGGTCCGACCCCTCCCTGATAGTCGACGCCGACACCAAGAAGATATTCCTCTTCTACAACGTGTGGGAGTCGAAGAAGAGGCACGGCGTGTTCCAGTTCTACGTGCAGGAGTCGTCCGACAACGGCAAGACGTGGTCCGAACCGCGCGACATCTCGAAGGACATCGCGTTCCCGGACTGGCCCTTCGGCAAGCCGGACCGCGAGGGCGGCTTCATCTTCATCACCTCCGGCTCTGGCATCCAGACGATGGACGGCACGCTTCTCCACACGATCGTCCACGTGCGCGACGGCAACGCGCTATTCGGCTCGAGCGACCACGGCAAGACGTGGAAGGCGTTCGGCAAGCCCGTGAAGTGCGGCGATGAGTGCAAGGTGGTGGAGCTCCTGGACGGCTCGTGGATGATCAACTCCCGCTGGCGCGGCGGCGGGCGCCAGATACACGTGACGAAGGACCGCGGCGAGACGTGGGAGTCGCGCTACGACGAGTCCCTCGCCGACCCCGAGTGCAACGCGCAGATCATGCGCTACCCCCTCGCGTGCGCAAAGCCCGGCAAGGCGCTCAAGCCGGGGCTTCCCCAGTCGGTGCTCGTCTTCTCGAACTGCAAGGCCAACGGACGCCGCAACCTGTTCGTCAGGACGAGCTGGGACGACGGCGCGACCTGGAATGACGGCGTATGCGTTGAGCCTTCTGGCGCTGCGTACTCCGACCTGACGGTCCTCCCCAGCGGCAAGCTCGGCGTGCTCTTCGAGGGCGCGGGCTACGCGACGATCCGCTTCTGCACACTCGAGCCGCACGAGTTCCTCGCGCGCTAGAATTTGAAAAACCAGAAAGGCCTACTGTAAAATGAAGACTCTCATGACCTCGATCGCGGCCGCGGTGTCCGCGATCATGTTTGCATCGGCGACTCCAGTGAGCGTGGAGTGGAAGCCGGCCGAGAAGATGCCGGTAAGCGTCGCAAGGCCTTTCGCGGGCTTCCTGCCCGACGGACGATTCATCGTCGCCGGCGGAACCGACTTTGTCGCCGGCGCCGACGGGAAGCGCGAAAAGACGTGCTTCGCCGACGTGTCGGTGCGCGCGACAGACGGTACGTGGACCAAGGGCGCGAGCCTCGCGCACGCCGCCGGCGAGGGCGTGACGTGCGAGACTCCGCGCGGCGTCTTCTGCGCGGGCGGCTACGATGGCTCCGGCGTGTACAAGGATGCCTACATCCTTACGGGAGACGAGGTCGTTCCGCTGCCCGACCTTCCCGAGCCTGTGATGATGGGCGCTGCGGCGTGCGATGGCGAGAAGGTGTATGTCGTGAACAGCAGGAGCGTTCTCGCCCTCCCGCTTTCCGGAGGGGAGTGGACGAAGATCGCCGATCTCCCCGGGCCCGCCCGCTCCCAGATGGTCGCGGCCGTGCAGAACGGCGACCAGAAGGAGAAGCGCCTTGTCGTCTACGGCGGATATGACGTCGAGACAAGGGCTCCTCTCAAGGATGGCTATGCCATAGTCCTTTCCACCGGCGAGCTCAAGGATCTCGCCCTGCTCCCCGATGGCGTCACGACGATCGGCGCCGTGCTCCTTCCGAGCGGCCACCAGCATGTCCTTCTTGTCGGCGGATTCGGCGCTGCGGGCTGGGTCGCCCGTGCGATCAACGGCTCCGCCGAGACCGACCCCGTGAAGCTCGGCTGGCAGAGGAAGGTCCTTGCGTACAACTGCGTGACCGACGCGTGGTGCGAGTATGGCGAGATCGCCGAGGGCGACGTTCCGCGCTGCGGCGCCGCAGCCGGCATCAGGCCCGGCAAGACGCCCGAGCAGTACACTTTCATCATAGCGGGCGGCGAGAGCGCTCCCGCACAGAGGACCGACGCCGTCTCGGTCGCGAACTTCAGGAAGACGGGCAAGTTCGGTGCGACCGCGTGGGCCGTCGTCGGCGTATATGCGCTTCTGATGGTCGGCATGGCCTGCTTCTTCATCTTCAAGAAGAAGGACGAGAACGACTACTTCCGTGGCGGCAACAGGATCCCCTGGTACGTCGCCGGAATGTCCATCTTCGCGACGATGCTCTCCTCCATCACCTTCATCGCGATCCCCACCCAGGCCTACCTCCAGGACTGGCGCTATTTCGTGATGGCGTTCTTCATCATAGGCATGGCGCCCGTCGCGATATACTACTACCTGCCGTTCTTCTGCCGTCTCGGCATCACCTCGGCGTACGAGTATCTTGAAAAGCGCTTCAACCTGGGCGTGAGGCTGTTCGGTTCGGCGGCGTTCGTGGTGTTCATGGTCTGCCGCGTCGCGGTCGTGACGCTCCTGCCTGCGATCGCGCTCAATGCCGTCACGGGCGTTTCGATCGACGCGTGCATCCTCATCTGCGGAGTCCTTACGATGATCTACTGCTCGCTTGGCGGACTCGAGGCCGTCATCTGGAGCGACTTCGTCCAGGGCATCGTCCTCATGGGCGGTGCGGTATCGGTCCTTGTCCTCCTGATCATGAAGACGGGCGCACCCGGCGAGCACTTCTCCACGTTCTGGAACGTCGCGAGCTCCTACGAGAAGAATGCGATGTGGGACTTCCGCTTCATCCTTACCCAGCCAGTGTTCTGGGTCGTCGCGGTCCAGGGCCTCATCTCGAACCTTTCGAGCTACACCTCCGACCAGTGCGTCATCCAGCGCTACATCGCGACTCCCGACGAGAACGCGACCAAGCGCTCGCTGTGGTTCAACGGCTGCATGAGCGTCTTCGCCCAGGTCGTGTTCTACGGAATCGGCATGGCGCTCTTCGCCTTCTACCACACCCACCCGGCGTCGATGGACGTGACGATGCCCAAGGGCGACTCGGTGCTGCCGATCTTCATGGCGACGGAGATGCCTCCGTGGCTCGCAGGTCTCGTGATCGCGGCCGTGTTCGCGGCGACGATCTCGACCCTCTCGGCGAACCTCTCATCCGCCTCGACCGCGGTCGTCACAGACTTCATCAAGCGCTTCAAGCCCGACATCCCCGGCAAGACCCAGATCCGCTGCGGCCAGATCTGCACTTACGTCGTGGGCATCATCGGCATCATGGCCGCGCTTACGCTCGCGAGAATGGAATCGTCGGCCCTCTTCGACAACTTCAACAAGTACATCGCGATGCTTACCGCCGGTCTTACGGGACTGTTCTTCATGGGCGTGTTCATGCCCCGCATCAAGGGTGTGGCGGCCGTGTGCGGCCTTGCGGCGAACTACTTCGTGTGCTTCAGCTGCGAGATACTCCACTGTGACGTGTTCGGCCTCAAGTTCCACCCGTTCCTGCTGGGCGGCATCGGTCTCGTGGTCTGCGTGCTCGTCGCCTGGATATGCTCGATGATCTTCCGCGAGAAGGGTCGCGACCTCACAGGTCTCACGCTCAAGACGCTTAAGAAGTAACATCAAGGCGAGGAGAGCTCTTAATGAACGTGATGTTTGCGGCTGAATCCGGCTGGCTCGCCACTCTTTCCGCGTGGGTGGACACTGTTAACGGCTACGTGTGGGGGCTGCCTCTCATACTGACCGTGCTGGTCGCCGGAATCCTCGTTACGTCGTTCGTCAGGATGGAGCATCTCTTCCATCTCAAGCGTGCGTTCCACTACATGGTGCGCACCGAGAAAGGCGTCGAGGCGACGGGCGAGGTCTCGGCGTTCGGAGCTCTCTGCACAGCCCTTTCCGCGACGATCGGAACGGGCAGCATCGTAGGCGTCGCGACCGCCATAGGCATGGGCGGACCCGGCGCGCTCTTCTGGATGATGGTGGCCGCGTTCTTCGGCATGGGCACGAAATACGCCGAGGGCCTCCTTGCCGTGAAATACCGCACGGTGGACAAGGACGGCAAGGTGCTGGGCGGCCCGTTCTACTACATCGAGAAGGGCCTCGGCAGGAAGTGGAAGCCTCTCTCCGTCATGTTCGCGTTCTTCGGGACGCTCGCCGCGCTTCTCGGCATAGGAACGATCACCCAGATCCACGGCATCACCTCGGCGGTGCAGCGGTTCTTCAACCCTGCGTTCAATCCGGCCGATGTGTCGACCGGCATCCACATCTTCGGCACGACGTATCCGCTGTGCGTCGTGGTCGCGGGCGCCATCGTGACGATTGCGACCGCCATGGTGCTCATCGGAGGGCTCAAGCGCATCGCCACGGTCTCCACGTTCATAGTGCCGTTCATGGCGGTCATGTACCTTGTGATGAGCCTCTTCATCATTCTCGGCAACATCTCGCAGATCCTGTGGGCCATCCAGACGATCGTACGCTCCGCGTTCAATCCCATGGCGGCCACCGGCGGTGCGATAGGGTCGATCTTCGTCGCCATGCAGATGGGCATCGCCCGAAGCATCTTCGCGACCGAGGCGGGTCTCGGCTCCGCTCCGATCGCCGCGGCCGCGGCCCGGACGAAGGAGCCGGCGCGCCAGGGCCTCGTCTGCATGATGGGCACCTTCTTCACCATCATCATCTGTCTCATGACCGGCATTACGATCGTGCTCGCCGAGACGTGGCGTCCCGAGCTCGGGCTTGAAGGCGCGAACATCACGATCGAGGCGTTCGCCAGGGGCCTGTCGTTCATGCCGAACTCCGACTACATTGCGAAGCTCTTCATCATGGTCTCTCTCGGCTTCTTCGCTTTCACGACGATCCTCGGCTGGGACTACTACGCGGAGCGCTGCCTCGAGTATCTGGTCGGCAGGAAGAAGGGCGTGATAATGGCGTACCGGTTCCTTTACATCGTGGTTGTCGCGATCGGTCCGTACCTCACGGTATCCGTCGTCTGGGGCCTTGCCGACGTCTTCAACGGCCTTATGGCCTTCCCGAACCTGATCGCCCTCATCCTGCTCACGCCGGTCATCTGGCAGACGACCAAGGAATTCCTCGCGAAGTGCCGCGAGCGCGAGAAGTGGATCGAATACGAGTAGGGCGGCATGCGATTTGAACCAGTACCAAACCACCAAAAAAAGGAAAACAAAATGAAGAAACTCCAGGGACTGATCGCGGCGGCCCACACGCCGTTCAACGAGGACGGCAGCGTGAACCTCGCTCTCGTCAAGAAGCAGGCCGAGACGCTGATCAAGCAGAAGGTCACGGGCGTCTACATCTCCGGAACGACCGGCGAAGGCATCTGCTGCTCCATCGCCGAGCGCAAGGCCGTTTTCGACGCGTGGGTCGAGGCTGCGAAGGGCAAGCTCTATCTCATCGCCCACATCGGCGCGCTGGCCCTTCCCGATGTGCAGGAGCTTGGTGCGTACGCCGTCAAGTGCGGCATGGACGCGACCTCCATCGTCCCGCCGAACTTCTTCAAGCCCGGATCGATCGATGCGCTCGTCGCCTACCTCAAGGAGGCCCTCAAGACCTCGACGAAGCTTCCTTTCTACTACTACCACACGGGCATGAGCGGCGTCAACTTCGACATGGAGAAGTTCCTGCTCGCGGCCGACGGCAAGATCAAGAACCTCGCCGGCATCAAGTTCAACTATCCCGACCTCTACATGTACCAGCGCTGCATCAAGTGCCTCGGCGGCAAGTATGACATCACCTGGGGCATTGACGAGTGGTTCGCCGGCGCCGTCGCGCTTGGCGCGCAGTCGGCGATCGGTTCGACCTACAACTACTCCGCCGGCGTCTACTACAAGATCTGGGATGCCGTCAAGAAGGGCGATCTCGCCAAGGTCAAGGCCGGCATGAAGAAGGTCTGCGATATCGTCGACATCCTCGTGCAGTACGGCGGCGTCGCCGGCGGCAAGGCGATGATGGCGGTCTGGGGCCTCGACATGGGCGGTGTCAGGCTTCCCAACATCTCGCTCTCCAAGGAGGCGAAGGCCGACTGCGTCGCACGCCTCAAGAAGATCGGCTTCAAGTAAGCCGTCGGAAGGCGTTGACCGAAAGAACCGATGTGCGCCGGCCGCACATCGGTTTTTTCTTTTGGTATAATACTGCGCATGGGAAAGCTACATCTTGGTGTGTTGGGTTCGGGCGCGGGCTCGAACATGCAGTCTATCGTTGACGCAATCGAGGCGGGAACTCTTGATGCGGACATAAGGATCGTTCTCGCCGACGTGCCTGACGCGAAGATACTCGACCGCGCCAGGCGCCACGGCATTCCCTGCCGGTACCTGGACTGCGCCCCGTGGAAGACCAAGCTTGAAGGCCCGGCGGAGGATCGCTGCATCGAAATCCTGAAGGAAGCGGGTGTCGATACGGTCGTCCTTGCGGGCTTCATGCGCATCGTAAAGCCGAAGCTGCTCGCAGCCTTCCCCAACCGCGTGCTGAACATCCATCCCGCCATCCTTCCCGCCTTCCCCGGGATCCACAGCTGGACCCAGGCGCTCGACTATGGCTGCAAGGTTGCGGGGGTTACGGTCCACTTCGTCGATGCGGGGACGGACTCGGGGCCGATCATCGTCCAGAAGGCGGTTCCGGTCCTTGAGGACGACACGCCCGAGACCCTCCACGCCCGGATCCAGGTCCAGGAGCACATCGCGTACCCCGAAGCCCTGAACGTCATCGCCTCCGGCAGCTACCGCATCGAAGGCAGAAGGGTCAGGATAGGGTAGGCGCATCCGGCCGTCTGACTATTCCCACTCGATCGTCGCGGGCGGCTTCGAGGAGATGTCGTAGACGACGCGGTTTATTCCGCGAACCTCGTTTATGATGCGGTTGGACATCTTCGCGAGGACGTCGTACGGTATGCGCGTCCAGTCGGCGGTCATCGCGTCTATCGAGTTGACGCTCCTTATCGCGCACGTGTACTCGTAGGTGCGCTGGTCTCCCATTACGCCTACGCTCTTGACCGGCAGAAGGACGGCGAACGTCTGCCAGATCGTCTTGTAGTCCGGAAGCTTCCTTATCTCCTCCTGCACGCGCAGGTCGGCAAGCTGCAGAAGCTCCACCTTCTCCTTCGTCACCTCGCCGAGGATCCGGACGCCCAGGCCCGGCCCCGGGAAGGGCTGACGGTCAAGGAGCTCGTCCGCCATGCCCATCACGCGGCCCACGGCGCGCACCTCGTCCTTGAAGAGCTCCTTGAGAGGCTCCACCAGCTCGAACTTCAGGTCCGGCGGAAGGCCACCGACATTGTGGTGGCTCTTTATCGTCTGCGACGGACCCTTTAGCGGAGACTTGCTCTCGATGACGTCCGGATATATCGTTCCCTGCGCAAGGTAGCGGCAGTCGCGGAAGCGCCGGGCCTCCTCGGCGAACACGTCGATGAAAAGCCGCCCGATCGTCTTGCGCTTCGCCTCGGGATCGTCGATCCCCTTGAGGGCCGCATAGAAGCGGTCGGCTGCCCGGACGACGGTAAGGTCGAGGCCAAGGTTCTTCCTGAACATCTCCTCGACCTGCTCGGCCTCGCGGTAGCGAAGGAGCCCGTTGTCGACAAAGATGCAGTGGAGGCGCCTTCCTATCGCCTTGTTGAGAAGCACAGCCACGACGGACGAGTCCACGCCGCCGGAAAGCCCGAGGACCACCTCTTCGTCGCCGATCGTCTCGCGCATGCGCTGGACGGTATCCTCAACCCAGGTCGTAAGCTTCCAGTCGCGCTTCGCTCCGCAGACGCGAAAGACGAAGTTTGAGAGAATGTCCGTTCCGTACTGGGTGTGGACGACCTCGGGATGGAACTGAAGCGCGTAGAACCGCTTTGCGTTGTCGTACATCGCCGCGAACGGGCATGTCGCCGAAACGGCCCCGCGCTCGAAGGTTGCGGGAATCGCCTCCACCCTGTCGCCGTGGCTCATCCACACCGTTATGGTTGACGGAATTCCATCGAAGAGCGGGTTCCCGGGCATGATTTCGATGGGCATCTTGCCGTACTCGCGCTCGACGCCGGGAACGACCTTGCCGCCGAGCTTCTGGCTCATCAGCTGCATGCCGTAGCATATGCCGATCACGGGAATCCCCATCTCGAAGATCGCCGGATCGACCGTCGGGGCGTCGTCGGCGAAGACGCTGTTCGGCCCGCCGGAAAGAATCACGCCGACGGGAGGGTTCTTCCTGAGCTCGTCGGCGGTCGTGTTGAAGCCTACTATTTCGGAGTACACCTCCATCTCGCGAATGCGCCTCGCGATCAGCTGGGTGTACTGCGAGCCGTAGTCGAGTATTGCGATCCACTGTTTCATGATTTCCTCCCAAGGAGTTTCTTTGCGATTTCGGCAAGTGCGGTCGTGTCGCCCTTGTTTTCGCCGAGCGCGGCGAGGGCGGCATCGGTCGCCGCCTTTGCGCGGCGCTCAGTCTCCTCCGGTCCGAACGGGGAGTCGCCGTCGAGGATGTCGTCCTCGTACTGGAATGCAAGCCCGAGGTTGAGGGCGAAACGCTTCAAGGCGGCGATATCGCTCTCGCTGCCGCCGCCTGCGCAGCCGCCCATCGCCGCCGCGGCGATGAAGAGGTCTGCAGTCTTGTGTTCGTAGATGAACGGAACGTCGATGGCGCCCGAGGCGCCCGGGTCGGCGCGGAGTATGTCTTCGACCTGCCCGGCAACGACACCTGCGCCTTTCTCGCCAAGCACGGCGACGATGGCGGGAACGTTCCGAGGCGCTTTTGCGGCGACGCGGAAAGCCAGCGCCTGGAGCGCATCGCCCGCAAGGATCGCGTTCGCCTCGCCGTATTTCGCCCATACGGTCGGTTTTCCGCGGCGAAGGGTGTCGTTGTCCATCGCGGGAAGATCGTCGTGGACAAGCGTATAGTTGTGCAGCAGCTCGATGGCCGCGGCGGGATAGCGGGCGTCCTCGGCCTTGCCTCCGACGGCGACCGCGCTCGCGAGTGCGATCAGGGGACGGATGCGCTTGCCGCCGGTGCCTACGGCGTAGCGCATTGCACCGCTGAGCGCGGCAGGGCGCTCATCCGACCTGGGCAGAACCTCATCCAGCGTGGCCTCGATGATCTCTAGATGTTCTTTTGGCATTCCGTCATTCTCCGTGCGTCGGGTATTATAGCAAATCTTCCCCGTCGTACGCGCGCGCCGTGCCGCGATTTGGTATAATCTGCGGACAAAGGCATGGCATACGAAAACGGAGTGAACTGGAGACCGCTCGAGCCGTCCAAGAGAGGGCGGCACGCTACCTTTTCGTCCGCGATCGATGCCGCGTTCAAGGACCTTACGACGGAGCGTAACGCATTCTTCGATTCGCTTGCGGACGAGTGGAAGCGCATCTTCCCGGACATCCCGGCCCGCCCCGGACGGTACGAGGACGGGAAGATCGTCCTCTACGTGAAGAATCCTCCCACATTGTATCTCATGCGCATGAAGCTCGGCCTTGTCCGACAGAGGCTCGCAGAGCTCCCTGGCGCTCCCCGCACCATCAACCTCAAGCTGGAGATACATTCCTCGTGATATTGCGCTACATTGTCTTTCCTGCGGTTTTGCTTGGCATGGCGGTGCGCGGATATGGCGCAACGTTCACGCGCTATCTCGAGCGGGTGACGACAATGGACCCCGCCATCGGGCAGTCCGTCTACGACGCGCGGGCGATCCGCCTTGTCTACAAGAGCGTCCTCGGCGTCGACTACGAGGCGCGGCCGTATGCGCTCGCGCCATGCGCATGCGATCTCCCGGATGTGTCCCAGGACGGGCTTGTCTACACGTTCAACGTGCGCGACCCAGAGCTAACGGCCCATGACGTGGTGCGCTCGCTCGAACGTCTCCGCAGCCCCGAGATCGTCTCGCCTAACGGCTGGATGATGAACGGCGTCGCCGCAATGACGGCGCTCGACGACCGTACCGTCGAGATACGCCTCTCGTCGCGCTGCCACTACTTCCCGTGGCTTATGGCCATGCCGAACGCGGCGGTCATGAAGGAGGACGGCTCGGGTACGGGTCCTTTCGAGCTTGTGAAATGGTGGAAGAACCACGAAATGGTGTTCGAGCGCCGCGTGCCCGTACCGGGCAGGTTCGATACCGTCCGCTACCTTGTGGTGGACGACGCCTCCACCCAGTGGCTCATGTTCCTGAAGGGCGAGATGGATTTCCTCGGTGAAGTCTCACGCGACAACTGGGACGCCGTGATCGGGCTCGACGGCAATCTCGACCCCAAGCTCATCGCCCAGGGCGTTCGGCTCCACTCCATCCCCACCATGGATACGATGTATATCGGCTTCAATATGCGCGACAAGGTTGTCGGCCCCAACCGCAAGCTGCGCCAGGCCCTCAACGCTGCGTTTGACTATCCGGCATGGGAACATTTCTATTCCGGGCGGATAATCTCTGCGGACGGTCCCGTCCCCCCTGGAATAGACGGACGGCTCGAAACTCCTTTCCGGTACGGTTTCGACCTTGAGAAGGCGAAGGAGCTGATTGCCGAGGCGGGCTATCCTGGCGGCACGGACCCCTCTACCGGGCGGCGCCTCGTGCTTACTCTGACGATCGGCCGCGCCTCGCAGGACAACCGCGAGGCGGGCGAGCTTGTCGCCTCGTTCTACGAGAAGATCGGCGTAAAGCTCGAGCTTGCCTTCCAGACGTGGGACGCCTTCATGAAATCCGTCAATGAAGGGCGGGTCCAGCTCTTCAGGATAGGCTGGGTCGGCGACTACCCGGACGCGCAGAACTTCCTTCAGCTCTTCCACTCCAGGAACAAGAGCCCCGGGCCGAACCATTCCGACTACGTAAACCCCGAGTTCGACGCCGAATACGATCTTGCCCTCGCGGCGAACTCCACTGAGGAGCGCAATCGCCATTGGATCCGCTGCCAGGAGATAGTTCGCGAAGACTGCCCCTGGGTCTTTACCCACTTCAACAAGTCAAATTCGCTGACGAGACCAACTGTAGGCAACTACATGCCAAGTGCGTTTTCGTACGGATACGAGGAATTCTACGAGGCAAAAGAGGCTGAATGAAAACGCTTTACATAGAACGATCTACGGGTGAGTGCAGGTCTGGAGACTGGGTCGAAAAGCTCGACCTTGCCGAAAGGCCCGACAGGATGGTTGTGGGGACAGGCCCCGGATCCTTCGCCGGGATACGCTCCGCCCTTGCTTTCGCCCAAGGCTACGCGATCGGAAGCGGATGCGAGGTCCTGGGCCTCCCCTCCGCCTGCGCCCTCGCTCAGCCGGGCAAGCGCATTGCCGTAGTCGGCGACGCCCGACGTGAAAAGCTATGGGTTGCGATATTTGATGGTTTTGACCTAATTCGCGACATCTTTCAGGTAAATAAATCTGAAATTTTGGGGACAGTCCCCGCACTTTGGCTTGTTGTGACCCCTGACGAGGCGAGGATCGGGGGGTATTTGAAGGATGTTTTTGGCGAGAGATACATCGGGGGACAGTCCCCGACGGCAGAGGGGCTCAAGGCGTTCGCCGAGGCGAATCCGTCCATCTTGAAGCCGGAGCCGCTTCCGATATACCTGAACCCGGCCGTTAGGGACTGACAAGAGGAGCCGAAGTGACGCGCATAGAGAAGTTCGGCTGGAAGGGGCCTTTGGAGCCGGGGATAGGGCGAATCGTAAGCGCGCATGGAGACTACTATCATCTGGTCTGCAACGAGGCGGAGGGTGAGATTCTCGCGCGGAAGAAAAAGAGCGCCTTCTCGAAGCGGGTCACGAGCGTACAGGAGCAAGGCGGGCTCAAGAAGGTGCAGCGCGGCGAAATCGGTGCCGAGTCGCTCGTCCCCATTACTGGCGACTTCGTAAGGTTTCGCTACAATGCCCAGGGAGAGTCGATGATAACGGAGATACTCCCGCGGTTTTCGCGATTCGAGCGAAAGGATCCGACCGCGCGCCGGAAATCTCAGACCCTCGCCGTCAACTTCGACACGCTCTTCATAATGATGAGCCTGAACGAGAACTTCTCTACTGCGCGAATCGACCGGTACCTGGACCTAGCGGGCGATATCGGAGCGGCCGAGGCGGTGGTTGTGGTGACGAAGATGGATCTCCGCGAAGAAGGGGATGAGGAGTTCCTTGACGAGCTCAAGGAGACTGTTGCCGGCCGCGCGGCGATAATCTGCATCTCAAGCCTCACCGGTGAGGGGATGGACGGTGTCATGCGCTACGTGACGCCCGGCCGCACGCTTGCCTTTATCGGGAGCTCGGGCGTGGGCAAGTCCACCCTTTTGAACGTGCTTGCGGGCGAAGAGTGGATGGCTACCCAGGAGATACAGGAGTGGAGCGGAAAGGGTCGCCATACGACGACCAGCCGCGAGCTGGTGATGCTCCCTTCCGATGCGATGGTTGTGGATACTCCCGGCATCCGCGAAATCGGCCGCGTCGGCGAGATTGAGACGCTCCAGATGAAGGGCGAATCGACCCATCGCTATCGCAAGTAGACGTGAACGGCGATATGGGGACGCACGTCAATTGCGCTGGCGGCATACTTGACGAAAGTGTAACAAAAGCGGTATAATTCGCACATAGACTTTTGGAGGAAAACCATGTCCGAAGACCTGCAGAGTTTGCTGGAGAAGATAAACCGCGACGGCGTCGAAAAAGCGAACGCCGCCGCAGAAGCGATCATCGCCGATGCGAAGGCCAAGGCCGCCGACATCGTGAAGGCCGCGAAGGCCGAGGCTGCCGCCGAGAAGTCCGCCGCCGAGAAGGCGTCCGCCGACTACGCCGCGCGCGCCGCCGAGACCATTTCGCAGGCTGCGCGCGACACCGTGCTCAAGATAGAGGCGTCGGTGACGGCGATGCTTGTGAACCTTCTGGCGAAGAATGTCGACAGGACGCTGGCAGACGAAAAGAACGTTGCTGCGCTTGCCCTCGAGGCCGTCAAGGCCCTCGCCTCCAAGGCCGAGGTCGCGTTGCCGGCGAAACTCGCCCCTGCTCTGAAGGCCCAGCTCGCTTCGCAGGCGAACATCACCGTCGTTACCGATGATGCTGTCGGTACGGGCTTCTCTGTGAGGCTGGACGGCGGCCGCGTCGAGCACACGTTCACCGGCGCCGCGGTTGCCGAGGAACTCGCAAAGCGCCTCCGCCCCGACCTCGCGAAGCTCGTCAAGTAATCCGGGGCGGTGGCGTCCATGACGACAGACTACATAGTCTCATCGCTTCCTGCGCTCCAGTTCGGCGCGCCTGCACCAATTACCGCGGAGGCGTTCGAAGAGATCGCTGGCGACGCGGCGAAGGAAGCGCTCTCCGCATGGAACGATCTTGAGGTGCAGCTCAGGAACGCTCTGGCCGAGGCTCGTGGAGGCGGCGCAAGGTTTCGCCGCGCGGCCGATGGGTGCAGCGTCTACTGGAAGAAGCGCGTGTCGGACTGTTTCGCCGAGAAGGATGTCGCGAAGCGCGAAGAGCTCCTGGATCGCGTCTGGTGGGATGCCGCAGGCGAGCTCGCAAAGCCGTCCGATCCGCTGGGCCCCGGCGCTCTCGCCGCCTATGCGGTGCGCCTGAAGGTAGCGCTTCGCCGCTCCAGGATATCCAAGGATGCCGGCAACGCCGCGTTCGATTCGCTCGTATCGGGCGTGAATCCAGATTTCACCAACAACTAGCAACTAACCACTGGCTACTATTTATGACAACAACAGGAAAGATCGTCGGAGTAAACGGAAACATGATCACCGTCGCGTTCGACGGGGCCGTCGCTCAGAACGAAGTCGGCTACGCCGTTCTCGGCGACAAGCGCCTGATGGCGGAGATCGTTCGCGTGCGCGGAACGCGTTGCGACCTGCAGGTGTTTGACGCCACTACCGACCTCATGGTTGACGACAAGGTCGAGTTTACTGGCGAGCTCCTGGCCGCAGAGCTCGGGCCTGGCATGCTTGCGCAGGTGTATGACGGGCTTCAGAACCCGCTTTCCGACCTTGCGAAGGAAGCGGCCAAGATATCCAGCGACGCCGAATTCTTCCTCCAGCGCGGAATGTACCTGCCTGGAGGAAGAATTCGGCGTCGCTGG
>Ga0265298_10002894_pt1 | contig 23263 bp, 18 predicted proteins | sample AusTroGonzalo_MG_3_FD_193486 | JGI IMG/M metagenome (GOLD analysis project Ga0265298, IMG submission 193486) | Bovine rumen microbial communities from tropical cattle in Woodstock, Queensland, Australia - Gonzalo_01 | ecosystem: Host-associated > Mammals > Digestive system > Stomach > Rumen ...
AAAACGTCCAAAAATATTTGGAAAAGTCTTAGAATACTGTTAGGCCCCGTAGGGGACTAAAAAGGAGGCGTTCGACGTTTAGGGTCCGGAGAAGTTCGGAGTAGCCACGGAACGTTGCCTCCCCAGACTGACAGTACTGCGGTGTTTCAGATACAGACACCACAAAAAGTTCCCTGGAATTATGCACAAAATACTTAAAAGGAAATATTCCTATAGTGTTCCAAAGTAGCCATGGACCGTGTATGCCTAATACTAGTCCAAAGGAGATTCAGAATTTGTTGAAGGTGAGCCAACGGTAGAAGGATTCGCGCCAGGTGCCGCTGGTGTTGCCGGGATCGTCGGGGCCGAAGGGACCGGTGCCGTCGTCGTACAGATGCATTTCGGCGTTGGCTCCTGCCCGCTTCCAGTCAAGGTAGAGGGAGACTAAGCCGGCCGCAACGTTGTGGTGGTCGCCGCGGGTGGCAATGAAGAGCTTGGGAGCGTTCTGCGGTACCTCCACGTCAATGAGGGAAGGACCGTAGATGGTTGCCATGAAGGCGGGACGGTGTGCGTCATCGGCTCTTACGGTTGCTCCTATTCCTACTCCTCCGCCGGCAGAGAATCCTAAGTAACCTATTTTATCAGGATTGATATGCCACTCGGTTGCGTGTTCGCGGACTATCTCCATTGCGCGAAGGGCGTCATTTATGGCATTGTCAATGTTCTTTACTCCGCTTTCGGATGTATCAGGATTGGCATTGGACTTGGTTATCTTGGAGAATTCGGTGACAGTGGCGCTGAGTGCCATCTGACGATTCGATCCACCGCCGGCAGGTCTGCCTGCACCCATTCCGGGACCGCCTCCCATGGCGCGTGTGCGGTATTTAAGGCCGATTGCTGCTATTCCGCGTTCATTGAGCCAGCGGGCCATATTAATTACATCCGTACCCCAGGAATGTGACATCAGTCCTCCGCCGGAGCAGAGGATGACTGCAGTACCTGTGGCTTTTTCGGCATCGGGCAGATAAACGGTTATTGAAGGTGTGACAACACCGGATATGCTTTGTATATTGCCGTCTGGGCCGCGTGATATACGCTCATTGTCCTGTACTCCTTCACTGCCGGGTGCAACGCCGTCATACAGACGGATTTCCTGTTGGGCAAATGCTGCTGTTGTCAGAGCAAGAGCCAGAATAGTTATTGCTTTTTTCATTGTGCGGAAATATGTATGCTGTTATTGAATTGTTATTTGTGGCTCAAATATATGTTTTTTTATGACATGTGAGTACATAATTTGCTTTGTTGAAACAATTTGGAGGTTATAAAGGAACAATTATTGTTTTAATGATTATATTTGCCTTTATGAAAAAGCATTTTTTGAAAATTATATTATCTGTCATGCTCATGCTGATAGGTCAAGGTGTGCTTTTTGATAAAGCAAAGGCACAGGAGCCGGATCCTGATTTTTTTGTTTTCCTAGGTATCGGACAGTCCAATATGCAGGGAAAGGCTCCTATTGAAAGTCAGGACATAAACAGTACAAAGAACTTTACCGATGCTGACTGGGCCCGGTATAAGAAGATGATAATTGTGGACAACAACAATTCATCCAATATCGGTACATGGACTACCGCCAAGCCACCAATTGTACGTCCTGACACCCAACTGGGCGTTACTGACTATTTTGGCCGTTATCTTGTGAAAGGGCTTGACGAACGTTACAAGGTTGGCGTGGTTGTGGTGGCTGTTGACGGATGCTCCATAAAGGCGTTCAGCAAGAACAAGACTGTTTGCACCAATTATCTGAATGATTCGGGAACAGGATCCTGGGTAAAGGAAGCTGCGGCGCAATATGGAAACTATCCTTACGGAAAACTTGTTGAGATGGCCAAAAAAGCTCAGGAATCCGGTGTAATAAAGGGTATAATATTCCATCAGGGTGAGACCGATGCGTATGATGAGGCCTGGCTGGAGAGTGTCTATCAGCTTTATGCCAATTTGCTTGCCGATTTGAACCTTTCAGCCGATTCTGTTCCGTTCATAGCAGGTGAGCCTGTTCAGCAGAGCGAGGGTGGAGCTTGCTATGGAGCCATTCCTTGGGTTGACAAGATTCCTTCATATTTCAAGCAGAAGTCAGGAAAGGACATTGCTTATGTGGCATCATCCAAAGGGTGCACAAAGATAAGTTCCGATGTATATCATTTCTCGTCGGCCGGATACAGGAAACTGGGTGGTCGGTATGGTGAGATTATGCTTCCGTTGCTTTTGGAGCAGGGGGCTGTGCCAAGCGCCGTGATGACGGTAGTGGATGATAAACAGGATGTTATTTATGACTTGCTGGGCAGGAGACTGGACGCTCCACAGAAAGGCATCAACATAATTAACGGCAAGAAGGTTGTAATAAGATAATCTTACCTTCGGATGCTGGGGCATTCAGCCCTGATACTTTATCGGATTAAATTTAAAACAGATACTTATGAGTGATTACGAATGGAAATTCTCTACCATTGGTGGAAAGAACCGCGTGAATATCCAGAGCGGTGAGGATATCAGACACCTGGGTGAACTGGACCAGAAGTTGTGGACAGTATTGAGCAGTCCTGTCACGGGGCTTGAGTTCGATGAGAAGACTCTCAAGATGCTGGATGGCAATAATGACGGCCGTATCCATGTGAATGAGGTAGTGGAGGCTGCACAGTGGATCACGTCTATCATAAATGATCCGGACCTGTTGCTCAAGAAGGATGATGTGCTTCCTTTCTCCGCTTTCAATACTGAGAATCCCGACGGAGCCAGATTGCTGGCATCGGCCAAGCAGATCCTTTCAAACCTTGGACTGGAGAAGGACAGCATATCGGTAGCCGATACGGATGACAGCGTGGCCATATTTGCCAAGACTGCATTGAACGGTGACGGAATCATAACCGAGCAGTCAACCGATGACGAGGCACTTAAGAAAACCATTGCGGAATGTATTGCCTCAATGGGTTCCAAGACAGACCGCAGCGGATTGCAGGGCATTGACACGGATCTTATAGAGGCATTCTATGGAGCCCTGTCTGCATACGCAGCATGGAAAAAGACTGCCGAAGATGATAAGGATACCATCTTCCCGTACGGTGACGGAACAGCAGAGGCTTATGACACAGTCAATTCAATCAAGGCAAAGGTTGCCGACTACTTTATGCGCTGCAAGTTGGCAGCATTCAGCACGGCAAGCGCATCAGCATTGGATGTATCAGTGAGCCGTATTGAGGCAATCAGTGATCAGGACCTGTCTGCCTGCGAAGATAAGATTTCACAGTATCCGCTGGCAAGCATTACAGCCAACAGCGCACTTCCTATAGACGAGAGGGTCAATCCCGTTTGGCAGGCTACTTTTGCCAAGCTCAAGGCTCTTGTGTTTGACAAGGACTTCAAGGGAGCCAAGGAGATTACCGAGGCCCAGTGGAATGAGGTGCTTGCCAAGTTTGGTGCATACGAAGGCTGGATGGGTGCTAAGGCAGGAGTTGAGGTTGAGGCTCTTGGATTGGATGAGGTCAAGGCTCTGCTCAAGGCAGACCGTAAGGCTGACCTGCTTAAACTGATAGAAGATGACAAGGCGTTGGAATCAGAATCACTTTCAATTGATGAGGTGAACAAACTGACACATCTGTATAGGGATTTCTATACATTCCTGTGCAACTATGTTTCATTCAAGGATTTCTATAATCCTGAAGAGAAGGCCATATTCCAGGCAGGTAAGCTTTATATAGATGAGCGTTGCTGCGAGCTTTGCATCAAGGTGGCTGATATGGGCCCGCACAATGCACAGGCCGGATTGAGCGGGATGTTCATTCTTTATTGCAATTGCGTGAACAAGGTTACCGGCGCTACAATGATCATTGCTGCTGTTATGACTGATGGCGATGTGGCTGCCCTGCGTGAAGGCAAGCACGGATTGTTTTATGACCGCCAGGGTGAAGAGTGGGATGCCACGGTATTCAAGATTGTTGACAATCCCATCAGCATACGCCAGGCATTCTGGTCACCTTACCGCAAGTTAGGCCGTTTCATTGAAAAGACAATCGAGAAGAATGCCGCTGATAAGGACGATAAGGTTACTGCCGATATGACGGCCAAGGTGGGTGCTCCAAGTGAGGAGAAGAAAGCTCCTTTCGATATTGCCAAATATGCCGGTATATTTGCTGCTATCGGACTGGCTTTTGGTGCAATTATTGCAGCTGTAGGTGTGCTTGCCAAGACCCTTTCAGGTTTTGTATGGTGGCAGTGGCTGATTCTTATCGCCGCAATCCTGTTGGTTATTTCTGGTCCTGCCATGATTCTGGCTTGGCTCAAGTTGCGCAAGCGCAGTCTGTCTCCTATTCTTAATGCAAACGGTTGGGCAATAAACGCTGCCGTCAAGGTGAACATCACGTTCGGCGCTACATTGACCGAGGTAAGTAAAGTTCCTACTGTAGCGGAACCAGACCCGTATGCTGACAAGACTCCATGGTGGAAGAAACTGATTTACTGGCTCATCGGCCTTGGAATCATATTCTGGATCTGCTATTCCCAGAATTGGATAGAGAAGTGGACTGGCAATTCCAGATGGCATCATGAGAAGAGCAAGAAAGAGAAAGTTGAGGATCCTGCTCCCGCAGAGAATGCCGAGTCCATGCTGATCCTCACTCCCCGGGAGTTCCAGGCATAAAAGGTAAATCCTTCCCCCGCAAAAAAAGAGGCCCCGATTGGGACCTCTTTTTAGTTGCGGAGGAAGGATTCGAACCTCCGACCTTTAGGTTATGAGCCTAACGAGCTACCTCTGCTCCACTCCGCGATTTCCGTTTTGCGAGTGCAAAGATAGTCCTTTTGTGTCTTATAAGCAAATCTTTTGCTGTAAATATGTTTTTGTTACACATTTTTAGTACTTTTGTAACCCTAATTGGAAGCTATGGAAAATCCCAAGACAAGACATCAGTTCATCAATGCCGCCAAGACCCTGTTTGTAAAGAAAGGTTACGACGAGACCACTATGATAGACATAGCTCAGGAGGCAGGTTTAAGCCGTAGGACCCTGTATGCATATTTTGAAAGCAAGGTAGAGGTCTTTCAAGCCGTGATAAACAGTGAGGTGGAGAAGATTCTTGTCCAACTGACAGAAATAGCCGCACAAAACATACCCGCTCAGCAGAAAATTATGGAGTTTGTGTTCGGATATTTCCGGCTGGTAAAGGAGACGGTTGACAGGAACGGAACACTAAGGTCCGGTTTCTTCCGTAACATGTGGGGATTGGAACATTTCCGTAAAGGTTTTGACGTAAAACAGAAACAGCTTCTTCAGGATATAATCACCGAAGGGAAGACATCCGGTGCATTTGATGTTGTAAGCGTGAGGCGAACCGCGGAGATCATGCACAACTGCATGCGCGGATTCGAGGCCCCGTACATCAGGGGTAAACTCTGGCAGGGTAATACCCGTGAGGAGATACGTTTTGAGGCTCGCCGTCTTATTTACGGTGCCTTGGGATGCAACAATCAGGAATCTAATAAACAATAATCATTAAAATGGGAAAACTGGAAGGAAAGACGGTGCTCATAACCGGAGCAACCCGTGGAATAGGTCTGGCTATGGCTCAGCTGTTTGCCGCCGAGGGTGCAAATGTGGCATTCGTGTATATAAACAGCGTGGAGAAGGCGCAGGCATTGGAGAATGAGCTTAGTGCAAACGGCATCAAGGCCAAGGGTTACCGCGTGGATGTATCAAGTTATGAGGGCGCCGCCCGGATGGTTGAAGAGGTGGTCAGGGAATTCGGCCGTATAGATATTCTGGTAAATAATGCGGGCATAACACGCGATGGTCTTATGATGCGCATGAACGAGCAGCAATGGGATGAGGTGATTGACACCAACCTGAAGTCTGCTTTCAACTTCATAAAGGCCTGCACCCCGCAGATGATGCGTCAGCGTAGCGGTTCAATACTGTGCGTTTCATCGGTAGTGGGACTTCACGGTAATGCAGGACAGACCAACTATTCAGCTTCAAAGGCAGGCCTGATAGGATTGACCAAGTCTGTTGCCAAGGAGATGGCATCACGTGGCATCCGTGCCAACGTGATTGCACCTGGTTTTGTACTGACGGAGATGACCACCGGCAAGATTCCGGAAGACAAGCTGGCGGAGTGGTGCAAGTCAATTCCTCTGCAGCGTGGAGCTCAGGTTGAGGAGATTGCACGGGCTGCCCTGTTCCTGGTATCCGATGACAGTTCATACGTGACTGGGCAGGTGCTTCAGGTTGACGGCGGCATGAGCATGTAGTTCCGGCTGATTTGAAATGACGGTTCTTTACGAGGATAACCATATTATAATAGTCTCCAAACGGGCTGGTGAAATAGTTCAGGGAGATAAGACCGGCGATGTTCCGTTGTCGGAGACTGTTGCCGCATACCTTAAGGAAAAATATTTCAAACCCGGTAATGTTTTTGTGGGTGTCCCGCATCGTCTGGACCGTCCTGTGAGCGGGGTGGTGGTGCTGGCCAGGACAAGCAAGGCGCTGGCACGCCTGAATGAGATGTTTAGGGTAGGCAGTGTTGACAAACGCTATCTGGCTATCGTAAAGAACAGGCCTCAGGAGCCTGAGGGAAGACTTGAGAACTGGCTGGTTCGCAATGAAAAACAGAACCGCTCATACGCGTATGACAGGGAAGTGCCTAACAGCAAAAAGGCTGTCCTGAACTATAGGTTGTTAGCAAGTTCGGTCAATTACCATCTGATTGAGGTGGAACTGCTTACCGGACGGCATCATCAGATACGATGCCAACTGGCAAAGATGGGATGCCCTATCAAGGGTGACCTGAAATATGGTGCTGAACGTTCAAATCCTGACGGAAGCATATCGTTGCATGCATTCCATGTAACCTTTGAGCATCCCGTATCACATGAGATGATAGACATAAAGGCGCCTCTGCCTGAAGATCCGCTCTGGCAGAGTTTCGTGGAGGCTGCGAATAGTCTTTAAGTTATTTCTGAGAACCTGTTTCTTCAAAATCTTCAAGAACATACGCCTTAATGATCTTGACATCCGGGTTTGGACGACGGTTCTTTCCTGTGGCAGGCAGAAGTGATATGGCTTCGACAACGTCCATGCCTTCAATAATCTCACCGAATACGGTGTAAAGTCCGTCAAGATTTGGTGCGCCGCCGATATTTCCGTATAGGTCAATCTGTTCCTTGGAATATGTGAATTGCCTGCGGGTCTTCATGATGGCATCGGTCTGACTGTTAAGCTGTTCATTAAGTTTGCTTATCTTCTTTTTCTCACCGTATTTCTGCCATGTGAGAATATCCTGGGCATGGGGCTGAGTGATGGAGTCTTTTACAGCCTGGCGGTATTTCTTGTTAATGGCTTTCTCTTGTGAAGGCAGAGTGTTGGTCTTAACCTTACTGCCGGTGATTATGTAGAATTGTTGACTTGTGGAGTGTCTGAACTGCACTGTGCTGGCTTGTCCCACAGCACCGCGCTTGTGATAGAATTTCCAAGGGTTAACCTCGGATTCGATGATATAATCTTCATCATCGATACCTATCTCCTGATTGGGTTTCGCGTTTTTGGATTTGACATCTCCGCACTGTATCTTGTATCCCTTCTGAACTCCGAAAAACAGTTGGTCATCATAAAATCCCTTACGTGCCAGACGTACCATATTATGACGGTGAAGCGGTGTCTCACGATATAGCTTGATCGTAAAGTTGCCTTCAGTTGTCTCAAAGCGGACGTACTGGTCGGCATCCAGGATGATGGTATCGGCATCAACTTCCTTAACCGGAGCACTGCCGCTGTTGTTCTTGCAGTTTGTGGCGAAAAGTAATGCCAACACAAGCGGAATACCTATAAGATATCTTTTCATAGTTACATATTATTATTGACTGCGAATATAATAGTTTTTTAAGCGAATAGCAACGCCAACGCCAACGTAAAAAGTATTACCTTTGCAAATTAAAAATTGAATATTAATCAAAACAGTATAATTATGAAACCTGCACTCGTTGTTCTGGCCGCCGGTATGGGCAGCCGTTATGGTGGACTCAAGCAGTTGGATGCTCTTGGTCCCAGTGGTGAAACCATTATGGATTACTCTGTGTTCGATGCTATCCGTGCCGGATTCGGCAAGGTGGTGTTTATTATCCGCAAGGATTTTGAGGATGATTTCCGTCGTCTGGTGCTTAAGAAATATGAAGGCCACGTTCAGACTGAGGTGGTGTTCCAGAGCATCAATGACCTGCCGGAAGGTTTCACCTGTCCTGAGGACCGCACCAAGCCTTGGGGTACCAACCATGCAGTACTCATGGCAAAGGATGTAATAAACGAGCCTTTCTGCGTAATCAACGCCGATGATTTCTACGGCCGCGACTGCTTTGCAGTGATGGGCAAGTTCCTGAGTTCACTGCCGGAAGGGTCAAAGAATGTCTATTCAATGGTAGGTTTCCGTGTTGCCAACACACTGAGCGAGAACGGTAAGGTTTCTCGCGGCGTATGCGAGGTCAACGCACAGCGTCATCTTACCACCGTTGTTGAGCGCACAGAGATAATCCGTCGCGAGAACGGTGTATGCTACAAGGACGGTGAGGACTGGGTACGCATTGAAGACAACACTCCCGTTTCAATGAACGTTTGGGGATTCACCCCTGACTATATGAAGTACTCCGAAGACTTCTTCAAGGGGTGGCTCAAGGCCAACATCAATGTTCCCAAGTCCGAGTATTTCATCCCGCTCATGGTAAATGAGCTGATTAACAACGGTACTGCAACCGTCGAGGTGCTTGACACTACCGCTAAGTGGTTTGGTGTGACATACGCCGAGGACCGTCAGGGTGTGGTGGATAAGATTGCAGAACTTGTAAAGGAAGGTGTCTATCCCGCCAAGCTGTTTGCATAAGAGAAAGTGTTTTCGGTAGAGAATCTTAAGGTTGAGTTCGGGGCCCGTCCCCTGTTCCATGATGTCAGCTACGTGGTAGGTGACAAGGATCGTATTGCCCTGGTGGGTAAGAACGGTGCGGGTAAATCGACCATGCTTAAGATCATTGCCGGACTTCAACAGCCTTCATCGGGCACGGTATCCATACCCAGGGAGATGACCATAGGCTATCTGCCTCAGGTAATGAAACTGGCCGATACGCGCACCGTCCGTCAAGAGGCCGAGACTGCATTCGAAGACCTGCATAACCTGCAGGCCGAGGTTGAGAGGCTGAACAACCAGCTGGTGGAGCGTACGGACTATGAGAGTGAGGAGTATCATGCTCTTATAGACCGCTTTACCCGTGAGAGCGAGCGCTACCAGATGATGGGCGGCGGCAATTACCAGGCTGAACTGGAGCAGGCCCTGCTGGGTCTGGGATTCCGCCGCGATGATTTTGACCGTCCCACAAGCGAGTTCAGCGGCGGCTGGCGAATGCGAATAGAGCTGGCCAAGATTCTGTTGCGTCATCCCGATGTATTGCTTCTGGACGAGCCTACCAACCACCTTGACATAGAGAGCATTCAGTGGCTTGAGGAGTTCCTGGCCAAGCGCTGCAACGCAGTCATTCTGGTAAGTCATGACCGCGCCTTCATAAACAACGTGACCACCCGCACAATAGAGATATCGTGCGGAGTGATATATGACTACAAGGTCAAGTACAATGAGTTCGTGGTCTTGCGTCAGGAGCGCCGTGAACAGCAGATGCGCGCCTATGAGAACCAGCAGAAGGAGATAGCCGATGCCCGTGAGTTCATAGACCGTTTCCGCTATAAGCCTACCAAGGCCGTTCAGGTGCAGAGCCGCATCAAGATGCTGGAAAAGATTGTACCCATTGAGATTGATGAGGTGGACAACAAGACCATGCGGCTCAAGTTTCCACCTGCCATCCGCAGTGGCAACTATCCTGTTATCTGTGAAGGCGTAGCCAAGAGTTACGGTGATCATTGCGTATTCAGCGGAGTCGATTTGACTATCAAGCGCGGTGAGAAGGTGGCGTTTGTAGGTCGCAACGGCGAGGGTAAGACCACACTGGTAAAATGTATTATGGGCGAAATACCGTTTGACGGAACGCTTACCATAGGCCATAACATACAGATAGGCTACTACGCACAGAATCAGGCTCAGCTACTGGATGAGGAGATAACCGTACACGATACGATAGATAATGTGGCTACCGGGCCTATCCGCACCCGTATAAACGATATACTGGGCGCATTCATGTTCGGAGGCGAGGCCGGGCAGAAGAAGGTCAAGGTGCTTTCGGGTGGGGAACGCAGCCGCTTGGCGATGATTCGCCTGCTGCTTACACCCAACAACCTGCTGATTCTGGATGAGCCTACAAACCATCTGGATATGGCATCCAAGGATGTTCTCAAGGAGGCAATACAGGCCTTTGATGGCACGGTTATTGTAGTAAGTCATGACAGGGAGTTTCTGGACGGGCTGGTGAGCAAGGTGTATGAGTTTGCCGACGGCAAGGTTCGCGAGCATCTGGGAGGAATATATGATTTCCTTCAGAAAAAGAATCTGGACAGCCTGGCCGACATAGGCCGTATGAAAGGAGCTCCCACAGTGCAGATACAGCAGGACAAGGCATCGGCAGGAAAGGAGGATTATGAGGCCAAGAAGGAGCAGGAGCGCCGCAAACGCAAGGTCCAAAAAAGGATTGATGACTGCGAGAAGGAGGTTGAGCGTATATCGAAAGAGATAAAGGAAATAGAAGAGTGGCTTTCTACACCCAGTGGAGCGCAGAACCCTGCTATGTTTGAAGCTTACGGCAAGCTCAAGAATGATCTTGTTGAGGCAGAGAAACGTTGGGAGGAGGCCATGATGGAAGGAGAGAGTTTATAACTAACATAATTATGAAGAAAGTAACTTTATTTACAATTGCATTTGCAGGAATGGCTATGATGTCATGTAACAATTCCAAGCAGGGTATAGGCATCAAGATGGAGAATCTTGATACCAGCGCAGTACCCGGTGATGATTTCTTCCAGTTTGCAGACGGTGGTTGGAATGCCGCTCATCCGCTAACCGACGAGTATGCACGTTTTGGCAGTTTTGACCAGCTGGCTGAGGATAACCGTCAGCAGCTCAAGGGACTGATAGATGATATCGTGGCTGCTGATAATGAGGTCGGCACAAACGCTCAGAAGATAGCCGATCTCTATAAGCTGGTGCTTGACACTGCACGCCGTGAGAAGGAGGGCCTTGCTCCCATGAAGCCCTGGATTGAGAAGATAGAGGCTGTAAAGGACCGCAAGGAGATATTCCCGCTCATGGTTGAGATGGATGTCAACGGTCTGGTAAGTAACTACTTCGGTGTAGGTATCGGTGCCGATATGATGGACAGCAAGTCTAACCTTGTAAGCATAGGTCAGGGTGGTCTGTCACTGGGTGAGAAAGAGTATTACCTGGACAACGATGAGGCTACTACCGCTATCCGTGAGACCTTCAAGAAGCACATAGTACGTATGTTCACTCTCTGCGGCTTTGATGAGAAAGTTGCTCAGAAGAAGATGGAGGACGTTATGCTCATCGAGACCCGCATAGCAGAAAAATCATACAGCAACGTACAGATGCGTGATCCGGCTGCCAACTATCACAAGATGTCGTTTGAGCAACTCAAGAAGGATTTCAAGGGCATAGACTGGCAGGCATATTTTGATGTACTAGGCATTGGTGACTGCGACTTTGTAGATGTTGGTCAGCCCGAGCCTATCCATGAGGTTGAGGCTATCCTGGCCCAGGTGCCGGTTGAGGCTCACAAGTCATATATGGAGTGGCAGCTGATTGACAATGCAGCTTCAAAACTGACAAAGGAACTTGATGACGCCAACTTTGATTTCTATGGCAAGATCCTGAGCGGACGTCAGGAGCAGCAGCCCTGGTGGAAGCGTGCTACATCAACCGTTAGCGGTGTTCTGGGTGAGGCCATCGGCCAGCTTTATGTTGAGAAGTATTTCCCCGCTGAGTCAAAGGATCGTATGACCACACTGGTCAAGAATCTTCAGATTGCTCTTGGTGAGCGCATTGATGATCAGGATTGGATGAGCGACGAGACAAAGGCACGCGCTCATGAGAAACTGGATGCATTCTATGTAAAGATAGGTTATCCCGACAAATGGAAGGACTACTCAAAACTGAAAATCGATCCTTCCAAGAGTCTGTTCGAGAACAATATTGCAGTCAGCCGTTTCTTCTGGCAGGATGCAATTGACCGTAAGTATAAGAAGCCGGTTGACAACACCGAGTGGTTCATGACCCCGCAGACCGTCAACGCTTACTATAACCCCACTACAAATGAAATCTGCTTCCCCGCAGGTATCTTGCAGTATCCGTTCTTTGACATGAGCGCCGATGATGCTTTCAACTACGGTGCCATCGGTGTTGTCATTGGTCATGAGATGACTCACGGATTCGACGACCAGGGACGTCAGTTTGACAAGGACGGTAACTTTGCCGACTGGTGGGCTCCTGGTGATGCCGACAAGTTCAAGGAGCATGTGCAGGTTATCGTAGATCACTTTGACAACATCAAGGTGCTGCCTGACCTGAACGCAAACGGTTCACTTACTCTGGGTGAGAATATCGCTGACCATGGTGGCCTGATGGTTGCTTATCAGGCATTCAAGAATGCCACCAAGGATGCCCCGTTGAAGACTATCAACGGATACACCCCCGAACAGCGTTTCTTCATGGCATATGCAGGTGTCTGGGCCGGCAACATCCGTGACGAGCAGATACGTAACCAGACCAAGAGCGATCCCCATGCACTTGGCCGCTGGCGTGTGAACGGTACTCTGCCTCACATTGATGCATGGTACGATGCATTCGGCATCACTCCTGAAAACAAGCTTTATCTGGCTCCCGACAAGAGAGCCCGCATCTGGTAATTACCAGTGGGAACATCGGCTGGAATAAAAGAGGAGAACCTGGACCGGAGTGTCAGCCCCGGTCAGGATTTCTACCGTTTCAGCTGCGGGGGATGGCTAAGGTCCAATCCTCTGCCCGATGAGTACCCCAGTTACGGAACATACGATGAACTGGCGGAAATGAACCGCCGCCGGCTCAAGGACCTTATAGACGGCATCACCGCGCAGGAGAACACTCCCGGCAGTGATGCCGCCCGTATTGCAGACCTGTACAATCTGGTCATGGACACTGACCGCCGCAATGCGGAGGGACTGGCTCCAATACGGCCTTACATGCAGCGAATTCAGGCTATAAAGAGCCGTGAGGAGCTGATTGATGCCATGGTCGAGCTGGATTCGTACGGAGTGACGGGCTATTTTGACGTAGGTATTGGACCGGACCTGAAAGACAGCAGAAATAATATAGTCGGCTTGAGTCAGGGCGGTCTTACCCTTGGCGACAAGGAATACTATACAGACCGTGACCGTCAGACCCAGAACATACGCAAGGCATTCAAGAAACATGTGGTACGTATGCTCATGCTGGCAGGATATAGCCGTTGGGAGTCCCGCTCCCGCATGCGTACCATATGGCGCATTGAAAAACGTCTAGCTAAGGCATCAAGGAACAATGTTCAGCTGCGTGACCCTGCCGCCAACTACCACAAGATGTCCATAGAGCAGCTATATGAGCAGCTTCCCGGATTGGACTGGAACAGTTTCTTCAGTAAGCTGGGCCTGAATGGTGTGGATTGGGTTGATGTAGGTCAGCCCGAAGCCATAAGGGAGGCAATCCGTGTACTGAACGAGGAACCGCTCGATGACCAGAAGATACTGATGGAGTGGCAGATGCTGGACTCTAACGGAACCCGTATCGGAAAGGAGGCCGATGATGCTGACTTTGATTTCTACGGCCGGACACTGAGCGGACAGCAAGAACCCAAACCAATGTGGAAACGTGCCACCGCCGCTGTCAGCGGTACGCTGGGTGATGCGATTGGCCGGCTGTATGTTGAGAAGTATTTCCCGGCCCAGGCCAAGGAACGCATGATCCAGATGTTCCATAACCTTAAAAAGGCATTGGCACATCGTATTGAGGCGCAGGAATGGATGAGTAAGGAGACCCGTAGGCTATCACTTGAAAAACTTGAAGTATTCAAATTCAAGATAGGATACCCCGACAAGTGGCGTGATTACTCCAAAATGATTATTGACCCTTCAAAGTCGCTGTTTGAGAACAGTGCCTCCATAAGCCGTTATTTCTGGAACGACATGGTGGAGCGCAAGTTCAAGAAACCGGTTGACCCAACCGAGTGGTACATGAACCCGCAGGAGATTAACGCCTATTATGATGTATCCACCAATGAAATCTGTTTCCCTGCAGGAATATTGCAGTATCCTTTCTTCAGTCCGGATGCCGATGACGCTTTCAACTACGGAGCCATAGGCACCATCATGGGACACGAGATGACCCACGGATTTGACGATGAGGGCCGTCAGTTTGATAAGGAAGGTAATATGTGTAATCTTTGGAAATCCACTGATACACGCCGTTTCAACCGTCGTGTAAAAGTGCTTACTGACTGGTTTGACAGCATAGAGGTCCTGCCTGGCATTAAAGCTAACGGCAAACTCACTCTAGGAGAGAATATAGCTGATCATGGTGGCCTGACAGTGGCTCTTGAGGCTTTCCGAGAAGTCTGCAAGGAAAAACCCGACGAGACAAAAATGGGCCTTACCCCATTGCAGCGTTTCTTTATAGCGTACGCCTGCACGTGGGCCGAGAACTGTCGTGACGAGATGATTCTCCAGCAGACCAAGAGCGATGAGCATTCCATAAGCCGTCTTCGCGTAAACGGAGCCTTGCCGCATATTGACGAGTGGTATGAGGCATTCGGAATAACAGAAAACGATCCAATGTATATTGTGCCCGGTAAAAGGGTACGTATCTGGTAATCCAGTATGAAAAAGGGTAAGACCATAGAACTGCTTTCTCCTGCCAGGAACCTGGAGTGCGGAATCGAGGCCATCAGACACGGGGCTGATGCCGTATATATAGGTGCTGGACGCTTCGGAGCGCGCCAGGCTGCAGGTAACAGTATGGAAGATATAGCTGAACTTACCAGGTTTGCACATTTTTACGGTGCAAAGGTCTATGTGACCGTAAACACCATACTAAAGGACAGTGAACTGGCTGATGCCGAGAAACTGATATGGCAGCTCTACAATGCCGGATCCGATGCCCTGCTGGTGCAGGATATGGCTATACTCCGCATGAATCTGCCGCCCATCGCCCTCCATGCAAGTACACAGTGTGATGTGCGTAGCGTGGAGAAAGTGCGGTTCCTGGCAGGATGCGGCTTTACCCGCGTGGTGCTGGCCCGTGAACTTTCTCTTGATGAGATCCACGCCATACATGAGGCTTGCCCCGATGTGGAACTGGAGTGTTTCGTACACGGGGCCCTGTGCGTAAGCTACAGCGGGCAGTGCTATGCATCACAGTACTGCTTTGGCCGCAGCGCCAATAGGGGAGAGTGCGCCCAGTTCTGCCGTCTCAAGTTTGACCTGGTTGACGCGGGTGACAATGTCATTGTAAAGGGCAGGCATCTGCTCTCCCTGCGTGACATGAACCGCCTGGATAGCCTTGAAGAGCTTATGGACGCAGGTGTCTGCTCGTTCAAGATAGAAGGCCGTCTAAAGGAAGTATCATACGTAAAGAACGTGACCGCCGCTTACAGCCAGGCGGTGGACAGGATACTGGAACGCAGACAGGAGTTCCGCCGCGCTTCATCAGGGCATAGCACTGTCATGTTTATCCCTGATGTAAACAAGAGCTTCAACCGCGGATTCACCGACTATTTCTTGCATGGCAGGAGTGCAGATATCTGGTCTCCAAATTCCCCAAAGTCCATAGGTGAGTTGATGGGGCAGGTGCGCATAACGGGCCGTGGTTTCATTACTATCACCGGAAACAAATCCTTTCATAACGGTGACGGTCTGTGCTATTTGAGCCAGGACGGGGAACTGAAAGGATACCGTGTCAATCGTGTGGAGAATGGTCGCATATTCCTTTATTTGGAGAACTCTGATATGCCGTCCATACAGGCTGGCACCCGGGTTTTCCGCAACTTTGACCAGGAATTTGAGAAGACGCTGGCCAAGGAATCGGCCATAAGGAAGATTGGTGTTGATATCCTGTTTGATGAGACTCCCCACGGTTACCGGGTGAGTATGACCGATGAGGATGGCAATGTGGCAACGGTGGAATCTGACTGGAAGAAGGAGGATGCACGCTCGCCGCAGGAGAGCAATATCCGTACCCAGCTGAGCAAACTGGGCGCAACCCGTTTTGAGGCACAGTCCATAGAGGTGAATCTGGAAGGAGAACGGTTTATCCCGTCATCCTTATTGTCTGATATGCGCCGTCAGGTGACTGCCCAATTGGAGAGTATCCGCATGGAATCATACGTTCGTCCGGCACAGGGAAAAGCACAGGATGCGGAAATGGAGTACCCCGTCAGGGAGTTGACCTACCTGGGAAATGTAATGAACGCCCAGGCCAGGACATTCTATCAGGACCACGGTGTAACCAGTGTTGATGACGCATTTGAGAAGACTGCTCCGGACAACGGTGTGATAATGTTCTGCCGCCATTGCATAAAGAATTCTCTTGGCCTATGCTCCAGGAATGCCAAAGCCGGTGCAGACTTCAGTTCCGTGAACGGTATTGGCCTACTTTCTGTCAGGGAACCTTTCTACCTGCGTTCTCAGGACGGCCGTCGTTTCCGCTTGCGTTTTGACTGCGCACATTGCCTTATGGAGGTATCATATTAAAGAAAAAGTACTACCTTTGTAAAAGATAATGGAATTAACCTTTTAAACTTTATTGGAATATGAAAAGATTCGGAATGATTCTGGCAATTGCCGCATTGGCAACGGTTTCGTACAGCGCATCGGCTGAACTTGCTCCACAGTGGTCAAAAGGCACAATGATTGCTAATGCTAATCTGGGCGTCCAGCCTTTTGGTGGTTCGGTTTCACTGGACTATGTACTTGTAGATGAGTGGTGGAAGGGACATTTTACCGTTGGCGGTGAAATAGATTTCAGGTCAGAGAACCACTGGACAGCTTTCGGTGCAACTCCCCGTGCAACATACGGACTGAACATAACAGAGCAATTTGAGGTTCATGCTGCAGTTGGCGTAGGTTTTGGCTTTGCAAACTATAAGTATAATGATATCAAGTCTGATGATAATTTCGTAATGTGGAATGAGTTTGTAGGATGTCGTTTCTTCTTTACCGACAATCTTGCAGTTATGGCAGAAGCCGGCTATTCAAACTGGTTCCCCGAGTTGCGTGCCGGTATCTCATTCAAATTTTGAGTAGAATCAACTTTATTTATGTTGAGGGGCGGGATTTTCCGCTCCTCTTTTTTTGTTGTGTTTTACTTAGTCTAATTCCGTTGAATTGCATATCTTCGCAGTATTATGAGAAAGATTGCTTTTGTTGTGCTGGCTCTGTTGTGCATTACGGGCCGCGCTGAGAGTATCAAGGTTACAGTTTCTATGGACAATGCCATCCGGACCAACGGCGGACGCTGGGAGGGGTGGGGTACCAGTCTCTGTTGGTGGGCCAACCGTATAGGTTATAATGAGACATTGACGGCTAAATCGGCCGATTTGTTCTTTGATGCCGATAAGGGACTTGGCCTGAACATAATGCGCTACAATGTGGGCGGAGGCGATGACCCCACGCACCACCATATAACCCGTACTGACAGCGACGTCCCAGGCTGGATGTACATAGATGAGGACGGTGAGCGCAAGTATGATTATACAGCCGATGCCCGTCAGCTGAATGTTGTAAGGGCCGCAATGAAAGCAGCAGGTCAGGATGCCTATTTGGAGATATTCTCAAATTCACCTCCATACTTCATGACCAACAGCGGCTGCTCTACCGGTAATTTCAAGGCTGAGGAGAATAACATAAAGGACGATGAATATGATGACTTTGCCGAGTATATGGCACATGTGGCCAACTATATGACCCGGGATATGAAGCTCAAGGTCAGGAGCGTATCACCCATGAACGAGCCCAACACCAACTATTGGCCCGCCATGAACTACAAGCAGGAGGGTTGCCACATTGATGCAGGTGAGGCCCAGTCCAAGCTGCTTGTGCTGACCAAGGAAGCCTTGAACCGTTATGGCCTGAATGACATAATCCTGACCACTAGCGATGAAACCAATCCCGGCAAGCAGATAGAGGAAATCAAGACCTTAACTCCCGATGCCCGTGCCGCGATTAACCGCATAAGCGTCCACACCTACGGTACCAACAGCATCCGCGAGATGGGTCAACTGGCCAAGGATGAGAAGATAAACCTGTGGATGAGTGAGGTGGACGGCAACGGAACCGCAGGACAGGACGCAGGAGAGATGGCTGCCGGATTATGGCTTGCCGACAAGATCATATCGGACATAGAGGCACTGGAACCATCAGCTTGGGTGTTGTGGCAGGTTATAGATACACATATTTCAAAGGATGGCTATCAAGGCCGTCGCGACGGTGGCCCGTTGCGCACTCAGGGAGGCTACTGGGGAACTGCCTGTGCCAACCACGATACAGGTGAGATACTGCTTACCCAGAAGTACTATGCATTCGGTCAGTTCAGCCGCTACATCCGTCCCGGTTCCACCCTTATCCTATGCCCCACAGACCGCCGCTCCGGCACAAAGGTCCTGGCCGCAAAGAACAGGAAGCAGCTCACCATAGTCTGCACCAACACCACCAATCAGGAAAAGCCCATGACTTTAGACCTCTCCGACTTCAAGGTTAAAGGAAGTGCAAAGCAAATCAGAACCAGCGGTCAGTTCGCCGAGGGAGAACACTGGGCCGAATCCGACCTTGGCAAGATCAAAGAAAAAAAATTGGAAGCTGTTTTAGCCCCCAACTCAGTTACAACGTTCCAAATACGCACAAAGTAGCCAAGAGATCAAAGGGGACGGTTCTGTTTGGCGCATGGAATGCTGCGATTACAGCAAATCTAAGCACGTGTCAAACAGAACCGTCCCCTTTGGTCTCTTTCGCTTTAGCCTCATTCCAAAGTGTATCCATCTCCTCCAGACTCATCTCCTTGAGCTGACGTCCCTGGCTTATGGCAGCCTCCTCAACGTAGTTGAAGCGGCGTATGAACTTCTTGTTGGTGCGCTCCAGAGCGTCATCGGGATGGATCTTGTAGAGGCGGGCCACGTTGATGATTGAGAACAGCAGGTCACCGAGTTCCTGTTCAGCTTTCTCCTTGTCGGCTGCTGCAATCTCATCCTTAAGTTCGGCATACTCCTCCTTGACCTTGTCAAGAGCACCTTCCGGAGTGTCCCAGTCAAAGCCCACGTGGGCTGCCTTCTCCTGTATGCGGAAGGCCTTGATGGTCGATGGCAGGGCATCGGGAACACCGGCCAGCACACGCTTGTTGCCGCCTTTCTCCTTCAGCTTGAGCTGCTCCCAGTTCTGAAGCACCTGTTCCTGACCGTCAACGGCGGTAGTGCCGTAGATATGGGGATGACGGTATATCAGTTTGTCACACAGTTTGTCACAGACGTCCTTGATATCGTAATCGCCTGTCTCACTGCCTATCTTGGCGTAGAACACCACGTGCAGCAGAACATCGCCCAACTCCTTGCATATATCGGCCTTGTTGTCCTTCATGATGGCATCGCAAAGCTCATAAACCTCCTCAATGGTATTCTGACGAAGTGAGTCATTGGTCTGGACGCTGTCCCAAGGGCATTTCTCCCTAAGCTCATCCATTATATCCAGCAGGCGTCCGAATGCCTGCATCTGCTGCTCTCTTGTATGCATGATTTCCCAATAATAAATATGATGCAAAGTTAACCTTTTTCATACCATCAGGGATGAAAGTTTAGGGATTTTCCCCTTAAAGTTTAGGGATTTTCCCCTCCTGATGCTTTGATATAATACATACTTTTATCAAAATATTTGTGGTCCTTTTACATGATTTGCATTAAATTCTTAATATACAATATTTTAATAACAATAGATATGAAAAAAAGTAAAGTTCTCTCGTTCATTGCCTTTGCAATGTTTGCATCATTTCTGTCATCATGCGGTGACAAAGACTCGGACGATGTTATTGAGGTGCCTGATCCAATAACGGCCGGCCAGATAACCCCGTCAAGTTTTTCGGCAAAGGTTACCGGAACATTCATTGACATCAATAAGGCCGACATTGCGCTCGGAAAACACGGCGTGCTGTATTGCCCCAAGACAGATAATGCCGCACAGATATTCCAGTCATGGCAGAAAGGCAACGATAATCCTGATTGCAGTATCTCCGGCAAGGGAACATTCGCTGGCGATTCTTACACATGCACAATCACAGGACTGTGCCCTGAAACCGAATACAGCTACTGCCTTTTCCTGCAGAACATGGACAACAGTGCGCGTGAGATAAGCGCAGTAGGTACATTCACCACAACTGCCTTCAATCCCGGTTTTGAGGCATTGAAATTTGAAAACATCCATTTCATAGATGCCGAGGCTATCGTGAGTGCCACAATGAGTACAATCGATGCCGCAGGATGCACCATAGGCGTCATGCTGTCACAGACATCGGGTTTTGATGCCAGCAACGCACAGCTTATGTTTGACTATACCGGCGATTTTGGCCGCAGAATGGTTGTAAAAGCCACAGGTGTAAAGCCTGACAGCACATATTACTGCCGTCCGTTTGCCAGATACAAGACACTTAGCGGTGCCGATGCCTATGCTTATGGTCAGGAGGGCAGTTTCTCCACAATGACAACAGGCCAGCTGGCAGTTGACCTGGGATTGCCCAGCGGCATAATGTGGGCCAAGTGTGATTTGGGTGACTATAAGTTCTCAAATAATGAAAAGACATCACCATTTTTTTATTGGGGGTCAATGAAAGAAATATACATTGTCTATAATGAAGAAGAGGGTTATTGGGATTATGTATTTCCTGAAAATGAATTATATGACAAAGAGACAGGAACCTATGCAAATTTAGGCACGGAAATAAGCGGGACCCAATATGATGTGGCACACCAGAAGTTGGGCGGCAAATGGCGCTTGCCCACCAAGGCCGACGTGGAAGAACTCGTTGACAACACCAAACAGACTGCCAGGAACAGCACATATAGAAATTATTATATAATTGATGGTGAGAGATATGATTATGATGTTGAGGTTTACATACATGAATTGACAGCCTCCAATAAGAATTCCATCAGTTTTGTAAGATATGAAGACTACTGGTGCGGCACGGCGTCTGATGAGGGTATGGGTTATTATTATCCGTATGGTTTTTATTTAAGCAGCAGTAGTGGCGGAAATACAATTTGGTATGGCCGTTATTCACCTCAGGGCTGCTGCAAGGTCCGTCCGGTCTGGGATCCCAACATGTAATATAAAAAGGTAAGTTCTACCAACCATTAAGGAGAGTGCCAATGACGGTACTCTCCTTAATTTGTTTGCTGTGCCGTAGAAAACTCCCCATACACTATATGTTTTTCATTACCTGCGTACAGATTCTGAGCATAAATTTGCTTATTGTTCAGCAAAATCTTAAATTTGCTATATTATGAGCAATAGAAAGTTTATTAGGCTTCTTATAGCGTTGCTATGGGTCTCTGTACTGGTTTCTTGCGGTGAACACAGCATTTTGCGTGATGCCGAAGCATTGCTGGAGACAGACCCAGCGGCCGCCGATTCCATACTGGCCAGTTTACCCGAACTACGCTCTCGTCGCGACCGCGCCTGGTACGCTGTGCTCAAGACCCAGGCGGACTACAAGAACTTTCGCCCCCTTACGGACAACAGCCTGATACTTTCGGCCACAGAATATTACGGCACCAAGCATAAGGGCTATCAAGCCGCTATGGCTTGGTATAGTTTAGGTTGCTCTTATACTGATACCAATAATGATTTGGCTGCCATAGATGCATACCTTAAGGCTCGTGACCTGTTCCCCGATACACTAATACGTTATTATGCACTTACCGAGCAGAATCTGGGTAAACACTATCTGAACCGTATGATGCTGCCCGAAGCCACAGAACAATACAAGTGCTGCCTTGCCAATGCTATCAGGTTAAATGACGGTATTGTTCAGAAAAATGCCATATACAATTTGGGCCGTTGTGCCCTATACGGCAAAGACTTTCCTACAGCCGACAGTATTTTCAGCCATATTCTTACAGACAGCACATCTACTTATGATCAAAAAAACATTGCCATTTTCCAATTGTCAAAAATCAGACTTCATCACGACAAAGATTACCCTAAGGCTTTAGAGTTGATAAATGAGCATTTACATTATCTCAAAAACCCTGAGAACTATGGTGCTGGCTTAAGTGTAAAAGCAGACATTTTTAATGAAATGGGGCAGTTTGATTCTGCGTATCATTACTACAGTAAGTCTCTTGACTACAATAATGATATAAACACAGTATGTTCAAATTATGACCACCTTATGCAGATGGCTATAGAATTAGGACATAAAGATGAAGCTACTCAATACTACAATGGATATAAAAACACGGCAGATTCCATCTATGAATTGCGCAACCAGGAACAGATAAAAACGTTAGAGAGTGAGCATAAGACAGAACTGGCAGAAAACCAGCTTCATAATAGAACAGTCAGGCTTACCATAATAATTGTATCATTTATTCTGATATCCATAATGTTGGCTATCATTGCCGTAATATATTACCGCAACTGGAAGAAAGAGAAAATATGGCGAATACGTGATTCTATCAACCAGACGGAATCTGATCTTCTTAATAAGAAACTGCCCCTATTTGGACCGGAATCTGCAGATGAATCCAAATTAGATTACGCGATAGACAAAACTGGAATTGTTGAGTTATATAGCAAAGAGCTAAAGGAATGTTGCTTGCTGTTCCAATTACAAGACGTGTACTCCCTGATGTCTGGCAAGTCCGCCTTACGTGACGTAGAACTAACACAAGATGAGAAAGTACAGATAATAAAAACCCTGAATGACTGTTTCCGTCCAGTTCTGCAATTCCTGTTTGATGAGATTCCAGACATAAAGAGAGATGAAGCGTATGTATGCATACTCTCATATATGGGATACAATTCCGTCCAGATCTCAAGATTGTTGGATGTAACTGATGGATGTATAAGACAACGCCGCAAGAGAGCACAAGATAAGGACTCAAATAAAGTGACACAAATTTTCTTTACTGAAAAAGCGTAGTTTCTCGGTTTCTGTCACGGAGATTAATGCATTTGTCACGGAAATTAACGCGTCCGTGCCTCAATGCTAACATACATTTGTAGAAAAAATTCATTTTTATGAAAAAG
>Ga0265298_10002898_pt1 | contig 23258 bp, 15 predicted proteins | sample AusTroGonzalo_MG_3_FD_193486 | JGI IMG/M metagenome (GOLD analysis project Ga0265298, IMG submission 193486) | Bovine rumen microbial communities from tropical cattle in Woodstock, Queensland, Australia - Gonzalo_01 | ecosystem: Host-associated > Mammals > Digestive system > Stomach > Rumen ...
GCCGGGCGAAAAAGCAGTATCTCAAGGCGGTGGACGCGTACGAGCGCGAGTGCAAGCTCATCAACGAGCGCAACAAATGGACCGAGGCCTACGAGGCGGAGAAGGCCGCCATGCCCACCTTCGCGTCCGGCAAGGCCACCGACACCACCTGGCTCAAGCTGATGGACACCCTGGCCGAGAAGCACCACATCGCGATCAGCCAGCGCCAGAGCGGCAAGGAAGTGGAGTCGGGCGATGTGCTGGAGCTGCCGATCGACGTGAAGAATTGGGAGGGGAGTCTCGAAAGTCTCGTCAAGTTCATGCACGAGCTGGAGAACACGTCCGACGGGATGTTCGACATCCGGAGTCTCAATTTCAAACCTAGCAGCAAGAAGGGGTACTTGAAGGGGTCGTTCGTGCTGACTTGCGCCTACATGAGGGAGGAATGAGATGATTTATGATTTAAGATTTAAGATTTGCGATTCGATCACCAAGGCTGGAGGTCCGATCATGAAATATGCGATTTTGGGTTTGGCGTTGATGGCGTCCGGGCTGGTTGTGGCCCAGGAGCCGGAGAAGAGCAAGGCGGCACCGCCCTTGAACTGGGACGGCGCGGCGGTGGATATCGTGCTCCAGGCCTATGCGGAGAGCCTCAACAAGATCATCCTCAAGGATCCGGGCGTGCCCAACGCCACCATCAGTCTCAAGGCGCGCGACGGACAGCGGCTGACGCTCGAGGAGTATCTGGAGGCCATAGAGGTGGTGCTGGAGATGAACGGCGTGCACGTGGAGCCCTACGGCGAAAAGTTCATCCGCGCCATTCCGCGCAGCAAGGCCCGCAAGGAGGGCATCCCGCTCATCCTCGATCCGGATGCGGAGCTGAAGGATCGCGGCAAGGTGGTATCGATGATGATTCCCTTCAAGAACATCGCCGTTTCCGAGGCGCAGAAGCTGTTCGAGGGCTTCAAGAGCGACACGGGCATCCTCCTCGTCTTCGAGCGCACCAATTCGATTCTCGTAACCGACACCGAGCAGAATATCGCCCGGATGATGGAGATCGCCAAGACGGTGGACGTGGCAAGTCCCGTGCTGGAGGAGGTGTTCGTGCGGCAGATCCTGTTCGCCAGCGTGACGGACGTCAAGACCATTCTTGAAAATATCGTGAAGGAAAGCCAGGCGGCGCAGGAGAAGGAGAACGGCAAGGGGGCGGCCAACGCCAGCAACACCATGCCGCAGTTCCCGGGCCGTCCGCCCCGCGACCGCATGCGCAACGGTCCCGGCGCCCAGCCGCAACCCCAGCCGGAAGCTACTGCCGCCAACGAGAGTCTGGTGATGAGCGTGAGCGATGCCGACCGGGGCATGATCCGCGGCAAGGTGATCATGATGAGCGACGAGCGGAGCAACAAGCTGATCGTCATCACCCAGCCGTCGAACATGAAATTCTTCGACACGATCATCAAGCAGATGGACGTGGAGACCACGCCCGACGTGAAGGTGGAGGTGATCCGGCTCAAGTACGCCGACGCCGAAGAGGTTAGCGATATGATCAACGATCTCATCGGCAACGCGTCCAATTCGAAGAGTTCCTCCAAGAACAACACGAACCAGAACGCTCAGAAGGGATCGAACGCCAACGTGACGAGCGGGTCGCGGCAGACCACGACCAAGACTCCCGCCAACACGAAGGCGGGCGAGTCGAAGGCGGGTGAACTCAGCAAGGACAACGTGGTGGTGCTGGCCGACAAGCGCATCAACGGCCTTGTCATCATGGCCCGCACGCAGGATCTGCCGGTTCTCCACCAGATCATCGAGGCGATGGACGTCAAGCTTTCCCAAGTGCTGATCGAGACGGTAATCATCGAAGTGGGCCTCAGCGACACCATCAAGACCGGCATCGACTGGGTGCATCAGATTTCCGGCAAGCAGGCGATTAGCGGAGGCGGCGGAACCACCTCCACGTTCGGTACGCTGGAGTCGGTGGCGGCGAGCGGAGTGAGCGCGTCGACCGGCATCCCGGTGAGCTCCGGGCTAAACTACGCGGGTCTCAGCGACAAGCTTAATCTGGGTATGGTGGTGGAAGCCTCCAAGGCCGACACCCGCACCAAGTATCTGGCCAGCCCGATCATCATGACGGTGGACAACAAGGAGGCCACCATCGAGGCTACGCAGATGCGCTACATGCTGACCGGCTTCACGTCTTCGGGCACGAGCTACTCCACGATCGCGGTGCCCAACTACGAGCAGAAGGAAATCGGCATCACCATCAAGACCACGCCCAAGATCAACCCCAACGGCACTGTGATGCTGTCGGTGGAGGAGGAATATTCGCAGCTGGGCGAGACGCAGACCATCCAGACCAACGGCGGCATGAGCGGCACCGCCGGAGCTTCGACGGCGTTGATGGACGTGAACGTGGACACTACGGTAACGCGCAAGATGTCGGCCGATATCAGCCTCGAGGACGGCCAGTCGGTGGTGATCGGGGGTCTTACCGAAACCAAGGTGGAAGTGGAGGAGAACGGCATTCCGATCTTGAAGGACATTCCGTGGGTGGGACGCTACCTGTTCGGGTCCACCAAGGATGTGGAGCGGCGCAAGGAACTCTTGGTGTTCATGACGCCGTACGTGCTCAAGGACGGCGACAGCGCGGAAGCGGAAGCGGCGCGGCGCAAGAAGGTGATGAGCGATTCGCGGCCCTGGGAGGATCGCGGATGGAGCAAGTCGTCGCTGGCCGATCCCGTAGGCAACAAGGAGCAGCTGCGCCGCCAGCAGGACGAATGGGCACGCGAGGACGAAGAGCGCGCCAACGAGCTGGCTATAGAAAAAGCGCGGATGGACCGGGTGCTGGAACTCGAGAAGAAAGCGCTCGATGAGCGGAAGATGACCATCGAGGAGGCGAAAGAACGCATCGACAAGCTCAACCAGATCGAGGAGGAAAAGGCGGCTTTGCGGGGCGAGGCGGATATCGTGGAGCGCGAGAACAACAACCTCCTGAAGCAGTTGCAGAGCGAGCACGAAGCGACTCAGGAAACGACCCCGGAAGCTCCCCAGGCGGATGAAGGCGCGGTGGCGGAATGAAGGCGATCGTTCCGATAGTGGCGGTGTGTCTGGCGGTGATCGCCGCCTCGTATGCCGCCGTGAGCTGCTATAAGGACAAGGCGGCCATCGCCCGGGACGAGGCGGCCAAGGCGGCGAGCGAGGAAGAGACGGAGCTCGCCAAGGCGCGGGCGGCCAAGGATTCGCTGAGCGCGGAACGGGCCAAGGAGAGCACGGTCAAGGAGAATCTCCGGATCAAGCAGGAGGAGCGCGCCATCAAGGAGGCGGCGAAGGAAGCGGCGCGGCTGGAGAACGAGAACCAGCAGCTTCGCACCCGGGAGGCGGAATTGAACGCCCAGGCCGCCCGCGACAATGCGCAGGCCCAGGCGGACATCCGGGCGGCCAAAGAGGCGGAACTCAAGACCAAGAAAGCGGAAGCGGCCAAGGTCCAGGCGGAGATGCAGCTGGAGGCGGAGGTGACGGCCGGCAAGGAAGCGATGGCCCGGAAAGAGGAGGCGGAGAATCTCAAGCTCAAGACGAACCTCGATGAAGTGGCGGTGCTGAAGGATACTTACGAGCGGTGGCTCGACGAGCTTAACGACTACAAGCGCGAACTGGACGAGCGGGAAGCGGCCCTGCACGTCGATATGACGGCGGAGGATCTCATTACTTTGGGCGAGGAGGAAACGGCCCCGACCGCCGATTCCAATCTGCCCGAGAACGACCGGCGCCTCACCAAAGGCGAACGGGAACTTGCCCGGATCAAACGGCTCGAGGCGGAGGCGGAGGAAAAGGCGGCGGCCTCCACGCGCGAAGATATCGTAGGCCGGCTTACGGCGCTTATGCGTCAGGCGATCGCGGAAGACCGCATCACGGACGCCAAGTTCTATTACCGGACGCTTAAGAGTTTCTATCCCGATTGGGAGTATAAAGAGGAAGAGGTGAAGGAATGAGTTTGGCGGTAGGCATTGTGGGTCTCCCCAATGTGGGCAAGAGCACGCTTTTCAACGCGCTTACGAAGAAACAGCAGGCGGCGGCCGAGAATTATCCCTTCTGCACCATCGAGCCCAACACGGCGGTGGTGGAGGTGGAGGACAAGCGCCTCGATGCGCTCGCCCAGATCGTGAATCCCGCCCAGATCATCAAGGCGACGGTAGACTTCACCGACATCGCCGGGCTCGTCAAGGGCGCGTCCAAGGGCGAAGGCCTGGGCAACAAGTTCCTCGCCAACATCCGCGAGTGCGACGCCATTCTGCACGTCGTCCGGTGCTTCGAGAACGAGGATATCATCCATGTGCAGGAGGGCGGCAACAAGTCCGCCCCCATCGATCCGGTGGGCGACGCGGAAGTGATCGAGACGGAGCTTATCCTCGCTGACATGGAACAGCTCCAGCGCCGCTACGACAAGGTGAAGAAGGAGGCGCAGGCCAAGCCGCCTTTGCGTCCGGAGGCGGAGGCGTGCGCGGCGCTGCTGAAGCACCTGGAGGAGGGCCATCCCGTCCGTTCCTTCCCGCGCAAAGAGGGCGACGCGATCCTGCCGGTCCTCAAGGAGCTCCACTTCCTCACCGACAAGCCGGTCATCTTCTGCGCCAACGTGGCGGACGACAACGTGACGGGCGAGGGCAATCCGCACGTGGCGGCCTTGCGCGACTACGCCACGAAGGGCGGGAGCGAACTGGTCGTAATCTGTGCGCAGATGGAGGCGGACCTCGCGGGCCTCAGCGACGCGGAGGCCAAGGAGTTTCTGGAAAGCTACGGCCTCGAAGAATCGTCGCTCGACCGCACGATCAAACTCGCCTACCACACGCTGGGTCTCGCGAGCTACTTCACGGCCGGGCCCAAAGAGGTGCGCGCGTGGACGTTCCGCCGGGGCTGGAAGGCGCCCAAGTGCGCGGGCGTGATCCATACCGATTTCGAGAAAGGCTTCATCCGCGCCGAAGTGATCGCGTTCGACGACTACGTGAAGAACGGCGGCGTGGCCGGGTCGAGGAGCGCGGGGGCGCTCCGGCCCGAAGGCAAGGAATACCTGATGCAGGATGGCGACGTGGTGGAATTCCTGTTCAATTAAACGCGATGCAATACGTCAGCACGAGAAAAGGATTGAAGGCCACGAGCGCCGAGAGCGTGTTTCGCGGTCTTGCGCCCGATGGCGGGCTCTACGTGCCCTTGCTGGCGGATGCCAAGGCGCCGTGTCCCGCGGTGCAGAACCTGCGCGAAGCGGAAGAGTTCGTGTTGGGAACGCTCTTTGACGATATTCCCGCCGAAGTCCGCACCCAGGCGGTGGACCGTCTCCTCGCCCGTTTTCCGTCCGCCGATCCCATTCCGCTCGTTAAGGCGGATGGTCTTCACATCCTGGAGCTTTTTCACGGCCGGACCGGCGCCTTCAAGGATGTGGCGCTTTCGATGCTCCCCGTCTTCATGCGCCATGCCGCCCAAGGCAAGCGCGTCCTGGTGCTCACGGCCACGAGCGGCGACACGGGTTCCGCCGCCATGCAGGGTTTCGCCGGAGTGGAGGGAACGGAAGTGCTCGTCTTCTTCCCCGAAGTTGGCACTTCGCGCATTCAGCGTCTCCAGATGACCACCCCGTCCGACCCCAACGTGCACGCGGTGGCCATCAAGGGCAATTTCGACGATGCCCAGGCGGCCGTGAAACGCATCTTCGCCGACCCGGCGATCAACGCCGAGGCTTCCGCGAAGGGCGTTACGCTATCTTCCGCCAACAGCATCAACACGGGCCGGCTCGTGCCGCAGATCGGCTACTACATCCTCGCGGCCTCGCGGATCGGCGGCGCTTTCGACGTGGTGGTGCCGTCGGGCAATTTCGGCAACATTCTCGCGGCCTATTACGCCAAGCGGCTCGGTGCGCCCATCCGCAAATTTATCGTGGCTTCCAATGTGAACGACGTGCTGGCGCGCTTCGTGAAAACGGGCGTGTACGATCCGGGCGACCGGTTCGCCATCACCAATTCGCCCAGCATGGATATCCGCAAATCTTCCAACGTGGAGCGGCTGTTGTGGCTTCTCAACGATGGCGACGGCGCTGAGGTTTCGCGCCTCATGGCGGATCTGGCCGACCAGGGACGCTACGAGCTGAACGAAACGGCCAAGGCGCGGCTTTTCGCCGACTTCTGGGGCGGCGCGGTCACTCCGGAGGAGACGCTCGAAGAAATGCGCCGGATGCGCGAAGCGTGCGGATACGTATTGGATCCCCACACCGCAGTGGCCGCAGTCGTGGCGCGGCGCTACCGGTTCCGGCGCGCCTGCGGCACCGCGGAACTGCCGATCGTGGTGGCGGCCACCGCCACGCCCTATAAATTTCCCGAAACGTGTCGCCAGGCTTTTGGCGCCGACGTGCTCGACAATCCCCCGCCCGGTTTCGCCGCGCTGGAAAAACTCCCGGTGGCGCAGACGAAGGTGGTGGAAGTTAACGAAATGGATGAAGCGGTAAAGGAACTGTTCAAATGAAAACTGCAACCGTAAACGGTCAACCCATCACCAAGGAAGCCGTCCAGTTCGAACTGGACCGTCTCGTAAGGTTCTACATGAGCCACGGCATGACGCTCGACGAAGTGAAACAGAATCTGCCCAAGCTGGAGGAGAAGGCGCTGGAGCAGGCCATCGGCGCCAAGCTGCTCCTCGACCAGGCGATGCGCATCGATCTCCCCGTGACCGCCAAGGATATCGACGCCGAAGTGGCCAAGGTGGTGGAACAGGTGGGCGGCAAGGAAAATTACGAGCAGGCCCTGAAACAGCAGGGGATAAGCGAAGATACGTTCCGCAAGGAACTGGAAAAGGGCGCCAAGGTGAATATGCTCGTCAACCAGGCGTGCGCCCACGTGGCCGACCCGAGCGAGGCCGAGGTGGAGGCTTTCTACAAGGCGCATGCCGACGAATACGTGCAGCCGCACGAGGTGCTGTGCCAGCATATCCTCCACAAGGATTTCGATACCATCAAGGACATCCGCGAGCGGATCGTGGCCGGGGGCGACTTCGCCAAGGAGGCGGCGGAGCATTCCGCCTGTCCTTCCGGCAAGCAGGGCGGCAGTCTCGGCTGGTTCGGTCGCGGCATGATGGTGCCGGAGTTCGACAAGGCCGCCTTCGAACTGAAGAAGGGCGAAGTGAGCTCCATCATCCAGACGCAGTTCGGCTACCACATCATCTACAAGGCCGACGAGCGCGGCGGCAAGAAACTGGACCTCGTGGACGTGCACGACCAGATCAAGGATCTGTTGCGCCACGAAGCTCGCGGCCGGGCGATGGACCAGTATGCGGCGGACTTGCGCGACAAGGCCGTAATCGAATACAAGGACTGAAAAAGGAGGTTCCCCATGCTCAATACCGTTCTGCTCTTAGCTACACTGAAACTTGGCGCGCCGTTTTCGGACGGCATGATTCTCCAGCGGCTCATGCCGGTGAGAGTGTGGGGCACGTCCGATGCCCGCAGCGAAATCCAGGTCAAGCTGGACGGCGACACCGCTGTCACGGTGGCGGATTGGGACGGCAACTGGCAGGTGGAATTTCCGCCCCGCGGCGCCAGCAAAAAGCCGGTTTCGATGACGGTCACCGAGCGCAAGGTGCAGGTGCTCCCGATCGCCGGCAAGCTCGACTCCATCACCGTCAAGGACATCCTGGTGGGAGAAGTGTGGTTCGCGTGCGGCCAGTCGAACATGGAATGCCCCATCTGGGGTCCGAATTCGCGCTACCGCGACGAAAAAGGCGCGATGATGATCGCGATGAGCAACCATCCCTATATCCGCTTCGTCAAGACCCGGAAACTGGCGGATGGCGCGCCGCGCCACTCGCTGGAGCCGCTCGCGATCGAGTCGGAATGGCGCAAGTTCGATCCGGAGGGACTCAAAACGCGTCCGGGCGAAGAGCTGACGCTTTCGGCGGTGGCGTTCTATTTCGCGCGCGAACTCTACCTCGCCACCGACGTGCCGATCGGGATTATCGATTCCTCCTGGGGCGGCACGCCCATCGAGGCGTGGACGCCGTCCTGCACCACCTCCACCAAGGATCTGGAGGACTATCTCGCCGCGCATGGCGGCCGGGTGGACGCCCATACTCCCTCGGCGCTCTTCAACGGAATGGTGGCGGCGTACTGTCCCTTCCAGCTCCGGGGCGTGATCTGGTATCAGGGCTGCAACAACAAGTACGACTCGGTGGCGCGCTACACCACGCGCATGCACGACCTCTATACCGGCTGGTCCCGCATGTTCGGCAATCCCGACCTCAAGTTCTATTTCGCGCAGCTCGCGCCCTACCGGACGAACTGGATGAACGTCTGCATGGCGCAGACGCAGTTCGCCCGCGAACAGAAGAATGCCAGTCTGGTGGTGCTGGCCGATATGGGCAACTATGACGACATCCACCCCAACCGCAAGGATATCGTCGGGCAGCGCCTCGCCATGCATGCGCTCCGGCGCGAGTACGGCTACGACATGCCGGGCGACGAAAGCCCCGTCCTCAAGGACGTCAAGTTCGACGGCGACAAGGCGATTCTCGACTTCGACAACGTGAAGGAGTGGTATGTCTACTCCGCCGACCGTTCGTTCGATCCGCCGTTCGAACTGTGCGGCGAAGACGGCAACTGGGTGTCCGCCAAGATCCAGGAGAAGGTGAGCGAGGATCGCGATTCCTTCGGACGGATCTTGCGCGGCAATGGACGGCTCACGCTCGCGGCGGAAGGCCTGGAGGCTCCGGTCCGGGTGCGCTACATGGGCCGCGACCGGACGTCCGGCACGCTTTACAACGAACTGTCGCTGCCGCTGGGGCCGTTCGAGAGGTAAACCGATGGAAATAACCTCGCCGTCCAATCCCAAGCTCAAGTACGTGGTCAAGCTGCGCACCTGTTCGGCGCGCGAGGATTCCGGCGAGATGATCGTGGAGGGCTACCGCGAGTGCCGTCGCGCGCTCGACAACGGCTATCGTCCGCGCGCCATCTTCCATTGTCCCGATTTCTACCTCAAGAACGAAAACGAGCCGGCGCTCGTGGCGGAGGCGGCGCGGTTCGGGGCCGAAGTCTACACCTGCAGCAAGGTCTGCTTCGGCAAGATCGCCTACAAGGAGCGTCCCGACGGGCTCTTGATGGTGGGGCCGCACGTGAGCATCAAGCTCCAGGACCTGAAGCTTCCGCCGAACGCGCTCGTGATCGTCACCGAAGCCATCGAAAAGCCGGGCAATCTCGGCACGATCCTCCGTTCGGCCGACGCGGCCAAAGTGGCCGCCGTCATCGTGTGCGACCGCACCACCGACATCCACAACCCCAATGTGGTGCGCGCGTCCACCGGCACCATGTTCTCGGTGCCGATCGTGGAGGCCACGTCCGAAGAGGCGCTCGCGTTCCTCAAATCGCGCGGATTCAAGATCCTCGCCGCCACGCCGCATGCGGAGAAGCTCCATTTCGAGGTGGACCTCACCGGCAACGTGGCCATCGCTCTCGGCGCCGAGCAGTACGGACTTACCGCCAAGTGGATGGACGGGGCGGAATTGCGCGTGAGGATCCCCATGTTGGGCCTCGCCGACAGTCTCAACGTCAGCGCCGCCGCCACCATTCTCGTCTATGAAGCCGTGCGCCAGCGCATCGCCGCCGGGATCGACCAGGTCCCTGCGTTCGTCCCTTGGCACGGCGAGGGTAGTCACGACCATTAAGCCGCCATGCGCTTCGCCCATCCCTGGATTCTCGCTTTGGCCGGTCTCGTCCCCTTGCTGGGACTGTGCTGGACTTTCCTCCGTGCGCGCCGCGAAAAGGCCATCGAGCGCTTTTCCGTGGCCGGCGCGCCCAAGCCCGGCGTGTTCGCCGGTCTCCAGATGCCGCTCGTCTTGGGCGGACTCGTCCTCCTTGTCGTGGCGGCGGCGCGTCCCCAATGGGGCAAGTCGCAGGAAGTCAAGGTCCGGCGTTCGCGCAATCTGGTGGTGGCGCTGGACGTGAGCAACTCCATGCTGGTGCGCGACGTGCGCCCCAACCGGCTCGAACGCGCCAAGGCGGACCTTTCCGATTTGATCGACTCGCTCGAGGACGACCGCTGCGCTTTGGTGGCGTTTCGCCGCACGGGCGTGCAGATCTGTCCCCTCACCACCGATCATGGCTTCCTGCACGGCGCGCTCAACCGGATCGACGGCGACAGCGCCCCGGCCGGCGAGACGGACCTCGGCAGCGCCATCAACGCTGCGTTGGACGCGCTCGATCCGGCCGCCGACGACCACAACGCCATCATCATCATTTCCGACGGCGGCGACTTGCGCGGCAAGGCGTTGGAGTCGACCGCGATCGCCAAGGAGCGCGGAGTGCCGATTTTCACGGTGGGCATCGGCGATCCCCGCCACGAGACGGAAATCCCGGGAGTGCTCTTCCAGAACAAGCCGGTCAAGGTCAAGCTCGAAGAGGCGGCGCTCAAGGCCATCGCGGAGGCGAGCGGAGGGCGCTATGTGCCGTTGGCCACCGCCGGAACGGCCGAGACCACGCTCGGCGCCATTTACCGTCGCTTCATCCGCCAAGTGGCGGAGAAGGAACAGCGCGAGGAGGAAGAGTCGGTGGGCGAGCGCTTCCAGATCTTCCTCGTGCCCGGCCTCGTGCTGATGATGCTGGCGGCCATGCTGTCCGCCGGACGCTTTCGCCGCACGGCCTAAATAAATTATCCCCTATTTTTCCGCGCGGGGCGGCGCAACGCGACGTCACGCGCGGAAAAATAGTATAACTTACCCTATTGACAAAAAAAAAAAAAATATGGTATACTATCTGGCAGATGCTGGGAAAAGTGGTCGTTCAGGTTCGTGTTTAGTTTAACGGTTCTTAGCGGTACCTCACAGGCTAAACACGAACTTGAGCGACACCTGATCCGGGCGTTTATCAAGTCAAACCGCTACGAATGACTAAACCGCTACACAGTCATCGCCCTCAATTTGGCACTTGCGCAAAGTGTCTTGTGCCCTTGCATGCTCCCGCCACCATTTAACACAGGAGAACTATAATAATGAAATCAATGATCGAAAAGGTATTCTCAATCAAAGCGCTACTGTCGCTGTTGCTCGTATTCGCAACAAGCGGCGCCTGGGCGGCGGTACCAACCGTTGCTTGGGATGGAGACTTCGGGACAACCGAAAAGACCGGTAGCGATGGAGTTACATATACCTTTGCTGCTGGTACGGGGAATTCGGTTGAGAACGGCAAATTGGTTATTGGTTCAGGTAGCGGTTATGGCGGCGCAATAACATGGCCGTTGGATACAACGAAAGACGTAGTGTCGGTGCTTGTTAAATACTCGTCGCTTGATACGACAGATCAAGGAACGCCTGTGCTCGCCGCGGTAACTGCCAGACAATGCAATTCTGACGGAACCCCCAAGGCCACGATTATTGATGATTGCGTTGGCGTAAAAGAGGCCAATGGTTCCAAACTGACCGGTCGGTGGAACAACAATGGAACTGCGTATGGCGGTGAAGTTGCTGACATTAAGTCGCCGTCAGGATATATTTTGATGGTTTATACAGCAGGCGCGGCATTTCAGTTTTGGACAAGCAGCGACGGACTTACCTGGTCTGGCGGAACAGCAAGTAGCCTATTGTTTAGCTACACTTACGCGCAAGGTGTGGGACTTGGCGGAATGTCTGGGTCTGCATCAAACTCCGGATATGGCAGAACGGCAGGTATGACTATTGAGGCCGTCGCAATTTATCGCGGCGTCGCACTTACTACGGTTAAAGCCAGGAACTGTCATTTCGACTCTGAATACACGACGCAGGATTACAAGAAATGGGCATACGCGAATTCGGTGTTAACTTTCGCAAAAGGCGCGGATGGCGATATCGGCAGTGGTAGCACACCGCTAAAGTCATTCAGCATCGCAACAGGTACCGATGGAAGTGATACTTATTACGGTGGCGGTAATACAGCATATTTTGGAACGACTTTTTGGCATAACTACTGCTGCAACCAAAGCTCATATTCAGCTCCTGGTTGCGTGTTGCGAGTTACAAGTGCAGTTGCTGTCAGCGCTGGTTTTTCGTATGGCCAGGGACCGCTTACGCTTGGCGGCTTGATTATTGAAAGTTCTGCGGATGGTTGCTCATTCCCTGGCACTTCGCAGTCGACTGTTCTTGGCTCGGCTAGTGAAAGCTCCGAAACGTGGTTCGGAATTAACGGCAATGCATCTATCAGTCGTAACGGTTTCTTGTTCCTCTCTGGAGCTGTCAATATAGATGTTGCCGAGGGCAAGTCATTCAGCCTAAACGCCTCTCAGTCAACGGCTGCTTATTATCCGACAATCAAGGGAAGCGTTACCACAGCCAATACCGCTACTGGTGCTGGCACGGATGGCGGTGTTCTCAGGATGCATGGTTTGGGTACGATAACCGTGCCGACTTTGATCGCATCTAACGAAGCCACGCTTGACTTCTCTGATGTGCAGGAGAATGCAACGGTTGTCCGTTCGACAACTCCATTCATCCAAGGCAACTTGACGGTTGACGCGACTACAAAGCTCGTGTTCCCCGCTGGACTTGCTGAGGGCGCGGCATACAAGATTTGCTCTGGCACATTGACCGCGCCCGCCAAGACGGTGCAGACCTCTGTCCAGGTCGGCACGGGCAATGCATTCACAGCGTATGTGACCTACAATGCGTCGGACAAGACCGTTTCCTATTCCACATCCGCACCTACATACACCGGTACGGTTGACGGCTCCACGATAACATGGGATAGAACGCCGAGCGCAGATGACTTGGCCGATGGCAATGTCGTCCTGACCGGCTCCGGCGAGGTTACTCTTGATGCCGAGCCGATATCCATCAATGCCGCTTCTGGCGTCACTGTGGACATTACTGGTTACGAAGATGCAGTGTTTTCTGGCGCAGGAACGTTCAAGTTCTCATATGGCTATCGCACACATGTCCCCAGCGGCATGACATACCAGTATGTTGGGTCTAATGATTCAGCTAATCCTACGGCAATAGCGGGCGTTACGGTTGATGGTACGCTCAAGACAAGTGGCTATGTGAGCCTTACATCGCTTGTGATTGATGCTGCAGGAACTTTGGATGTCCTTTCTGAATCGACTACAGTTTCCACGACAAACCGTAGTAATGGCGAGGGCAATCTTTCGGGTACGATTGTCATTAGGTCTGGCGCGACAATGGTCAATGCTACTGGTGATGGTCTTGATTGGGGCGGAACAACACGCGTTGACATCTACGGAACGCTTTCTATGGAAAACACAAGGTGGTCCATCCGCGACTTTGACAATTGCCAGATAAATCTTTATCCTGGCGCACAGGTCACTGGTGCTGGAGACGGTAATGGTGTCTTTGACTTGTTCAATGCTTCTAGTAAGCTCAATATGTATGCCGGAACTTCTGGTGGCACGGCGACAATATCTGGCCCTGTGAGGTTGAGAAACTCGGGTGTTAAATATCCTATCTGGATTGCTTCTGGCGCTACGCTAGAACTTTCGGGTGGTACGCTTGGTAACGGCGGTTTCTCCATGAATGGCACTGGCGAACTTAAACTCTCTGGAACTATGGGACATAGCGGTGATTCCCTGGTGCAGGACGGAACAGTAACACTTGATAACATAGCAACCGCTATTCCGATAACTGTCAACAGCGGCAAGACGCTTGCTGTAATTGCAACAGAAGCCGAAACGATTGTGCCGATTAATGCGACAATAGCCGCTACCGGCTCTATAATCAGCAGTTCAGGAAGCGGCAAGGTATCTGGAAACATCGGTTTTTCGAGCTTCTCTGCTTCGCAATTGAACAGCAAGGCAAGCGGAACGCTTGGTGCTTTCCTGACAGGTTCTTCCTGGACGGGAACGGTTACTGTGCCGGCCAATGTAGCTTCGGGCGGAACGCAAGTTTACCTTGCCAATCTTGGCAACAGTAATTCGACCATTGCTCTCAATGGCCTTAGCGGTAGTACGCACTGGATAGGCGGAGGTAGCTTCCCTGCCGAGCTGAAGATTGTCGGCAATGTTACATTCAACAATGGCGGAAGCGGCATGAATGCGGTAATAGGAAAGGTTTCCGGTACGGATTCCACCAAGACGCTTACAGTTGCCGCGTGGGAGTATTGCACAGGTGCGACATATACGATCAATGATTTGTCCGAGTACGAAGGTGCAATAAGTGTCGATGGTAGCAGCTTGTCCTCCGGAACGTTTAAATTGGTAATTGGGAATATTACTAAAGCTTTATATTCATACGGAACGGCGCTTGTCACATGCTCGACAACTCCTGGCACGTATGGTACGACGACCATTGATCTTTCCAACACGACTCTAAACAACGCTGCGGCAAACCTCGTGTTTGATACGGATGGTATCTATCTTGCTGAAGCAGCTTACAATGGGGTAAACTACAAGACGCTCGCGGGAGCTGTTTCGGCGGCTGTAGCGGCGAGTGCAGATCCTAGCGCGGTCACGGTTTACAATTCCGCTGCGACGATTCCCAACGGATATGCGCTTGTGACTGCGGCTGGCGGGGCTATGACGCTGCGTTCTGCTGGAAGTGGCGAACTTATCTACTGGGCGTCCACCAACAGTGGTGACTGGTCTGGCGAAGCTTCTAATGGAACGCACACCTTCTATACGGCAGAAGGCGGCACATCAACTACGCCATACGTTGCTGGCGATACGGTTGTGTTCACGTCCAACATCCAGATTTGGTCTAAGACCGCTGCGCACGGCGCAAAGTTCCAGATCGGTACAGACACCGCCCAGGCAGAAGTCCACTTTACGAGGTCTGGAGACAATTGCGATAACTACATCCTTGATGGTTCGACCATTGAAATCAAGAGCGGCTCAACGCTTGTAGCCGAGCGCTATGGTTACGATGGGTCAACTCATGCCTACACTGCGTGGGATAGTTATCAGAATGAACACCCTGATGCAACTGCCATTAATGACACCACAATAAGCGGTGCAGGAACGCTAAAGATTGGCGGCGATACTGGCGGTCACGGCGCGGCAGCGGCTATCCTTTCCGGCACATCGACTATCGCCGATACGGTGACAATTGAATTCGCTGATGGGGCGACGCTCTCCGTTCCTTCCGTCTCTGCGTTCAGCGGTTCGGGTGTGGTTACGCTCGATGTCAGCGATGTTACGCATGATGTAGATGGTGTCACGCTGATAACCTTTACCGATACCACTCCGTCCGACGCTTCCAAGTTCTCTTGCTCGGCGGTCTTGGCAATTGAGAATGACGCCCTAAAGGTCTATCCTGTTGCGGCAGTCATCAATCCCAACACCGATGGTGTTGTAGGAACGTATTCTACCGTTCAGGAGGCGATTGATGTTGCAGTTGCGAATGTTGGGAGTTGGTATTACGCAAAGGTTTATCAGAGCGCAAGTGTCTCGGTTTCGGCGGTATCGGTATTGATAATGTTGGCCGATGAAGACGTGGAACTGCAATTTACGACGGATCCTGGCTTCAGCATTCAGAAGACGACTGACTATTCTGAAGCTGTCCCAGGCTTGTGGGGATATAACAAGAGAGCAACTGATGCTACGTTTACATGGGATCCTGACACGGCGGAGGGTAACTGGACGGAAGCATCCAATTGGAAGATTGGTGGTGTTGTGGCTGGACGTGCTCCGGGACAGAATAACACTGCGTCCGATGCTGTGGTCTTCAATTCTTCCGCAAGTGTCAGTGTTCCTTCCGACGTGTCGCATTTGTCTGGAATCACAATAGCTACAGACAATGAAGACGGTGTTGTTCTGACAGGAAATGACGAAGTGTGGGCGGGCTCGGTTGTTACGGTCGGCGAAGGCGGTATTGTGCTGGCAAGCGCAACGTCAAAGTTGATTACGCAGTATATCTCTTTTGGCGAGACTGCCCCCAATACCAGTGTTGCGAACTATGTTGTCAAGACCCAAGCCAATACCCCGTCTGCGGGAAAGACCCAATACACGGTGGTGTTGGGCGCCGCCACAATTGGTGGTGTGGCGTATGAGACGCTGGCTGAAGCTCTGGCGGTTGAGGGCGAAACCACGATCTGGCTAGTACAAAATGTCACGGGAGATGTTGAGTTGCGATTGGGGCAGACACTTCTTCTCAATGGGAATACGATATCTGGTGATGTAAGTGGAAATGTCTCATATGCGGTCCCAGTTTACAATTCAATGGCCAGTGCTTGGTACTGTGTTGATAACAGGACCAATTCATGGATTGGAACATCTGGAGGCTCTTGGGATATTGTTGCTGGATGGTACAATGGTGTTGTGCCTGGTTCGGATACTGCAGTGACGATCAATTCGTTCGCAACGGCAGGGGATCCTACGACTACTGGCACCATAATGTTGGCTGACAATTTCTCTGTCAAGTCTATAACGCTGGGCGAAGGAGTTGCTCTGACGCTTAACAAGTCGGGAGAGTCAGCTGTAACGCTGACCACGACAGAAGCAATTGTTTTGTCCAGTGGACAGACTATAACAACGGGATCTGGCGTGACGCTTTCGCCTACGCCTGTGAGCGGGGAGGATTTGATGTATGTCAAGACCACTATTTCCGAAGGAGCCACAACTTACGCCTTGCAGGTGGCAGGTGAGATGGATGGCACTACGGCCAAGATCGACGATGCTACGGCAGAAGTGACGGTTCCGGTAAGCGCCACTGCAATCGAGGCGGATCCTGCTGTTTCCTCGATCAAGCTGGAGGATGGATCGGCGATTACGGCTGAGAACATTACCATCAAATATAACGGTACTACCGACATAACCGATGCATTCACTGTTACAGTAGCCGACAACCAGGTCACCATTGCGCTCAATGAGAATGGGTCGGTGACAATCAGTGCGGATACTATCACAGTGAAGCCTGCGGTGGCGGCTAGCGAGCCGATGACGATGCCGGGTGCGACTACTGCGCCGTCGTTCAACATCAAGACGATCCCTGGCCTCTATTATGTGGTGAGGTCGGGCACTGATCCGAGCTCGCTTACCGCCGGTTCGGCCACGCAGGCCACCACCACCACCACTGGCCTTGCGGGTCCGGCGCTGAGTAACGAGGACACTGTCCGTTACTACCAGATCTCGGTCGGCCGCACCGCCGCCGAAGCCGCCGAAGCCGCGCAGTAACCCAGCCTCCATATCTGGCACATTCAGGGCGGGGACCACTCCCCGCCCTGTTGTTTGGTGTATTCCTGCTATCAGTGGTTGTGGATGACTACTGTCGCAAGCGTTGTCAATTGAGCGCTGTGTTCAAAGCGGATATGACTCCGCTTTGGTATAGGAGCGTGGATAAATGCAGTAATTTGCAGTAATACTAGTAAATACATCGATAATATGCTGTACCATTCCGGATTACACACAGATAAAGATTGACAAAGGCATGGAGAATATGGTATAATACCGAGCATGAAAAGAATGTATGACACAATGTGTGAGATGCATTTTGCCAACTATCGGCAGATGTTTTTCATGAGCGGCCCGCGGCAAACCGGCAAGACGACAATTGCAAAGGCGCATTCTAATGCTTATCTGTCGTGGGATGACGAATCGGTCAGATATGCGATAATGAGCGGGCAGCAACAGGTAAAGGAGTTGTGCGACAAGGCGGGCGTAGCGGGTGAGGGTAGGAAAATAGTTGCATTTGACGAGATTCACAAGTATGTGAGGTGGAAGAATTTTCTAAAGGGATTCTTTGATATCCATGAATCCGAACTCGGGATTATTGCGACCGGGAGCGCTAAGATGGATGTGTACAAGCGTGGTGGCGATAGCATGATGGGGCGCTATTTTCCGTACAGGATACATCCTCTAAGTGTTGCCGAATTGCTTGATGTGGGGTTGCCTGGCGAGCGGATATTGAAGATGCCACGAAAGATCGATGACGACAGTTGGGAGGCATTATGGAGATTTGGAGGATTCCCTGAGCCGTTATTGCGCAATTCGCAGGCGTTTTCCAACCGGTGGAACAGTTTGCGCCGTGAGCAGTTGTTGCGAACGGATGCGCGGGATTTGACTAGGATCGAGGATTTAGATCGGTTGATCATGCTTTCCGAGGTCCTGTCCAATCGATCCGGGGAGATGCTGAATTATAGCGCATTGGGGAACGAGGTGAGGGCGGACGAGAAAACGGTGAAAAATTGGGTGTCGGTATTGAAACATTTGTTCTACGGGTTTGAGATAAAGCCGTGGTTCAAGAATGTGGAGAATTCGCTACGCAAGACGCCAAAGTGGTATTTGCGGGACTGGGGCACGATTGGCGATGAAGGAAAGCGATTTGAAACGATGGTGGCTTGCCATTTGCTGAAAGCGGTGGAGGCTTGGACGGATTTGGGATTGGGCGATTTCGAGTTGTTTTATCTGCGGGATAAACGTAAGCGGGAAGTCGATTTTCTGGTGTCGCGCGATGGCGTGCCGTGGTTTCTGGCGGAAGCTAAAAATGGAGACAGGAAAGTATCCGACAGTCTGCAATACTTTCAAAAGACTATCGGGGCGCAGATTGCCGTGCAGGTGGTTAAGGAGCTGCCTTATTGCGAGATGGACATAAGCCAAGCAACGGATCCGGTCTGCGTGTCGGCACGGACTTTCCTAAGCCAGTTGGCGTAAACGAAGTTGCTCCTTCAATGTTGCCAGATAAAGTAATAGTGCAAGTTTGAGCATTGGGGATATATAAGAGAATAAAGCTATGTATATGACCAGAAGTTTTCTCCCGGTTGGACAAGGCGCCTTTTATGTCGAGCGGTTCCATAATTCGGGAGGTCATAGTGATAATATAGTCGTTTATGATTGCGGCTCAACCAGCAAGGAATGTGTGGAGCGGGCGATAAAGCGGGCCTTCGCCAGTAAAAGAGCAAGTGGCAATCGCAAGGTTGTCATTGATGCACTGTTCATCTCGCACTTGCATTACGACCATATAAGTGGGATAGAAGCATTACTCAAACGTTGCGAGGTTAAGCGGATTTATTTACCCTATACTACCCCCGAAGAACGGGAAATACTGTGGTTGGGTTGTGTTGTGTTGAATTATGTTAATGAAAATAGTTTCGCGGCAAATTTCATTAGCGATCCTGTAGGTGCCATCAGAAGGGTTGATTATGGTGGAGAGATTTTCATAGTTGAGGCGGATAGATACGATAATGAGAACAGGGCTGAGCCGAATGGTAATTATGGAGCCAACCGAATTTCTTCCGGCGAAAATGTCATCGAAGGTTGGAATGATTTTACAGATGGATTTGAGTGGAAGTATATTCCCTATGCACTCAAGCAGGAAAGCAGATGTGACGAACTTAAGCAACTACTGCAGGTCGATAGTGCAAAAGAGATAGTTGAAATGTGGATGAATGACAAAGATGGTGCAACAAGAGTTAAGGAGGCGTATAAAAGTTTGGCGGAAGGAAGCGATTTGAATGAGAGGACATTGGTACTATATTCTGGAGGTAGTGGATTTGAGATTATGTTGCCTCTTCGTTGCAATCCAGAGCGATGGATGAAACGTGTACTTAACTCGAAATGTGGTTATCGCGATAAGATAGGGTGCGTATACATGGGGGATTATAATGCACAAAAATACTGGGAGGAGTTGAGGGCGTATGTGTTAAATCGTGTATGCGCGAAGATAGGCTTATTTCAGGTGCCACATCATGGCTCAAGAGCAAGCTTCAATGAGGCTTTGCTAGATTATGATGCAGAGTTTGTCATTTCAGCAGGATGCACAAATAGACATGGCCATCCTGCAGACGAAGTAGTGGGAAAAATCCTATCAAAGGAGAAGGCATTACATATTGTTTCAGATTGCTTATCGTCTGAATTTGTTCAGGTTTTGCTTCCAAGAGGTCTGCGTTCATTTGGTCTTGTCCCATGGAAAAATTAAAGGCCATCCATGGCCGATGTCTTGCGATGTCATTTAAGGTTTTTATAAAAACTTTAAATGACCGTATCGGCGACTATGCGCTGGAGGATTTGGGCGGAAACGGTCCGTTACTATCAGATCTCGGTCGGCCGTACCGCCACCGAAGCCCAGCAGTAACCGATAGTTGACGCTTATCGTCAAGCAAGGGGCGGCTCTCACCGCCCCTTTGCTTTTGTGCGCGCATAGATTATGTGGAAATACGGCTCCATTTGCGATAATTGCCGGTTTTGGGCGCATGTTGGGCTATACGGTGAATTTTCGTCCATGGGGTCAGACCCCATGGACGAGATGGCGAGTAAAAAGTGCGTAATTGTGGGTAAATAGTGGGTAAAAGTTGGCATTTTCCTCCGTGCGGGTATCAAATTCGTCCATGGGGTCTGACCCCATGGACGAATCGATTGCGCGCACATAGGTTATGTGGAATCGCAGCGCCTAGTTGCGGTAACTACCGGTTTTGGGCGGAGGTTGGGAATTTTGCCTGCTAATCGTTTTGCGACTTGTCAGTAAAGTGTCAGTATAGTGTCAGTATAGTGTCAGTATAGTGTCAGTATAGTGTCAGGTAACTGTCAGCGAAGAGACGGAAGAGACTAAAGGGACTTAGGGGACGGGAGGGACGGGGACAGGCGGAGAGAAGGGGGCTCGCGGGTGGAGGGAAGTTCATGGCTATAGGGAGCGAAGTTCGTTGCCGGGCGGAGAGAAGTTGAAAAAGCCGGGACCTTCTTGAAAAAGTGCCGGCTTTTTCTGAAAAAGTCCCGGACTTTTCCGGAAAAGTGCCGGACTTTTCCAAATCGGTCCGTATGGCCGGAAACTTCGCCCTGCGGAGCCGACGAAAGATTTTGCATTTTCCCTATTGACTTTTGGGGCGGAAATATGATATAATATTCACTCAATCCGTCTGGATCGGGCTAACAACCGACTGCCCGACCGGTAAGGAGAAAGGAAAAACACAATGCCTAAGATGAAAACCAAGAAGTGCGCCGTGAAGCGCATGAAAACGTCGGCTACAGGGAAAGTGATGCGTTCGCAGTCTGGCAAGAAGCACTTGAACAGCTGCAAGACGCGGGCGCGCAAGCGCAATCTCCGTGGCTTGGCGGTCACCGACGATGGAGTAACCAAGACCATGCAGCGCATGCTGCAGGGGCGCTAAGCAATAGGAGGAAAACGAAATGCGTGTAACCAATGCTCCCGCTTCCCGCGAACGTCGCCGTCGCCGCCTTGAGCTCGCGAAGGGCTTCCGGGGTGCGCGTTCCAAACTGTTCCGTCAGGCCACCGAGGCCGTCGATCGCGCGCTGCGGCTCGCCACCGAGCACCGCAAGCTCAAGAAGCGCGATTTCCGTCAGCTGTGGATCGCCCGCGTCAACGCGGCCGCCCGCGCGGAAGGCATCAGCTACTCGAAGCTCATCGCCGGGCTCACCAAGGCCGGAGTGGAGCTCAACCGCAAGATGCTCTCCGAGATCGCCATCCAGGATCCCCAGGGCTTCAAGACGATCGTCGAGATCGCGAAGAACGCCTGAGGCGTTTTCGCATTTACCGATTTACCGATTGATCGATTTACCGATTGACCGATGGACGGAAACCAAAGGTGGACGCGCTTGAAGGCGCGTCCATTTTCGCTTTATGAAACTGAAATTGAACAAAGAGTTTGCGCTCCGTCATTTGGGCGTGGCGGCCTTGATGGCGGCGCTAGGCGGCTGGTTCGCCTATGACGGCTTCGTGACCTATCCCCGCACTCCCGCCCCCGAACTGTACGCGAAAGCGCATGGCGGCGAGCAGGCGCCGAGTATCGAGCAGGCCGAGAAGTACAAGACCTCCGCCATTCCCCGGCAGCGGCAGTTCATGGCGATATGCTGGGTTTTTGCGCTGTATTTGGGGCTGAACGTGTGGAGATTGTCGCGAAAAGACTTTGCGCTTGACGGCAAAATCACCGAAATCGACGATCGCGACTGGAAGAAAAAGGGCATTTTGCGCTTCAAAGTGGACGGGAAAAAGACGGTGCTCGACGCTTGGCATCACTCCGGAGCGAAGGAACTGGCCGAAAAAATCCTTGCGAATAATGAAATTTGTGCTTGAAATAGTCGTCAAATTATGATATAATATACGGCAACAATGAAGACTAAAGTCAGAATAACCGATACCACCCTGCGCGATGCCCACCAGTCTCTGTGGGCAACGAGAATGCGCACGGACGACATTTTGAAAATCGCCGAGACGATCGACAATGCCGGCTACTACTCTCTGGAGTGCTGGGGCGGCGCCACGTTCGACGTCTGCATGCGGTTCCTGCGGGAGAATCCCTGGGAGCGTTTGCGGCAGATCAAGGCGGTCTGCAAGAAGACGCCGCTCCAGATGCTGCTCCGGGGACAGAACGTGCTCGGCTACAAGCATTATCCCGATGACATGGTGGACCGGTTCGTGGCGCTCGCGTGCGAAAACGGCATGGACATCTTCCGCATTTTCGACGCGCTCAACGATCCGCGCAATCTGGAGCAGGCGATCAAGAGCGTCAAGAAGTACGGCGGCCACGCGCAGGGCACGATCAGCTACACCACTTCGCCCGTCCATACGGTCGAGGCGTACGTTAAACTGGCCAAAGAGCAGGAGGCGATGGGCATCGACAGCCTCTGCATCAAGGACATGGCCGGCATCCTCACGCCGGGCGCGGCCCGCGAGCTAGTGGGGGCGCTCCGGAAGAATCTCCCCGAAATGCCCATCCAGATCCACTCGCACATGACGAGCGGCATGGCCACGGCCATGTATCTGGCGGCAGTGGAGGCGGGGGCCGGGTGCGTGGATTGCGCCATTTCCACGATGTCGAGCTTCTCCAGCCAGCCGCCTTGCGAAAGCGTCAAGACGATTTTGGAGTCGGAAGGGTTCGATACGGGGCTCGACCAGGCGGCCCTGCAGAAGATCAACGCCTATTTCAAGGAATTGAAGTCCGTTCGCCAGCCGGCTTCGTCCTCCCGCGTGGAGGCGGTGGACGCGGGAGTGCTGGTGCACGCGATTCCGGGCGGCATGATCAGCAACCTCCGGAGCCAGCTGGCGCAGCAGGACGCGCTCGACCGTCTCCCCGAAGTGCTGGAGGAGCTGCCCAAGACGCGCGCCGACATGGGCTATCCTCCGCTCGTCACGCCCACCTCGCAGATCGTGGGAGTGCAGTCGGTCCTCAACGTTTTGAGCGGCAAGCGCTACAGCATGGTGACGGACGAAACGAAGCGCTACGCGGCCGGCTACTATGGCCGCACGCCCGCGCCCATCGAGCCCAAGCTCCGCAAGAAACTGATGGGCGGTCTCAAGCCGATCGATTGCCGTCCGGCCGATCTCTTGAAGCCGGGTCTCGTGGAGGCGGCCAAGGCGCTTCCGCCCAATACGATCAAGGCCGAAGAAGACAT
>Ga0265298_10002900_pt1 | contig 23249 bp, 17 predicted proteins | sample AusTroGonzalo_MG_3_FD_193486 | JGI IMG/M metagenome (GOLD analysis project Ga0265298, IMG submission 193486) | Bovine rumen microbial communities from tropical cattle in Woodstock, Queensland, Australia - Gonzalo_01 | ecosystem: Host-associated > Mammals > Digestive system > Stomach > Rumen ...
TATTCCTTTGATATTCAAAAGAATAGCCATTATTTTTTATATTCCAACCACAAAACGAAGATGTCTTTGGTCAAACAAAAAAAGAGGATGACTACTTTTTAGTCATCCCCTTTTTTGTGCTTATTTAATGCCTTATTTAAAGCCGGTCTGTGCCCACGGGATCCACTTCTGCACCTCTTTATCTTGCAGCGTTTCGTCAACATACTGAATGATAGTGTTGGCATCCTCCTTACCCAGCAGGAACTTGTCTATGAAGGCCTCCACCTCAGGATACTGGCTCTGAGGCAACTGGCAGTGACCGTGCTTGCCCTGAACAGAGAATCCCATACGGTCCTCAATGCCGAACTTCTTCCATACCTCGCGGGCAGCCACACATGATACGTAACCGGCTTCATCGGCCAGCCACTCATAGTCTGTGTTACCCAGCACCAGCAGGGCGCGTGGACAAACCAGTGCGCACAGCTCATGATGGTCCATGGGCAGTTTTGATACGTTTTCATCCTTCCAGTCCCACATGGACTCCTTGAACCAGTGGGGGTCTGTGTTACCCAGAGTCTCAACATGACCCAGGGTTTCCGATACACGCCATGCAGCTGCACCGCCGCCACCGGGCTCCTGAGCTATGGTCAGAGCTATGCGCTCATCAAAAGCGCCGGACCACAGGGCCATCTTGCCGGCATATGAGCAACCGGTCACACCTATGTGCTTCATATCAATCTTGCTGGCGGCACCCACTATCTCCAGGCCGTCTATGATACGGCTCACGCCCCAGGGCCACATGGCATAAGCGCCGTTCTCAACCAGCTCCGGATAAATCTTGTTTATGGGCTCGCTTCCGCGTTTCTGCTGGTGAGCCATAACCTGACCCATGCTGAAATTCATGGTAGCTATCTTACGCTCGGGGAAGAACTGACGCGGCAGGCTGATACCTGACATGCCAATCATAAGCGGGAACGGGCCGTCACCCTCAGGATAGGTAATCTTTGATGTTATGGTCAGCGTCTCGCCGTTGCGGTGAACAATCACGGTAAGGGTGTTGTCCTCAAGCTTGGCCTCAATGTCCTTCTTGTCAACCATTGGTTTCTCACCTACCTCATAGTGATAGAGCTCATGTATAATCTCCGCGCGACGTTTCTCCCAGTCCTTGAACTTCTTGACTTTTTTCTTGCTGTTTTCAAACTCGAACGGGTTGGGCAGTGTCTCCACGCTCTTAGCCTCATTTACACTAGGGAATGCCGGAGCAGGGTACTTGGAACCGGTAAACTCCTGGTCATAAACCAGCGGAATTGACTTCTGTGCCATTACCGGAATCACAGCCATAGCAGCTGCAGCAACAAAAAATGCCTTAATCTTTCTCATATCTACGTTAGTTATAGGTTAATTATGTTAGTTAATACCAATATTTTAGCGGACTGTCTTACGCAAAATGACGTTTGTTTAATTTGCTGATTACTATTACATTAAACAACAGCCAACAAATTTAACCTGTTTTAGTGACATATCCAAATTTGCATTACAAACATAAATAGGTATCTTTATAGCCCAAAAGCACAAATTATTGTTATTGTGAAAACCAGACAATTCCTTTTCCGGGTTCTGCTTATGGCAGCACTCATGATTGCCGGTAGGGGTAACGCCTATGCCGACTGGGACCAGTATCCCACATATGAGGCCTATGAGGCCATGATGTACCAGTTTGCCACCGATCATCCTGACAAGTGTGAAATTATCACGCTGGGTACCTTGCCCAGCGGACGCAAGCTGCTGGTGGCCCACATCAATAACGGTTCAGGTGAAGGCAAGCCCAGATTCTTTTACGTATCGACCATTCACGGCGATGAAACTACAGGATGGATGCTTATGCTCCGCCTTATAGACTATATATTGGAAAATCCCGATCTGCCGGAGTGTGTCAACGTGCTGGAGAACATAGACCTATATATATGCCCCAACATGAACCCGGACGGCACCTATCATGGCGGGAACAACACCATGAACGGTGCCACACGCTATAACGCAAACAGTGTGGACCTGAACCGGAACTTTCCCGATCCGCATGGAAAGCTCCATCCAGACGGCAACGAGTACCAGCCGGAGACACAGTGGATCATGCAGTTTGCACAAGACCTTCAGTTTACAATGGCGGCCATTTTCCACGGTGGAGCCGAGGTTATGAATAATCCCTGGAACAACACCTATACACTGCATGCCGATGATGCATGGTTCCAGCTTTTAGGCCATGAATATGCAGACCTGGCACATATTGTGAATCCCGATTATATGACAGATTACGACAATGGAGTCACCAACGGAGCCCAGTGGTATATGATAGAAGGCGGTTTGCAGGACTATCTGAATGGATACGCAAATTGCAGAGCATTTCACATAGAGTGTTCAAATACCAAATGCCCTAGTGCATCGCAGATGCCAAATTTCTGGAACTTGAACAAGAACAGCCTCTTTGCACTGATGAACCAATGCCTATACGGCATACACGGCACAGTAACAGATGCTGATAGTGGGGCTCCTATAGGTAATGCTACCATCACACTGGTGGGACATGATGACCAGTATTCTGTTGTTACCACACAACTGCCAGCAGGTGATTTTCACCGTCCCGTAAAGGCCGGCACTTACACCGTAAGGGTTTCCAAACCGGGGTATGAACCAATCGATACTGTGGTTACTGTTAATGACTATGAAACAGTGAATTTAAATGTTCAATTGGTTCCTCTAGAGGGAATCACTGCTATAATTGATATGGATGCCGCTACAGTGAATATTGGTGGTACGGTACACTTTACTGATAACTCATGGGGTGCACAAATTGTAAGTTGGAACTGGGAATTTGAGGGCGGCACACCTGCTACATCGACCAATCAAAACCCTACGGTGACATACAACCAGGCAGGTACTTATGGCGTGAGTCTTACGGTAACCAACTCTGACGGCGAGACAGACACCAAGTATATGCCAAACTGCATTAATGTACTTAATGCATACTGCATGAAGGATACTATAATAAAGGTTACCGACGCCTGGTTCTTTGATGACGGAGGTCCCAATGGAAATTACGGCAATAGCAAGGATATCACCATGACTTTCCTACCTCAGTTTGAAGGTGGTATTCTTGAAGCTGTGTTCAGTGAATTTGAAACAGAAAATAATTATGATTTTCTCTACATTTATGACGGCACATCAACTGGTGCAGCACTGATAGGTCAGTATTCCGGAGTCAATAGTCCCGGCACAGTGACTGCTACCAATCCGGATGGTGCACTGACATTACGCTTCACTTCCGATTCTTCTGTTAACAGAGAAGGATGGAAAGCCCATGTATATTTGCTGGGTGCTGGATCCTATCCGTCCACAGGCATAAGAACCATACCTGACAATACCAAACCTGATGTATGGTATATGCTGGACGGCAGGAAAGTGCTGAACATTAAACCCGCAGCAAAAGAGTTGCCTAAGGGCATCTACATAAACAATGGCCGCAAGGTCCTGATAGAATAAGACCGTACTATGGCAAATAAAATTACCCTATTCAAAGTTACAGCTGCGCTGCTTTTAATGCTTGTTGCGTCAAACGTCTTTGGGCAGCCGGTAACTGCATTTGTGGAGGTTGATGACCATGTGATTGACTTAAGGGAGTTGAGGTCATCTTTAGATTGGGCATGTGATGACGTAGTGTCATTCAGGGCACCGGACAGTGATATGGCGGCTCCTGACACTATCCGGTGGATTGACCGTATCCATAATATGCCCGATTACCTGCTTGATTTCTATAACCGCTACTGCCTTATGGTCAGTGAGGTGATTGCGGGTGGAACAAACTGTCTGTCGGACCCTGACAATGATCTGATTAATGCAGTTCATTTGGGTGAAAACTCAAGCAGCTTAGTTATTTGGAAGATAACCCGTAAGATTGATTACAGCTTTCCTGCTGATGTGGATTATACGGATCCGTATGCCAAGCAGCAATATGCCTTGGCGGCCGTGAACAATGACATAAATGAGAATGTGCTTCCGGTCAGGAATGAGGTGAGTACGTTCTTTCCGTATCTGTTCATGAGCATGAGCTATGACAATCCGCAGGCGTTCTGGATAGGCAATAACCTTAACTGGGGGTCAACTTACAGTTACAGCTGGAACTTTATGCAATGCGCCGCAAGGGATGCTGTGCAATACACGTTTTACATCCTGTTCAAGATAAAGGACAAAAGTTTTGACTACAGGATTGACAAATACCGTTCCGCTTTGTCTGTAAAAAGCGGGGTGATAGAGTTCAATGCACTGGTAAGCAATATACTTGACGGCGTACCGGAAACTAACAGGTATGAGCAGATTCGCTATCTGAACAACTGGCTTACCAGGCATAACTGTTACAGCTCTGCAGACGATGCAGATGATTTCCCGGACCTGTCTTTCAGTTCCATTACCGCATTGCGCGGAACAGGAGGTTATTACGGTCCTGTCTGCGAAGGCTATTCACGTGCATTCAAGGTGCTGTGTGATAAGCTGGACATTCCTTGCATCCTTGCAGTAGGTGGTGCCCGAGAGGCTGTGAACGCCAAGCCTGAAGATCACATGTGGAATGAACTGAAGATGGATGACGGCCTGTGGTATGCCGTGGATGTTACCTGGAATGATCCTGTTATGGGTAATGAAAATGTGGAATCCGGTTATGAGAATGAATTCTGGCTGCTATTGGGCAAGAATGACATAGTGGCTCCCTACCTGACATTTGCCAAATCACATTCCAATTCAATATCCTACGGTCAGGCTCTTGTTGATCAATGGGACTATGATTCCGGCAGTCTTATAGCCGATAACAGATATGACGGACCGGACGGAGTGATTCCGGTAAAGGAATCTGCCCCGGTTACGGTTTATTCTCTGACAGGAATTAAGACAGGCACTTACGGTTCTATGGCTCAGGCCCTGTCAGACCTGCCCGACGGACTATACATAATAAACAATCATAAGGTTCTGGTAAGGCATTGAATGTCTTGAATTGACTGTATATGGAAAGGAATAATGGATTTTTTACAGTAAGCAGGAGTCTGAAACGGCTGTTTGCGGCAGTGTTGCTGCTGTTTGGTGTCATGCCAATGGCGTTTTCACAGTCAGCTAACGCCTTGTTCCTAAAAGACGGCACCAAGGTTGTTGGGTATGTGCAGGATATGGATCCTGCGGGCAGCGTAAGTATCCGGACAACTGACGGCAAGACGCTTTCATATCCCATGAGTGACGTGGGAAACATCAACTGGTCATACAAACTGATAGAACCCAGTCCCGGTCCGATCTACAGGTATGGTGACTTGTTCCGTTGGAAGTTTAATAACATTGAACTGTCTGACAAGAACTATGACAGGTATTTTGACGATGACCTGTATCATACCTATATAGGTGCCCGCAACCAGTTTAATCTGGGCGGAGCCTGTTGCGTGATAGGGCTTGGATGCATTGCGGTTTCAGCTTTCCAGTTTGACCCTGAGTCCAGGAAACAGAGCGGCGCTTTCTGGGCCTACTCGGCAGCTGCCGATGCTTTCATCTGTCTGGGTTGTGTGCTTACGGGCATAGGCATATCGAGATTGAACTGGGTGGAGAGGACTTTCAATGCCCGTGAGGCTGCTAATGACAACTCTTTCACCTCACGCATAATGGATTCCATGCGGCTGAATCCTTCTGTAATGCTTTCTGCCGATAATGACCTGGCTTTCGGGGCATCAGTCAGCTTCTCATTCTGATGCTGTTCTGCATATTTATCCATAAAAGAACCACGTTGATGCAAAAAAAGATGTGAAATATGTAAAAATATATCGCCCGGATTGAGTGTCGGAGCGAATATACATTACCTTTGTAGCGATAACCTTATTTATTAACCTTGAAACCTTGTTCGCAGATGATTCGAAGCAAGTTCCTTTTCTTTAGAATGGTGATGCTCTTGGTATGCATGGGTGTGAGCGGAGTAAACCGGGCACAGATAGTGGGCCCCCGCACTCTAAACATGCAGCAGGTGGTGCAGCTGGCGCAGGAGCATTCCATTTCCTCAATGAGTAACCGTAACAGTTTTGTGGCGTCTTACTGGAGTTTCCGTTCATATAAGGCGCAGTTCCTGCCGTCGCTCAACCTGAGTGCGGGGCTGGTGAATTTTAACCGTACGCTTAACAAAGTGCAGGATTACCAGACCGGCGCATGGAACTATGTGGCCGATTACACCATGAACAATGACGTGTCACTCTATTTCAGCCAGCGCGTACCATGGACAGGAGGCACGGTCACGTTGAACACGCAGCTGTCACGTATGGACCAGTACAGTCCCAACAGGATGACCTCATATTATGCACAGCCCGTATTCCTGTCATACGCCCAGAATCTGTGGGGGTACAATGAGCTTAAGTGGAGCAAGAAGACTGAACCCAAGCAGTATGAAATAGCAAAGCGCCAGTATATAGAGAACATGGAGCAGCTGAGCCAGACCACTACACAGCTGTTCTGGAACTGCGTGAGCGCCCGTGAGAACTATGAGCGTGCCTTAAAGAGCTTTGATGAGGGCAAGCGTCTGTTTGAGGCCGGTCAGACCCGTTTTGCTATGGGTACCATAACACGTGACCAGCTGATGCAGATAGAGGTTCGCGTGCTTAATGACTCCCTGAAAGTGAGCAACACCCGAGTCAGTCTGCGCACCAACATGAACAGGCTATGTTCTTACATAGGCTATCAGGAGGATACAGACCTTAACCTTATAATAGACTATGACATTCCTGATGTCACGCTTGATTACAATGACGTACTGGAGCGTGCACTGCAGAACTCTTCTTTCCAGCTGACACAGGATGTACAGCTAACTCAGGCAGAGTCCAGTGTGGCGCGTGCCAAGGCTGGGCGCGGGCTGTCTGCACAGGTGAACGCACGGTTCGGCTTGTCAGGATCAGGCAACAGGCTTGATGATACCTTTGTGCAGCTCAAGGACCAGGAGGTGATAGGTATGCAGCTTAACATTCCCATTCTGGACTGGGGGCAGGGCCGCGGCCGTGTACGCATGGCGCAGGCTCAGGCCGAGACTACCCGTAACCAGCTTGAGCAGAATATGATAGACTACCGTCAGAACCTTTATACACAGGTGATGCAGTTCAATGACCAGCGCAGTCAGTGTGAGATTGCCAAGCGTGCGGCCGAACTGGCCGATGAGAGCTATGAACTGGCACTTAAGAACTTTGGCAGCGGCAGCATGACAATGACTCAGCTGGACCAGCTTAAGGACAAGCGTGACCAGGCCGTGAGCTCTTATCTGGGCATGGTGGCCAGTTTCTGGAACTACTATTTCGGAATACGTAAGGCCACGCTGTATGATTATATTTCGGGCACGGACATAAGTGCGGAGTTTGATAAACTGGTAAAATGAATTGGTAGAAAAAAGAACAGCTATGAACATAAATAAAAGTTTAAGTGGAATATTGATGCTTGCTGTTGTGGCAGGTGTTGTTTGCGGATGCAAGGGTAAGAAAGCGGGGGATGCCGTTGAGGATAAGACCGAGATGGCACGAGGCAGTTACAGTGCCGAGAAAAACGTGGTTACGGTAGCGCCGCTGGAGCGCAAGATGTTCAGCAAGCAGCTGGTATGCAACGGCAAGCTTGAGGCACAGAGCAAGGTGACCGTACAGTTTGCGGCACAGGGTACCATAGCCCAGATAAATATCCGTGACGGCCAGAAGGTGCAGAAGGGCCAGATTATAGCCTCTCTTGACAAGGAGCAGCCGCGCCGTCAGCTGGAGCAGGCACGCCTGACATTTGACAAGGCCGAGATGAACCTGGCCGACCGCCTGTTGGATTACGGCTATACCCTGGCCGATACCGCCCGCATTCCGGCAGACCAGAAGCGTGTCATTTACATAAACAGCGGTTTCATAGATGCGCAGATGGCGCTTGACAATGCTGAAAGGACATATAGGCAGTGTGACCTGAGGGCACCGTTCACGGGTAAGGTGGCCAGCCTAAAGGGCCGTGTCCATGAGCAGGGCGGGCAGCTGTGCACCCTGATAGATGACAGCCGCTACCTGGTGCGTTTCAGCGTGCTGGAGACTGAGTACAAGTTTGTGCGTGTGGGCCAGCAGGTGCTGGTATCGCCCTTTGTCGATTCAGAGGTTGTGATGAAAGGCACAATACTCTCCATAAACCCCACAGTTGACCAGAACGGTCAGATATCGGTCACGGCCCAGGTTCCGGGAAGTGACAAGCTGATGGATGGCATGAACGTACGCATAACCGTAGAGAACAGCGTACCTGACCAGCTGGTGGTACCCAAGAGTGCGGTCGTGATTCGTGACAATATGGATGTGCTGTTCCGCTACAAGGACGGACAGGCTTTATGGACATACGTGAACGTGCTTATGTCCAACACCACGGAGCATGTGGTTGAACCCAATAAGGACCGCGGCGCGGAGATGAGTGTGGGAGACCTGGTAATCACCAGCGGAAACCTGAATCTTGGTGACGGCGCAGCTGTAGTCATAGAATAACCATGTTCAAGGGATTGACAAGACGGCCCATAGCGGTGCTTATGGTGCTGATAGCGGTTATGGTACTGGGCATAGCCGCCATACGTAAACTGCCGGTTTCACTGGTACCTGACATTAACGTTCCGCAGATTACGGTGCAGGTAACGTCACCGGACCGCAGTGCGCGTGAGGTGAATGACCTGATGCTCTCATCACTGCGTTCACAGCTGGTTCAGGTGCCTCACCTGAAGGATATAGTATGTACGGCCAAGGACGGCGGCGGACTCATTGAGATGACCTTTGAGTACGGTGCCGATGCCGATTACATTTTCATAGACGTGAACGAGCGTGTGGACCGTGCCACCAGCGGCTGGGATGCGGGGGAGGAACGTCCCATGATAGCCCGTGCCAGCGCTACAGATATACCTGCGTTCTTCATAAACGTGTCACTGAGTGACATGGAGCACACCGGCGGCACCCGTCTGCTTGAGATGAGTGATTTTTGCCGTCAGGTGATAACGCGCCGCCTGGAGCAGCTGCCGCAGGTGGCTATGGTTGACATATCGGGCCTGCTCTATCCGCAGCTGCTCATTATTCCCGATATGGAGAAACTGCGTGCCATAGGTGTTGACGAGAGCGCGCTGAGTACAGCCATCCGTAACGCCAACGTGACCCTGGGCAGTCTCTCCATACGTGACGGCGAGTACCGCTTTGACGTACGCTTTGAGTCAAGCGTGGTTACGCGTGAGGACGTGGAGAACGTGTGGCTCAAGTTGGGCGGACGCACCTATCAGATTAAGGACCTGGCTCAGGTCCGTGAGGAGCAGCAGCGTCTTAAGGGTATGATAACCTCTGACGGCAAGCAGTGCATATCGATGGCCGTGATTAAGCGTTCCGATGCCCGTATGGCTGAACTGCGTGACGGTATTCAGGAGCTGATGCAGTCTTTTGAGAATGATTACCCGGACCTGGAGTTCCAGATAACCCGTGACCAGACGGAGCTGCTGGATTACTCTATAAACAATATGGTGCGGAACCTTATTTACGGTGCGCTGTTTGCCTGCCTGATAATTTTCTTCTTCATGCAGGATTTCCGCAGTCCGCTGCTGGTGGTCATTACCATACCTACGGCGCTGATACTGTCGTTCCTGTTCTTCTATGTACTGCACATATCCATAAACATAATATCGCTGTCCGGCCTGGTATTGGGTCTTGGTATGATGGTGGATAACTCCATCATCACGATAGACAACATAACCCAGCGCTGGCAGAAGGGGGAACTGCTGGAGGATGCCTGCGTTTACGGTACGCAGGAGGTGTTCACGCCTATGCTCAGCTCTGTGCTGACCACCTGCGCCATATTCATTCCGCTGATATTCATGAGCGGCATAGCGGGTGCGCTGTTCTATGATGAGGCTATGGCAGTGACAATAACATTGCTGTCAGCACTGATCATGTCCGTACTGGTGATACCTGTGTTCTACTACAGGTTTTACCGTAACCAGGCCTGCTTTACTCCAAACAGGTTCATTAGCAGGATTAGTGTGGGCGGCATGACCAGGGGTTATGAAGGCATACTTGGCTGGTTCTTCCGCCGCAGGGGTGTGATGTGGGGTATATTCGGCGCAGCGGTGTTGCTTATAGGCGTGCTGTTCATTAAGCTTGACAAGCAGAAGCTGCCCGCTCTCTCACACAGCGACACCCTTATAAACATTGAGTGGAACGAGCGCATTCCCATAGAGGAGAACAACCGCCGCTGCGAGCAGATAATGGTGCAGTTCCCCGATATGGCAGAGCAATATACGGCAATGACCGGAGCACAGCAGTTTGCTCTGTCACATACCAAGGAGTTGGGATTGTCTGAGGCCATAATCTATGTCAAGGCGGGTAGTACCGATGACATTGACCGGTTTGAGAAGGAAGCCCTGAACTACATAGGGCGCAACTGGCCGGAGGCTGTCCACAGCAGCCAGGCATCGGGCAACATATTTGACATGCTGTTCCAGGATAAGGAGGCTCCGCTTGTGGCGCGCATAAAGCGTACCGACGGCTCCACACCTGAGCCGGACCAGCTTGTTTCACTGCTGTATCAGCTGCGTGAGGCTCTGCCTGAGGTATATATCCCGCAGCCGGAGTGGAACGAGTACATAGAGCTTATCACTGACCCGGAGCGTCTGGCCCTTTATGAGGTAGGTTTCGGCGATATCATGAACTACCTGCGCAACTCCATGAACGCCAGTTCCGTGCTGCGCATATCCAAGGGTGATTTCTCCATGCCTGTGGTGATAGGTGTAGGCACAAAAGAGGCCAAGGACCTTATACAGGGCAGTTATATTGATACCCGCGGAGGCAGGGTGCCGCTTGAGATACTGCTCAAGGAGACACGTAACCGTGACCTGAAACAGATAGCAAGCGGTGTGGACGGTGAGTTCTATCCGCTGGAGCTGGACCTTAAGGGACGTGAGGCCCGTGAGGCTATGGACAGGATACAGAAGGTGGTGCGCAGTGATGACCGTTTTGACGTGAGCTTTAGCGGCACATACTTTACCAACCGTGAGATGATTAAGGAGCTTTGCGGAGTGCTGGCAATTTCTGTACTGCTGTTGTTCTTTATACTCTCGGCCCAGTTTGAGAGTCTGGTGCAGCCGTTCATCATACTTAGTGAGCTTATCATTGACATATTTGCGGTGCTGGGTGTGCTGTGGCTCTTTGGCGAGAGCCTTAACCTGATGTCAATGATAGGTATGGTGGTCATGTGCGGTATAGTGATCAATGACTCCATACTCAAGGTGGATACCATAAACCGCCTGCGCGATAAGGGCTACGGACTGAAGCGTGCCATACTTGAGGCGGGAAGCCGCCGTCTGAAGGCAATAGTGATGACTTCCCTGACCACAATACTTGCCATAGCTCCGTTCCTGGTGCGCGGCGACATGGGCAGTGACCTGCAGTATCCGCTTTCACTTGCTTTGATAAGCGGTATGATAGCCGGTACGTTCGTGAGCGTGTTCTTTGTGCCTCTGGCTTATTACGTAATCTACAAGCACACTGAACGATGAATAAGAGTGGTAAAAGTCACTCATTCTCCATAATCCTGGTAATGATTGTGCTGATGCTGGTGGGTGCCGCATGCATCCCTATGCTTAATGTACAGTACAGTCCCATACAGGAGAACAGGAGCCTGTCCGTGTCATTCAGCGGGAGCGGATCGGCACGTGTGATAGAGAGTGAGGTGACATCGGTTATAGAAGGTGCGCTCAATACCGTGGAAGGTGTGAGCGACATTTCGGCCAACTCTTATCAGAACGGCGGTTACATAAGCCTTACCTTCAAGAAGGGCACCAACATGGAGACCACGCGTTTTGACGTATCTACCCGACTAAGACAGATAAGGTCAAAACTGCCCGAGGGAACGATCGTGAATGTGAGCGGATCGGCCGGAGGAGGCGGACGCGGCAGCACGGAGATTCTGCGCTACACCATCAATGCCGATATGCCCGCTACCATGATTGTACGCTATGCCGAAGATCATCTGGTTATTCCGCTCTCCAGGATTGAGGGTGTTGAAGGGGTTAAGACATCGGGTGCCACTCCGTTTGAGTGGGTGCTTACGTTTGACCCTGATGCGCTGCGGGCTGTGGGTTTGAGCCCGGGCAATCTGAACGATGCCTTGAGCCGTTATTTCCAGAATAACATTGTGGGTACTGAAGTAAAGGATGACCGCCTGATGCTGGTACGTCTCAAGACACGTGACCTGACCGGCGACCTGGAACGCATTCCCGTAAGCAAGGTGAACGGCCGTATGTACTATATGGGTGATTTTGCCACAGTGAAGTATCAGGAACAGACTCCAAACTCATACAGCCGTATAAACGGACTCAACACAATATCGCTGTATGTTACCGCACTTGATGGAATTAACACCATAACCGTGACCGATGCCGTGAAGAAGCGTATGGAGGAGCTTAAGGCGTCTCTGCCTGAGAGCTATGCTGTGAAGCTGAGTTATGACGCATCGGAGTATCTTAACAATGAGATGCAGAAGATATTCTTCCGCGCTGTCATATCACTGGCCATATTGCTGCTGTTTGTGCTTGCGGTGAGCCGCAGCTTCCGATACCTCACGGTGATAGGCCTTACCATCATTGTGAACCTGTTGAGTGCGGTTGTGTTCTACAAGCTGTTCGGAGTGGATATTGAGGTGTACTCCATGGCGGGCATCACGGTGTCATTGGGCATAATAATAGATACGGCAATAGTCATAGCCGACCATTATACCTATTACGGTGACCGCAAGGTCATGTTCTCCATTACGGGTGCATTGCTTACCACTATCGCAGCTCTGCTGCTGGTGTTCTTCCTGCCGGAGAGCGCAAGGGAGAACCTTACCGATTTCATCTGGGTGATAGTGATAAACCTCACTCTCTCCATACTGGTGGCGTTCCTGTTCGTGCCTGCGCTGCTTGAGTACCTTCCGCTGGGGAACAAGGGTGTGGTGAATAACACTATGAGACGGCGCCGCCGTCTGGTACGTCAGACTAACCGCTACGAGCGTTTTACAAGCTGGAGCCGTAATCACCGTTGGATTTATGTGGTGGCTTTAGTACTGATGTTCGGAATTCCCATACAGATGCTGCCTGTACAGGTTAAGCATAAGGGTTTTGAACAGGGTAAGGACAATACCAAAGGCGGCCTGGTAGGCCTCTATAACAAGACCATAGGCAGCAAGTGGTACCAGCGCAACAAAGCCTGGTTTGAATATCCGTTAGGAGGTACGCTCAACCTGTTCCAGAAACACTCAAGGGGCCGTATGTCATTCAGTCGCGATGAGGAGGAGCATGAGGTGGTACTTAGAGTGTATGCCAATCTGGCCGAAGGTCAGAACGTGCAGCAGCTCAATGAGATTGTAAAGGAGATGGAGAACTGGCTGCAGCAGTTCGATGAGATAAGAGACTTCTATACCAGTCTGAGCGGTACATCGGGCAATCTTGAGATACACTTCAAGGATGAGTACCAGCATACCCGGTTCCCTATGGACCTGAAACAGCGTCTGTGGGCAAAGGCTACACGTTTTGGCGGAGCTACATGGAGCATTCCTGCTCTGGATGAGAATGACCAGTATCTGACTAACAGTGTATATAGGACCAGCTGGTCAAACTCCATCAGACTTTACGGCTACAACTATGACCTGCTTTACCGGTATGCCGAGGAACTCATTGATACGCTCAAGGCTAACCGTCGTGTGAATGGTCAGGCCGGTTTCTCAAGCGGGAACTACGGTTCATACGTGTCGAATGAGTTCTATATGGACCTGGACCGTGAAAAGATTGTCCGTCAGGGAACCAATCTGACCCGTTACCTGAATTATGTCAGCGATCAGCTCTATGACGGTCATGCAGGTAGGGGTGTGTATGAGAATCACGGTTATACGCCGGTACGTCTGGTTTCATCAGAGAAAGACTACTATGACCTGTGGCATATACGCAACGATATGGTGATGATAGACAGCGTGAACATGCGTCTGAATGACCTGGGCTCTATTGAGAAACGTCGTACGGGACTCAATATCCAGCGTCAGAATCAGGAATATACGATTTCGGTGGGATATGAGTTCATAGGGTCATATGATCTGCGGGCCAGGATGGATCATGAGCTGACTAAACGGTTTAACGATAGGCTTCCGATGGGATTCCACGTAGGCACAGACTATTACTACGGCGGGTGGAGTGAAGCTAAGCAGCGCACCGCACTCATTTTTGTGGTGGTGCTGGTCATATTCATGATATGCGCGTCAATGTTTGAGTCATTCAGGATACCGCTTGTGGTGGTCCTGCTCATTCCGGTTAGTTTCATGGGGCTGTTCCTGGCTTATCCTCTGCTGGGCGTGTCGTTCGGACAAGGCGGTTATGCGGCAATGATCATGCTTTGCGGAATAACGGTCAATGCCGGCATCTATCTGACATCAGAATACAGGACCATCACTGCTGTATCGGGCAGAACAGGTCTTAAGACCTACATAAAGGCTTACAACCGTAAGATCATACCCACCATGCTCACAATACTGAGCACCGTTCTGGGCTTAATCCCGTTCCTTTTTGAAGGTAAGCAGAACATGTTCTGGTACAGTTTTGCAGTAGGCGTAATGAGCGGCATGCTATTCTCCGTAATAGCGATAGTAATAGTGATGCCGGTATTCTTCCCGCTAAAGAAAGGCACAGAGTAAAAAACAATTTGAGGCACCCGATGGTAAGCAACGGGACTATTCCTATTATTACGAAGAGGAATCCTAATCCGCCAACATGTAACGCACATCGGCCCTGGCTCTGGGCACTCTTCCCTGTACCCAGAAGGATACCTGTTTTTCGAACCAAACTTATAGAGGAGCTGGATGTGCTGTGCAGACTGGCAGCGAGATTTAAGCATTATTATGAGAAAGCGCTTTAACAGAAGACGCATTTTGAGCTTATATCAGTTTAGATAGTAAACAACTGAAAACAATGCGTTATGAGAAAGAGAGTCCTGATGTTTGCATTGACATCCATACTGATGTCACTCTGCATTCCCGCCACTGCCCAGAATGATTATGTTGATTTGGGCCTGAGTGTAAAATGGGGTACTGTCAATATGGGTACCACTGATCTCAGACCGTTCGGATGGTATTGGACGTGGGCCGATGCCATGGATATTAAGACTACCGACGGCAGCCGCCTGGCAACCAAGGCCGAGTGGAACGAACTGCTTGATTACTGTACATGGGAATGGACCGAGCAGGACGGAAAGGCCGGATATCTGATAACAAGCAATATTGAGGGATACAAGGACCGCAGTATTTTCCTGCCAGCATCAGGTTGGCTGCAGGATGGCCAGTTGATGCGTCAGCATAGTTATGGTTCATACTGGACGTCAACTCCCGGTCTTCAGCCCGAAGAGGGTGGGGCTTACGGTTTCAATTTCATGATTGACGGCACGGAGTGGCATAGTGAGAACCGTTACTCGGAGCAATCGGTACGTATGGTCATGCCGCTCTCAGAGAGTGAACTTACCGATGTCTCTTTTGAGAAGGATAAGATACAAATGCGACAGGCTTCAGTGACCCGTCTTAATGTCACTATGGATGGCGGCAGACGTAACGTGAACAGTGCCTGCACCTGGATATCATCGGATGAAAACGTGGTCTCTGTAATGGATGACGGCCTGATTGTGGCCAGGAAACCCGGTGAGTGCGTGATTACGGTGCTGGCATACGGCAATGGCACCACTTGCACCGTTACCGTTACACCGTATGAGATGGAGTTCGTGGATTTGGGACTGGGTGTGTTATGGGCTACATGTAACCTGGGGGCCGATAACCCATCGGACTACGGAGACTATTATGCATGGGCCGAGATAGAGACCAAGGATTATTACAATTGGTCAAGCTACCGTTACTTCAGTACTGCTTCTGAATTTAGAGCTTACGTAGACAAATATACCACTGACGGAAGTGTAGGGTTCCTGCTAAAAGCTGATAATCTGGATCGTCTTGAGGATATGGACGATGTGGCATCGGTCCTGTCAGATGGTGAATGGCATATGCCTACAGCACAGGATTTTGAGGAGCTGAGAAAGAATTGCAGTTGGGAAACAGTGACTGTAAAAGGAGTGAAGGGACTGGAAATAAAGAGTAATGTGCCCGGTTATAAGGATAAAAAGATTTTCATCCCATTTGCAGGCTGCATGATTGATGGTCAAGCCGAAGGTCTTGGCCAGAATTATTATCTCTGGTCATCAACAGCTGTGGGGAATAACAATAGTCAGTATTTCACCGTCTGGAGCGATACATTCACAAGACGCAGAGGACTGAGAATACTGAGAAGACCTATTGTCTATACTTATGCAGAGTTGTCGCAAGGTGATAAGGGAAGGTATGTGGGAATGAACGTGCGTCCGGTCAAAAGACTTGAAGCCGATAAGTTCTCATCAATATCTTTACCCGATGAACATTTGGACCTTCACTACGGTGAAATCCGTAAGATGGTGGTGAGCATGATTCCGTCCGGACTTGAGATTAACAACGGAAACATAGTCTGGAGTACAACGAATGCCGATGTGGCTGCTGTAACTGATGGCTTCCTGACTGCTGTGGGGACCGGCAGTTGTGAGATAACGGCCCGCTCTGAAGGCCATGAGGTTAAGATGACCGTTACGGTAACTCTGCCCAAGCCTGAGCCGGTTGACCTGGGACTCAGCGTCAAGTGGGCATCGGCCAATTTAGGAGCATCGGCCCCTGAAGAAACCGGCGCATACTTTGCATGGGGTGAGACAAGTCCCAAAGCCGGATATTACTCAGGTAAGAACTACAAATTCGGGGAATATTCAAATCAGTGGACCAAGTATAATATGGGCGAAGACTATTTCTTTATTGGCAATTATCCGGAGCCTGATTACAAGGAGACTCTTGATCTTGAGGATGATGCCGCAGCGGTCCTGCTGGGTGACGGCTGGCGCATGCCTATCGCCGATGAGCTTTGGGAACTCAGGACCAGATGTACCTGGAAAAGAGTTGTGGATACCATAAAAATCGATAAACGTAATACACAGACAATATTAAAAGGATATATCATTACCAGCAATGTTCCGGGATATGAAGGACGGAGCATATACCTGCCGGCTACGGGTTTTGTAGGTGATTATGTGAGGGCTGAAAACCTGGTCGTCAATGAAAGAGAGTCACGTTACTGGACAGCTACTATGGGGCAAGCTTTGGGTGGTGGAGATAATCGTTATAGGGGTCTCAACATCAGGCCGGTATTGGATCAGAGAGAGCCAGCAGAAAGAAAAATACTGGAGCCTGAACCAATAAAGCCTCTTACGCATGATGCTAAGGTTGATTTAGGATTAAGCGTGCTCTGGGCAGACTGCAATCTGGGTGCCGATAATCCTTGGGAGCGTGGAGCCCGGATAGCCTGGGGTGAAACCACTCAGAAAACCTACTATTCACTCTACAACTACAAGCATGCAAAAGCATTCAAGGATGTAAAGAAATGGACGTACTCAAAATATACTGAGGATGTCACCATAGATCATAATCCCTATATTGATATGAAGACGCGTTTGGATCCGGAGGATGATGCCGCCCATGTAAACTGGGGAGGAGACTGGCGTATGCCCACCAAGGAGGAGTGTAGGGAACTGTTTGAAAAATGCAAGTGGACTGAGACAACCGTAAACGGGGTCCGCGGCTATAAGATTACCAGTAAGGTTCCCGGATATAAATCAAACTCCATATTCCTTCCATGTACATCTGTCTGGTTTCTTGCGCAATATGAAGATGATGATGCAAGCAGATATGACGCGGGTTATTACATGACCTCTGAACTGGAACCCGGATTTACCCGCAATTGTGTTGTATTGAGTTTTGATCCTGTCAAAGCCGGATCTTCATCAGGCTATGACAAGAGGGATTATTACAATCCGATGATAGATGAAGACGGTACGATATGGTCAAATATTCTTTTGAACTCATATAGCAGGACAGAGGGTACCTTTATCCGTCCCGTCTGCCCCAAATGATTTGCAACAGTTTTGCAACGCCTGTTTGTTGTATTGATACATTATATATGTGGCTCATGAAATCTGTTACTTCTCGCCATCTGCCCAAATCCGTCCGTCCCGTCTGTCCGTAATCTTTTGTTTGGGGTGAAAAAATGCATCTTAAAGAATAACCCGTGATAAACTATTGGTCAGAGTCCTATTTCGACCTTTGATGATTAATGAGAAAATAATTCGCAAAAATGTGAATTATTCATTTTGTAATTATTATATTTGCACCAAAATATGAATCTGATACTATGAAGATTGAATTTGATTCAACGGCTTTAGAAGAGCTTTATTCAAGCGGGACTACTCTTGATAAAAGATATAAACGGCTTCCTGAAGATATCATTAAACGTTATGTAAAAACTGTGAACTATCTTAAGGCTGCTCGTAGAATTGAGGATCTCTATCTTATTAAGTCGCTTCATTATGAAAAGAAGAAGGGTGACCTGAAAGATGTTGAGGCGGTATGGATCAATGCTCAGTACAGGCTTTTGTTCCATAGTTCACCCGATGAGAGTGGAATTGTTGTAAATGTATTATTGACAGATATTTCAAAGCATTATGAGTAAGAAAAGAATTACCCCGTTTGAGGCCACACATCCAGGGGAGATGATAAAGGACGAACTCAGCGAGCGTGGCATGACTCAGAAACAACTTGCTGAGGCTACGGGCATTAAGCCTTCTGTTTTGAGTGAAACCATTAACTGTAAGCGCAGCATTTCACTTAATATGGCTGTTGCTCTTGAGAAAGCTTTAGATATTCCTGCTGATATCTGGATGAATATGCAGACAAACTATGACCTGGATATGGCCGATATCGCCAAAAGGGACAACCAGCGTGAGACAATTCCAGTTGTTATCCCCGTACGTGACCACAACCTACTGCTTGAGATTGCCCGCAAGTTTGGCTGGGCATGTATGCTATAAGGTTTATTCGGCCCCGGTTCTGGGTACTCTTTCCTGTACCCAGAAGGATCCCTGTTTTCGAACCAGACTAGTCCATACACTTTACAGCGTGTGGCTTCCCGTCAGTAGAGATGAATTTGTGGGTGGCATTGAGTCCGAGAAAAACACTTTGTCCGATGAAAAAAGTAGCACTGCAAACATGAAGATCTCTTAGGAATAAGACAATCCGAGTCAACCTTTTTTAGGAAAACACATACTGGTCAAGCACACTAAGTCATGAGAGCGGTAGTTTCCTGATGGGTGGTTGGGACCACGCTAACGGAATATGGTTCTGCCGTGATGTGTCTATGGGAAACGGCTCTTACCGCAACGAAGGCCGTTCCATCCGTCCCGTCTGCCCGTAATCCGTGAGAAAACGTATTGGGGCGAAGCGAGTATGCGAGCGAGAGCGGTCCCGGAGGGCCGCCCTGTTCGCTGTGGCGAACTAAAAAAAGGAACGGGTTCGGCCCCGGCTCTGGGTACAGGAAAGAGTGCCAAAGGGGACGGTTCCGTTTGGCATCATTCTTAAGACAGCGATTCCCTCTAACATTTGATATGTGTTAGAGGGAATCTTTTTGTAGTGCCAAACGGAACCGTCCCCTTTGGCACTCTTTTTTGTACCCAGAGCCGTAAGACACTATTTGTATCAAACTGTGGAATGTTGTGCTATTCTGTACTATACATCAGTTATTTGCCTTTTGGACACTCCATAATGCAACAGTTTATTCTAGGTTTTGTGTCCAGATTGTGTCCAATGCAGCAGTGTTTTTTGTGTCCAGATACTGTCCCTCATAAAGGGGTTGTCTATCACTGAGTCTGATTGGAACCGCTATCGTTCCTTGAGGAAAGAAAGTTCGAGGCGTATTGTGGGAGCGTTCGCTGACCGATAATGAGCATATTATCCGCATGGGAACCATTGTACTGTGGATAGATATCATGGTAGAGGTGGGCCGCGCCATCAATTTCTTTGGCGTGAACTCCCTGCGTGCAGCCGGTGATATATACTACCCGGTGACTATAGGCATGATTGTGTGCTGGACTGTAGCAGTAGGCGGCAGTTGGGTGCTGGGCATCGGCCTTAACGGCGGCCTGATTGCCTTGTGGTGCGCCCTGATCCTTGATGAGAACATCCGCGGCCTTATCTTTATCCGCCGATGGAAATCCCGCCGCTGGACTACCAAATCACTCGTGTAAATAACGTATCTTTACATACCTAAAACTAATCGCTATGCAAGAAGCAATTGATTTTCTCCGTAAGAATAAGGAAGTTGCCTTAGCCACTGTAGGCTCAGGCAACCGTCCCATGATACGTGCTTTCCAGATAATGAAGGTCAGTGATACCACGCTATTCTTTGCTACCAGTTCAGCAAAGCAGGTCTATAAGGAACTGCAGGCAAACCCCGCCATAGAGATATTGGGTCTTAAGGATAATATATCGGTAAGAGTAGGAGGTAATGCATCTTTTGATGTCCAGGATTCTGTACAGCAGGAGATTTACGATACAAATCCCGTTCTTCAGCGCCTATATCCCGGCTATAAGGCATTGGCATATTTCAGCATGGAGATAGAACGTTTGGACTATTATGACCTTACACCTACACCTCCAGTACTCCGTCATTATGACCGTGAATCAGGTGTTTACGTGGACCTTAATCCTTTCCGTAAATAGCAGACTCAGTCTCCCATACGGAAGTCTTCAACAGTATTTGTGGTGAGTCTCAACTCACTGAATTCGCTTACGCAAACATCTTTTTGCGGGGCCATAGAACTTATTCCAACTTTCAAGTCTTTGGGATAGCTGTTTCTGTATAGACGAACCAGCTGCCACTCTTTTCCGTCCAGAGAGTAATAAGATGCGATAGTCTTTGTGTCCGATGAGATCTTGTAATAAATATAGTCCTGAGTTATCACTTCGTGGTTATTATCGTCCGATGTACCTATAGTCCTTACTGTAACCACTCTATGCTTACCCCGTTCATCCTGCTCAAAGCAGAACTTCTGATACAGCGTATCATTGGCCATCACCACAATGCTTCCCTGATGATAGAGGCCCCCTGGGGTGAATCCCGGCTTGATACGTGCCTGGAAAGTGAATGGTTTATTGTTGTCAACTTCCGCAAACAGGATCTTTGCCGTGGCCTGTGTCAGCTTGCCTTCATCAGGATCATTGAATAAATCAGTGTTCTCGGGCGATGTGAAATAAATAATACCATCCTTCTCTGTAATCTGTCTGTCAGCATCATTGATCATCTTGGTGAAATGGATGCCGTTCAGCCAGACGTTACAATCCTGAAATTCCACAGCCGGTTTATATACATCATCGGGCTTTTTGTCGTCCTTGCATGAAACCCAAAGGCAAGACACAGTTATAGCTGTCCAAAACAATACTTTTTTCATATCCTGATAATCCTCACATTGTCAGAAGTTGAACTTTCCGTTCTGGTGCTTCCAATCACTTTCCGGTGCTATAGTTTCCATCACATCCCAATGCTCGGCAATCTTGCCGTTCTCAATGCGGAACAGATCATAGTAACTTGTGGGTTGACCTGCAAATGCACCCTCGCTTACAGCCAGCACAAAATTACCACTGCCAAATATATGGTGTATCCTGAAGTACTCCATCTTTATGCCCTGTCGGGCCATAGCTGCAAGTGCAACCCCTAGGCCATCCAGTCCGTCGGCAATAGACACGTTATGCTGTATGTAGTTGTTGCCGTCATAATAGCTTTGTAGTTTCTGTGGGGCTTTACCTATTAGTACATCCTCTACAAAACCACGAACGATTGCCTTGTTCTCATCGGTCTTGTCTATGTCTGTAAACTCTGTGATGCCGTCAAATGGAGTGTGTCCGCTGGGGTTGGGTTTACCGTCATAGGGCATCAGGTTATCCCAGTGTTCTACAATCCTGCCATTCTCAAAACGGAAAATATCAAAACCCGCTTTGGGGCCAAAGAAATTATACTCTGTCTGAAGAATCACATAGTCACCGTCCTCAAATGCGCGTACGGTATTCACCTTTGCTTTGTCCGGATAATCTGCCAACTGCGCAACTGCGGCACCGAATCCTTCCAGTCCATCGGCTATGCCGAGGTTGTGCTGTCTGTATTTCTGTGCATTGATGAATGCAATAGGTTCACTTGCGCCTGTTTCAATTGCCTTAAGCAGAGCCACGGCCTTCTCTTTGTTGGTAAGTTCTTTCATTGTTTTACTCATTTAATGGGTTAATAGCAGTTTTTGTTTCAGATGCATAATTACAGCATATTAATGTGCCATGCAAGAAGGTACACAAAGGTGAAATAGTTACCAAAAAGTAGGAATTGTTGTTCCTCAGCTATTTTTGTGCGGTAACATTAATATACTTTAATAAATATTGGTTACTTGGTATCTATTTGTTACCTTTAGGCCCAGACAAAAGAACCAATCTGTATGTCAGAAATCAGTTTAGAATATCTTAACTGTCCTATCAGACAAGTAATCAGTAAGTTTGGTGACAAATGGTCACTCCTGGTGTTGTATTCACTTCATGCAAGCCCTAACGGAGTGTTACGTTTTAATGAGTTACGCCACCATATGAGTGACTGTTCACAGAAAATGCTGTCGGCCACATTGAAGAATCTGGAACGCCTTAATCTTATTCATCGAGAGGTTTATCCAGTCGTTCCGCCTAAGGTTGAATATTCCCTCACAGATACAGGTATGTCTCTTATGCCAAGTGTGACATCTCTTATTGAATGGTCACTTAAGCATTTTGATGATGTGGTACACAAGGATATTATTCCTTCTGTACGCCATAGATGAATCCGTGAGAAAATAGGGAACACTGCAAACGGCGGTCGCCTGAAAATCCATAGCAAAGGGGGGCTGTGACTGCACAAGAATTAATGCATTGTTTTCCTATGCACGGTAAAAGAGACTCTTATATGCTAGTTCTGGTTTTGATTTGCAGATAAGCTACCGTATCGCGGATAGTATCAGCCATATCTCTGGGTGAGTATCCCAGTTCCATTGTTGCCTTGTCATGTGAGAACCGTCCGTTGGACTCCATAGTGTGTAAAGAATATCTTGTAAAAAGTGGCCTTGTATGTGTGACTTTCCCAATCCATTCAAATACCGGTGCCATAGCTTTGGCCATACCTAAAGGGAAACATATCTTTTTCCTTCCTCCTAATACACGCTTCAGGTACATCATAAGATCCGGAATAGGTATGAACCTGTTGGATA
>Ga0265298_10002901_pt1 | contig 23233 bp, 28 predicted proteins | sample AusTroGonzalo_MG_3_FD_193486 | JGI IMG/M metagenome (GOLD analysis project Ga0265298, IMG submission 193486) | Bovine rumen microbial communities from tropical cattle in Woodstock, Queensland, Australia - Gonzalo_01 | ecosystem: Host-associated > Mammals > Digestive system > Stomach > Rumen ...
AAGATACATTATCAATGGTGTCAATGATGATGATCATTACGCCATCTTTAAGCATTCTACTAGAGACATATATCTGTTTAGTGCATCAGAGACGATGGGTGAAGGCTATGGATGGATAATCGCTGAACATCAAGATTCTTGGGTAGATGATGGATTGTTCTCCAGTGGAAGCTCTTCTATAGGAAAAAGCAACAATACAATTGGAAATACATATGCTATATGCAGTGGCCGCTCTATATCTGGGACTTGGATAGGCGCTACTGTTGAACGAGTTGCATTTGAACAATAAGATCAAAAATAGAAAAAAAAAAAATAGAGGAGCCCATAGGCTCCTCTTTCTTTATGCATCATTCCTGCAAAGTCTTCAGCATCTTTTCACAGAAAATGAAGTACCTAAAATTGTCTTGCTTCAGTGTCTCAAGCTCATTCTCTAGCTCAGCTTTCATTGCTTCATCTTTCTCTACTTCAAGTCTATTCACTGCATATAAGAACTGATAGAAAGTGCAGTAGAATTTCCTTATCTTACTATGCAGCTCTTCATTGTCAATATATCTTCTTACATCACCCTCTATAGAGAACTTGTTCTTAGTAGACAGTTCATACCCAGTGAATAGAAACGCGAAGAAGTTTACTATGTAGAGAAACTTGGACACATTGAACTGCCACTTATGGTATAGTTCATGGAAGACTGTGGAAAGCATTGCCCCATCACCTTCACAAAGATAGATGACGAACTTTAGAAGTTCATTGTCTAAGTTCAGATTCTTGAATTGGTTGAATGCATAGCCTTCATATGACAGTATTCTTTCTGCCGCATCTTTCTCTTTCCCACTTAGCTTCATCGTCTTAAGCCTGCTGGCCAGTCCCATGCTGTTCTCCGATGGGCGGATGAACACTTTGTCTTGGCAAGCGAACGACCAAGAGCCAAACACTCCGTCATCTGTCAATGCCATTGCTGGACTCCAGTAGAAGTCTACATTCTCTAAGTCAAGCATTGCTAAGTAAGAACCATTGCCGTCTGGAATCTCGTACTTGAAGAAGTCAAGCATCATCAGCAGCACTTTTCTCTCATCTTCACTTAGCTTGTAAGAGTCTCTCTTGAATGAAAAAATTGTCATCATTGCTATGTCCTCACGTCTTCTCCACTATAATATTTATGAAAACATGGGTCACGTAGTTAAAATAAATAATGGTATAGAATTCATTCAAGGAAACTTACTATGAAAAGACTTCTAATGGCGATTCTGCTTTCTGCGGCAATGCCTCTTCTTGCATGCTGGTTCACTACTGACTCATTCAGTGGGTACATCGCAGGTGTCAACTTCTTCCAGGAGCATATGGGTCCAGAAGTAGCAAATGCTTACAAGAACAACACTGTGATGAATGTCAGGAATGGAATGAGGACTTCTCTTCCAATGACAGTGTGGTTCTACGTTGTTCCAAGGACGATGAAAGTGAATGGCGTCAACTTGACAGCTCAGATAAGACTTACTCGTCTCTATTACAAAGTCATTCCAAAGAACTCTTCCGACGACAACACTACAAGTGTATGGCGTCTTGCTAAAGAGATTGACATGGGCGAGCCTGTGAAGTGGAATCTCGACTTCAAAGCTAATGTAAAGCTCTTTTCAAACAACTGCATTACAAAGGAGCTGATATTGAAGAATGGTGACAGCATATCTGAGGGCGACAAGATCATCATGGTCTGGTTCATCGCCGATGACAGTGTGCAGTCAGTGACGAATGGCCCTGAAATCACTCCAGGACAGAATCTTCCAAGATTCACTGTGAATGACAATGACCCGATAAACACTGCTTATGGTGGAAACTCTATTACATCTGACTACACTGCACCATATGTGATGAAAGTGGTGTACAACGGAATGAAGACTCCTAGAAGGTGATGACTATTATGAACAAGAAGACAATTAGCTCTATAGCTGCAGCAGTCGCTTTGGGAACAGGCGTCGCTGTCTATAAATTCTCAACGACCGACTCACAGCCACAGTCAAATTCAGAAATAGACTGGAGCATATACGAGCTCAATGTGCCGGTCCTTGAAGTTCCGGTGCTTGAGGTTCCAAAGCTTGATGTCCCTACTATCGATGTTCCAAAGCTTAATGTCGACTTAGGTGATGACTTAGTAACTACTTTACTTCCACAAGGTGTAGAGCTGCAGATTGATGTTCCTTCAGTCAGTATTCCAATCATAGGACAGACTTCATCCGATTCATCTTCTTCATCTACTAGCATTCCAACAATTCAAAGCATAAAAGCACCCGATTTGACTACTTTGATAATAAAAATAGACTCTTTAGATATAAAGTCTTTAAATAAGTCAGAGATAGAAGAAATAAACTCTATCTTCAATGTTCTAAATGTTCCAACAATTGCAGCAGACATAGAAGTTCCTTTTCAGACTGTTCCAAAAGTAGATATTCCTAGCACTTCAGTATACTTCAATGTTCCTTCTCAATCTGTCCCTGGTGTAGATGTTCCAAATACTTCAGTAGACTTCAACGTTCCAACTCAAGCTGTTCCTGGAGTCAATGTTCCTGTCATTGAAGATCCAGCCAAAGACTTTGGTGAATGGGTGAAGATGCAAAGGATAATAGAGCAGATGTTCATTGACAAAAGAAGTGCTTCACATGACAAGACTTTGCATTTTGGCAATAAGAACATTAAGAAATGGATAGCGATCTATGAAAAGTATAAAGAAGTAGAGCCAGTCCGTTTCATTAAGATAGACAAGAAGTTCAAGATGATAAGTGAAGCTTGCATTCCATCTACTTACAGTGAGCTTTCAATGCTTAGTGAAAACTTGAACTTCTACAAGTCTGAAGGCTACGACTCTGTACTTGTCACTTTCACATTGAATGACAGCTTATATGATGTGCTGAATACAATAAAGTACATCAGGCAGTATCATAGCCTTGATGTATGGCTGGCGTTCACCGGTGAAGAGAACTTAAGTGAAAGTGTATTTGGCGATCCTGACAGATATGCGGAGATTCTCAGTGCTTGCGCTCCATACATAGTTGGATATGTCAACTCTTGGAGAAGGACCTCCTGTCATATTTGGAAGCAAGATGCCGCATTTATGAACTACACTAATTTCTTACTTAGGAAAGCCAACCCCGGCATAAAGATCTTGGGTGAGATGTACTATGGCAACACTTACAAGTATGACACCCTTCATAATGTAGGGTTTGAGACGAACATCTTCGACAATGCATCTGGCATAATGATAGTCAACTTTGGGTATTCTAATGTAGACTTCAAGAGACTGATGACCAAAGTCATTGCACCGAGGATTGGAAGCTTCTCTCCTGTTGGTGTAGTCATTGGTACTAATGCCTACTATCTTGGAGAGTATCCAAACAGGCTGTCATGGCAAGAGAACATTGCTGCAAAGCATAAGATTGAAGATGCATTCATAGCTAACGGCTGTGCTGGAACGATAACACTCCAAGATGATGGACGCGGATCTGTGAACAACAATCTCTGCAAGACATTGCATTCAAGTCTCTCTTCTAAGCTGGATAAATAGTTAAAAATCAAGTGACTTACTGAATAGAAAATGAACAGAGGCAGCAAATACATCATCATCTTCACAAGGCAAGAAAGCGACATCAGCTTTCTCGGCTTTTCGATAATGGACTCTAAGAAAGCTTCTCAGTATATGAAAGCGGTGAATAAGCTTGCTGAAGACAATTGCATAATCTCTATGTGTGATACGATAGATGACATTATCTATGACACAAACGATTTTATCAAAATGAAAGTCGCAAGTTCAGAAGTCGACATTCTTCAGAAGATCTTCAACATAGAGCAAGATGAAGAAGCAGTTGGCTTCTTTCCAGATGCAGTGACTGATGCATATGACAATGGGCTGTCAGAAGAAAATGAAGATGATGAGTATTAAGGGAGTTTGACTGATGGGAAATTTCATGACTTTGAACAACACGTATGCTAAGTTCATTAATGAGCAGAATGAAGCTGAGCAAGCTGAGCAAGCAGAATCTTCTAAAAAGAAAGAAGAAGCAATTGAGAAAGCTGATGTAGAGATGAGGCTTTCAGACAATCTAGCTATCGAACTTACACAGACTTTGAACTCTTTCACTGCATTATGTGCGAAAGTCGTAAAGAGAAAGTATGCAACATCTGACACCCTCGACAGGCTGGAGAATCTATTTGGCAAAATCAAAGATCTGATAAGTGCCGGTAAAAATTCAGTGAACAAGTAGTTATTTTATACAACAAAGGAGTTTTGGTATGAATACTTGTGACACTGACATCTTGAAGCAGTTTCAGACAGTCTTGAATAGAAAGCATCTGAATGAAAGTGTATATGAAGCATTGCTTAGACGTTGGGGATTGGACAAAGTAGACTTAGATGAAGAAGTCCAGAAGATAAACTTGAAGAAGTCTTCATTGTCTAGCTCTAAAAGAAAAGCTGTCTTTGAGTTCGTCAAGCTTAGAGAGCTTCTCAATGAAAAGAAAGCTGAAGAGCAAGAGAAGATTTCAATGAAGAATGAAGACGACACTTCTCTATATCAAGATACGATAGTCAACTGAAGACATAATAGACGAAACATTGCAAAGGAGCCTTTCGGCTCCTTTTTTGTATAGATGAAATGAACTGCTCCTGCAACCAAAATGCTAAAGTAAAGCCGACTGAATTCTGTGCATTCTGTGTCCATAAGCATCTAAGCACTGCATTAGCTTTGTCCGAATATGCAAACGACAGAAAGCAAGTGCTAGACTATAGGATAGCCGCGCAAGTCAGTCTTGCTGTGTTTCATCTTCTTGGCGAAAAGACAAGTCATCTTAATGAGATAAGCTTCTGTAGAAGAATCATCGGTAAGATATTGAATAAAGAAGACTACATAGAAGACTTGAAGCTTGCTACTTTGCATTTCTGGAATAAAGCTGCATCTATCCCAATAGTAGAGTCTGTAGATGAAATTCAGCAAAGTTCATTTGAGTTCATCATATTGAAGCTGTCTATAGTCATAGAGCTTCTAAAGTATGAGCATACATATGAAAGTGTGAACTTCTCTACGGCGATTGGACAGTTAGTCATGGCAAGCTGGGCATTGAACAGAATAGATCATCAGCTTGGAGAACAGTGTAGGAATCTCTATCATGACATAGAGAACGGGAAAGCTGACATTGAGAAGATAGAGAGCTTTAGGCTTCAACTTATGAATAAATATATTAAATGAAAGTTCACTAAATGACTGATAATGTCAATATCAACTACCCAAGACTTTGCTCTTAAGTTCTGCCAATATGATGTCATTCTACATTTCTCTGCTTATGACGTACTGACTCGGAGAAGAGCTTAAAGTAGACAAGATCATCATAGATGGAATAGACTTCTCAAGAAGTGCTACTATAGTAGAGAGTGGAGAGCAGTATGTCTATACTGTTCCAGCGAAGTCTAGCAAAGCTTGCAAGATTGAGCTTGCGAAGAAGAACTACTTTCCATATTCCGGAATATACAACTTGAACATACAGTCATTCTACGACGTGTCAGACATCGACTTGGGAAGGATTGGACTTCTTAATGAAAGCAAAGAAGACGCATTCGTATTGACATGGGGTGAGAAGCCAATCGACTTAGACTCAAGGCTAAGATGTCCAAATGGTGAAGTTGTTGGTGTTCCAAATGACTCATCCGATGCAAATAGAAATGTATTGCAAGAGAACTTCTTCGCTGAGGTGTCAGTAGACACAATAAATGGATTTGGTCCAGAGACGTTGACTATAAGCAAGTGGACTGATGTGTCTCTAAGTTCAAAATACAAAATTGGCGGGCATTATGAGCTCTACGTCAACTGGTATAAAGATGAAAACTAAAAGGATGATGACAAATGCCTGTCACTAGCCTAAATGCAAAGACTAAGCTTTTCTTAGACACCCAAGAAGTAGACTTCTCTAATTCTACCTTGTCATCTTACTCATATGAGCATGAGATAAAGTATCCTGAAGAATATGACACACTCAATAGAAGAGGACAGGACTGGCATGTGCTAGACATAGACTTAGAGAGCAGATACCGGTGTCTTCCACTTCTCTAATGAACTGTTTGAAGTCAAAGTAGCAAACCCATATTCAAAGTCATACTTGTCAAAGACTCATTTCATTCCTGGAAGAAGAACATTGTATCTTGCAGACTTATATTATCATCTTTATGATGCAGTAGACTTCAAGTTCAAACTATATGATGAGAATAATGAAGAGATCCAAAGAAGCTTGCATCATAATCTACTAAAGGAAAGTGTAAAGCTGAATGACTTCGACTTTCAGACTGGAAATAGTGGAGGAGACTATGATTTCATCAACGGTGGCAACTATGTAGATAGAAGTCATTCAAGCAAGTACTACTTTGAGAACACCACAGTGTCTACATATAGAATGAATGAATCTGAATACTATGTAGAATCTAAGATAAGCAAAATAGTCTTCAAGTTAATAGATGACAGGACCGGCGACATTCCGGCTGGAGTAAAGAGCATCAGACTTTATCTCAACGAAAACTTCTTGAATTCAGACATTCCGTTCTTCAGCTATGAATTCAACGGCTCTAATGAAATCGATACATTCAAGATTATGAATGAAAAGAGGTTCATTCCAGTCGTCTTCTATGATGACAATGGTGATGCTATAAATGACGTGAAGCTAGAATACAGAAGGCTTTTCGACTATGGCGGGAATGACAACTCTAATGACTTCACTTACCAATGGCAGTCATACTACTCTAAGTACAGTGGTGCAATGAGGAATGTGCTTTCAGTCGACATCTTAGACAAGAGGCATGTGATAGAGAAATGCAGTAGCATTGGCTTCATTCTTGGAATTGATGCTGAACTTAGCTATTCAGATGTGAAGTACACTGATGATAAGAAGAAGACTAAGACTGAAGATCCAGCAAAGATAAAGGAATTCGAGAAGTTCATATTCATTGGAGATGAGGAGATTGAATGCGAAAGAATAGTCAGTGATGATGAGTCGCAGAAGATAAAGATGATAGGCTGTGTCTTTTTCAAAGGAGATGCACCTACTTGCACTACGAAGAAAGCGAAGACCGTGGATCTTCACATTATTCCAATAACTGCGAATACTTATGAGAAAGAAATAGACATCCAATCTGTACAGTCGAAGACAGTGTTTTCTACTGTGAAGAATGTTCAGAATTCAAATGGCAATATCGTCATTCCATTCAAGAAGCTGTTTGATGACTCTATGAACGAGAAGATGCAGCTTCTAAAGCAGAATCTAATTGGAGTGACTGATGAAAGTGGAGAGACGGTAAGCTTTCTCAACTACTCTTGGAAAGACGCTACATTGAGAATTACATTAGACTCAATGAAGCCGAGCTTCCAAAGACTTACTTTTGAATTCCAGCAATATTATTGTGTCTTTCCGAAAGATGGAATAGATGATGCAGAAGAGAGAAAGAACTTCCATCCGAACACTTACGTGTATGACAATAGTGTAGAGCTCTCGTCACACTATCTATATGTCCATAAAGATGATGAGACTTATGTGTACTTCAATAGTCCATTGGAAGCCGGCCACGAATATAGTGTGAAGATGATAGACTATCAGAAGATATATAAGTTCAAAGTGCATCAACTGAACTACTTCAGCAAAGCAGTAGATGTAAAGATCGACGAAATTCACACTGAAGATGGATTGGCTGACACTTTAGAGAATATCTCATTCACTCTTAACTCTAAAAGCATGGATGATGCAAATGAATATGACTTTACTGCTTCTATATTCAATACACCTGGATATTATAGCTATGGATATTGGTATGACAAAGATGAGCCAGTATCATGCCAAGCATCTTTTAGCTTTGTAAGAGAGGGATGGAGATTCAATGTCAAGTCTTCCACTTTGTTCAAGAAAAATGACTTAGTAGTGAGACTTCCACTGCTTGATGAGACTTTTAGCATTGACAGGTCACTGAAGTCTACACTCACATTCCAAGTAGACTCGCCATTCATACACTACTATCGGATGGGTCGTGGACAGCTCAGGCTGCAAGATTCTAGACAATCCATACTTGTTCGTAGATGTCCCTGAAGAATTCAGAACAAATCATTCATCTTATGGTGCAGTAAATTCAGATACATATGACATAAGAAAGGTATTCAAAAGACGCTGCTATATGAACGGTAGTACATATTATGTAGATGCAGAAAGCAACGACTTCTTAGCATTGAACAATGTCGATGTGACTACTTTGACTGATGGTTGTGCTTATCCTGCATACCTAGTAGTGAAGTTGAATGACACGTCTATCGGAATAAAGCTGAATAGCACTAATCCATCTCTGTCGTCTGATTTGTCATACATTAGCATACAGAAGCCTGTATATAAAATTAGATGCCGCTATACTGAATATGACTACACTTATGACTTCGACTATGTGTTCACTGAAGACAGCTATAGCTACATCCATTTCGATGACGAATATCTAGATGACTACTATTTGAGCATGATAAAAAGAAGCGGGATGGACACCAGAGAGAAGCTGAAAGCCAACTCTGAAAAGTACTACTACAGAGTCATTTCACAGTTTGAGATGAATCATGCATATGACTTCTTCTTTGCAGAATCTGCGGGTGGAAGAGAGAAGATACTTCCTGGAGACTACAAAGTGAGTCTTTTAGATGAAGATGAGAATGTGAAGACCTCATTCATAAAGTCATTTACAAAAGCTGAAGAGAAAGCTGGAAATACATACGGACAGCTGATTGAACTGCCTTACATCAACATCAATGGGAAGATAGTAGACACACTGGGAAGAGTCGTTCATAGAGACGGCACTATCGTAAGGCTGACGAACAATTCTACTGGAAAGACTTATGAGTTCAAGTACAAGTGCGCTTTCCCACTTGAAGAAGGCCTCATTGGAGTTGGCGCACAGGCATCATATGCAGAATTAGAGACGATTCCAAGCAATGCAAATGAGGATTTGACATTGTTTTCTGAAGATGCTCAGACTAATCTTACTCTGAAGTTCTCTAGAGACAAAGATGGAAACATCAGAAGAAGATACTATTGGAACAATGCATGGGATGAACACTTTAGGTTCATGTACAATGGCATAGACTGCAAGAATCTTCTATATGTGACGAATGCTGAATACTTAGTTCATGGATATAGAAACACCTGGCATGAAGCACAGAATCCAACACAGCCTAGCATTGTTCACAACTGCGACTCTCTTAGGAGCTCTCCAGCTGTTCCAGAGGGAGACTACAAGCTTGAACTGCTGTCATACGATGGAAATCTTATATCGACATACTTCAGTCATCTGGAAGTGTCTAAGGCGAAGCAGTCACAATTGTATGATCTGACTTTAGAGCTTCCATTTTGCAATGTATCAGGTGTAGTGAGAACTACGAATGGCGATGTATGCTACGGCAATGACTGGGCCATTAAGATGAAGAATCTAAACGAGCCTGAGAAGTCAGGTGAGATGAAGCTTTGGAGTAGAGATCCTGCATCTAACAACATGGTAAGCAGGTTTGCATTCTACAATCTTGGTGTCAATAGAGACTGCATTGGTGGCAGTCAGATTCATACTCTCGGAGGAGCAGGATACATTACTTCTACTACAGACAAGCTAGGCGTCACCACAAGTGGCTATCTTGCTGGATATGCAGAGCCGGGACTTTGGCCAGGCGAGTACGAGCTTACTATAGAATACAAAGGGAGAGAGATGTATGTTCATCCGGAGACGATTCACGTCAGCAAGGAAAATGAAAGAGCGGGACTTCTAAGCTTCGACATAGTCGTCCAAGATGTGTACACCAACTTGGTTGGACGAATAGTCAATGTCGAGTTTCCAGATTCAGATGGCTCACTGATTGGAAACATCTTCACTATAAATGAAGAAGACTACGATGAAGACATCACTAATGACTTCCAAGACAGAAGTAGAGAAAAGTACTCAATAGACATTTTTAACAGCATAAGCTACTTTAACATTCCAAGCATTGGAAGATATGCAGTGCATCTTAGTGCTACTTATGCCGATGGCATAGAGTCAATGTATTATCAATATAGAGAGTGGCATCAGATGTATGAAGAGATTCCAATCTCTAATGTGAAAGACAGCTCAGGAAGATCAATCTTTAGTGTAAGTGGGACTCTTCATCCAACAGAGAATGTAGTCAATGTACAAAGTGCATCTAAGATTGGCAGAGACACTAGAATCACCGTCTATGTGCCATATTGGTATACGTATTGGGGGAAAGCTTTCTTATACACAGATGAGCATACGATAGAAGACAAGTCGGACCCAATCATTCCATGGTTCAGCACTGATGTATATGTAGAGAATCTGTCACTTGGAGAGTCATGGACTTCAAGCAATTCAATATTGACAAAGAAGCCTATATCTGGTGCAAGCTTTGATATGAATGGTGAAGAATGGAGCTCAGGCTCTACTTACATAAGTGCATCAGAACTAAGAAGCAAGCCGCCACGTTGGCGAGTGAAGACGGGAAACTATAGAGTGACTCTAAAGAGGTCGGCTGATAGCCATGAATTGTTCAGTGAAGACTATGCAGTGTCAGGCTGCAATTACTCTACTAATGACAACGGCTATTCTGGCATTGTGTCTGGATCTCTTGGTCTGAACACATTGAACATCGCAATGCTGTACAAGAGGCTTGACACTGGAAAATACCAGAACATTGCGATGTATGGAGACTTGTTCAATTTTACTGTCACTTACATTGATGGAAACGGAGAGAAGAAGCTTTGGTATGACAGAAAAGATGGCAGCTATGCAATAGGTGACTTGTCGCAGACAATGTTGAAAAACTATTCAAAGATTGACAAGTCATATGAGAGAGTTCTCAATGTCCCATATAGACTGTCGAGCTCCTCTGATGAGACTGTACTTTGCTCTGTCATAGTGAATGCATCTATGCCAATGTATGCTTTGAAAATGCTTCCCTCTACAGGTCTCGTCTCTCTTGACATTAGGTTTGACAGCGGAAGCACTGAAGACTTCGCCGAAGTAGAGGGCTTATATAAGATTGATCTTAATCGTTCATTCACAGATGACTGGAATACATCAAAGCCTATTGTAGACTATCAATATTCAGATTGGTGGGTCACTCATCCAGATGGCACAGTAGACTCAAAGTTGATAGAGTATACGAAGTCTAATGACAAAGTGTCTATAAAGTCACTTGTGGAAAACTATGTAGTGCCTGCTCTTTCATCACAGTATGAGCCGTCTGCTTTGATTGAGTCTTTGACAAGCGGAATTCCTAGCACTAAGCAGTATTTGAAAGATGGTCTTTGGATCAATGAGGTGTCCGGAACGTACAAGACAGGATTCACTAACTACATAAACAGAGACTTAAGAACAATTTCAAATGGCTTGATAGACATATACGACACAATCTCTCACTACACTGGAAGCATGACAGACCTAACTACTAACTATGTGCGTAGTGATGGGAAGATCAATATGGGAGATCTTGCATTGAAGAACCCAAATGACTTCCCAATTAGGTACTACTCATTAGTGCTAAAGAACCTCAGGCTTAATTTCAAAGCTTTGATATACTTAGGAGAGTATGATGATGATACCGAAAGTTTTAAGAGCACATATTGGTACAGGCCTTCTGCTCGTGGATTCACATTCAAGCTAAGAATCTTCAAAGATGGGAACGAGGTGCAGACATTGTATTCAAGTGATGACTATGACGGAGGAGATGAGTTCACAATGTCATATTTCGACATAATTGGACTTCTCGATGGTGTGTACACTTTCAAAGTCTACTTCTTAGGAGAGGAGGTGCATAGCGAAGAAAGATATGTGTGGAATGGAAGAAACATAGAGCTTAAGATCAAAGACTTCTTCATTCCGTCAGTAGTCTCAGGTGCTATCACTTGGAATGGTGCTACTCCAATAAATGACGTCCACGTGAAAGTCGAGAACATTGACAAGAACACTATCTACTATGGTGACATGATGAACCATGTAAGCTCTCTAGGAAGATACTCTGAAGCTGGTACGAGAAAGTTCATGTACTTTCAGAACAGCTATGACACTGAATTCAGTCCTGCTCATGGAATGATGAAAAGCTATCCGACGAATGAAGCTGGATATACATCTCCATTTGGCCCAGGCCGTCCATGCTATGAGCCGAAGACTTATGGCTACTACTATGGAAAGAGTCATACTTATGGCGAGTATCAGCTTCTTGACATGATTCCTGGAAGATATAAGATCTCTTACTTCGTCATGCCGGACTTGAATGATGACAGCGATTGGAAGATGTGTGGCGACTCTTACTATCATTTCGACATCTATGACAATTCATTGTCAGGAATAAATGAATATAAGCCATCTGACATTAGATATGAAGACATAGAGAATATTATAGACAGCTCTCATACATTCAGCATTCCAGTCTCTTCATTGCAATGGCAGAATGGAGAGAAAGTACTTAGAGATGAATACGCAGCATATTCTGACTGGACTGTCATGGAAGTGCTAGTATGCTTCAACTTGAAGTATAGAAAAGTAAGCAGTACATACAAGACACCTGTTGAAGACGGCTATTCTACTACGAAGAAGTTCTATGATGGAAGTAAGTCTGAGATAGAGAAGCTTCATAAGAGAGCTATGAGGTTCACCGCACAGAAGAGTGGAGACTACTTCAGCATCACTCTGCTGAATGACTTCACATGGTTTGGAAGAGACTGCTCCACTTTGACAGAGTTCAACTTCCATTCTATCAGAGTGCTGTTTGGAGAGAAAGTTGGAGAGCAGACAGTCACTGTGTATGACAGCACAACCACAGTGCCGACTATCGACATTCAGAGAATGTATGCAAAGAGAGTAGATGTAGAAGGCACTGGATATTCAAACTCTACATTGAACTCTTATAGAGAAGTAAAGCTGCTTACAGATGGACAAGAATTGTCAAAAACTTCTAAGTCAGCTAATGGAATGAGCGGCAAGCTTGGCACATCTTACTATGGTGTAGAAGCCGGCCAGCAATATAGTTCAGAGTTCAATCTGAATCTAGGAAATTCTGTCAAGCGTCTAGGAAGTGCAGTGTTTTTAGTGGATAGCACTATAAAGAGTGTATCTGTAGGCGCATACCAAATGAAGTCATTGACTATCACCGTGAAAGACAGGGCTACTTTGAAGAATGGCCTGCCTGGCTATCTGCATAGGACATTAGCTGGATGGGCTTTCTTGGACTCTTACACGCTGTCAGCATATAGCAAGTCCGAAGACAGGACTAGGTATGACTACAATGAAAACCAGTATTCTTGGGCATCCGGCTTTGGCATTCTCTATTTCGATGGGCTTCTAAATGAAAGCTATTCATTTGGCTTATACTTGAAGAACTTCATCACTAATAGCTACAACTATGACAATGATGTGAATTCTTCAGCTACAGCTGATGGCTTTGAATACAAGTACTACAAGTTTACGACGACGTCACTGACTAATGGAGTCTTGAACAACTATGTGCCAAGCTCAAGCTCTTCACTTACACTTGAGATTCCATATCAGCATCTAAAGATTTCGTTGAAAGGATACAATGTGAAGTCGAAAGCATCAGAGACTCCAACTGCTACTATCCTGATGACAAGAAGCCAGCATCAGATTGACAGCACTGACACTGGAGATGAGACATTTGAAATTGGATGGAACAGGATGAATGCAGTTAGATCTGGATACTACGGTGCTATCACCTATGTGACTACTGATGAAGCTAGCAATGCATTGACGATTTCTTACCAGCCGATGGTCATAGACTGTGACAAGACTTTCACAATATACTCAAATGTAGCGATTTCAATGAACGTCACTATAATATTGAAAGAGAATGATGAAGTCTTGCCAAACTCTTACATCTACTTCTTTGATGAAGACAAGAACATCTTCCAGACTGCTATGACCGATGAAAATGGTGAATATAAATTGAATGCTCTATACATTCCATTCTACTTGAAATGCAAGAGCATTGAAAATGACTTTACTTCTAGCACTACGATATTCAGTGAGAACTCTACATATGAATTCGATGCTAGTAGCAACACACTTACAAAGCTGTAAGTCTATTAGAGCAAATCAGCGTCTTTGAAGCTAGGATGACTTCTGTCTTTGTCTGACACATTTATATTAGAGAAGTCAAGTTTCAGACATAAGCTTCTCTGTGCGAAAATGTTAAGATCTCTCAGTATGTGAAGAGACTCATCAAACAGGCTTATCCCTCTTTCATTTTCTTTAGAATAGTAGCCGTCACATTTGTATGCAAAGATAGTCTCGTCAGCTAAAGAGATGAACCCATGAGCGAATCCATGCGGAATGTAGAACTGTGCTTTGTTTTCAGCAGAAAGATAGACATAGTAAGTCTTTCCAAAAGTTGGGGAGTCTTTTCTAATGTCTAGTGCAAAGTCGATGACTTCACCTTTGACCACTCTGACAAGTTTAGACTGTGCAGTAGGCTCTAACTGGTAGTGAAGTCCACGCATTACATACTTAGCTGAGCATGACTCATTGTCTTGCACAAACTTGTCATTCACCCCAAGCTCTTCCAACCTACTTGCATTGTAAGACTCGAAGAAATATCCTCGTCCATCTTGGAACACTCTTGGATGAATGATCTTCAGTCCTTCTGGCATTACTTCATTCATTTTCTAATCCTCTTATTTATAAATATATTAAATGTTTTTGGTGAGATAGAAATGGCGTCCACTACTATAGAAGCATCGAGCATATTGAATAGACTACTTATAGAAGAGCCAAAGATGGATGTCCTCTCAGACAGCTCACTTCATATGATTAAGAAGAATATGTCTAATGATGTCTTAGCATACTTTGCGAATGATGTCGATATGCTGATTGAGATATACAGGAACTATAAAGCAGGAAAGGACAAGCCAAGATTCCCGAAAGAGAAGATCAACATAGTGTATGCAATTTTGAAGTTCATCTCTAATCCATTTGCATTCATCAATGCAAAGAATTTTAGAAAGATTGACACCGAAGACCCAACACACTCTTATGTCCAGAAAGAAGTGATAAAGCTTGGCATTGCATACATAAAGAAAGAGATGGTTGAATATAGGCTTAATAGACAGCACCTAAAGTCAAGTAAGCGCAGAGCAGGAACAGTCCTGTATTGAAAGACCTATCTCTTTCATTAGACTGATTGGACTGTCAATGCAGTCCATCATCTTTGGGACGATGAAGAAGAAGAAGTACATATTGCACATGAAGTCCCAATGAAGAAGACCGAATTCTAGACTTTTCATAAATTCAATCAAGCTAAGCATTTCACCAGCGGTGAAGTCATTCTTGAAGTCATAGATCTTGAACTTCAGTATTGGCGTGTCTCGGCTTACATTCAGCTGTCTTTTCATTTCTTTAGAGAATTCATCTTTTGGAAAGTCTATGTCATAGTCTACTTGTGCACCGTATATAAGACTCGGCTCATAGAGCTTCACTCTTCCATTCCTTAGATGCTCCGGAACCTTCATTCTCCTGCAGATGTCATTGATTTCCATAGTTCAAAAAATAACCCATTTTTAAAGTGAACTACAGTCACTCTTTAAAAAGTGTGACTGCTTCCTGCGTTGCACAGGCTCCAACTTCCCTACGTTCCATAGGTACTGCTTTCAGAATGTTCAATGCAGCGTTCACGTCTCTGTCTAAGTGCAAGCCGCATTCAGGGCATTCATAGACTCTGACGTTCTCAGGCATCTCTTGCTTATGCCCGCAGCTTGAGCAAGTCTTAGTCGTAGCTTCCCACTTAGAGCATACATAGACTTTCGAAGACTGCTTTAGCTTTGCTTTGACTCGTCCAAGCACTGAATGCTGGACTGCTCTTCCGTGATGACTTTGCTGCCATTCGGCCAGCTGCTCATCTTGGATAGCGATAAGTCTGAACTCATTCAGCAGTCTATGCACTATCTTGTTCGCTGCATCATTCTTCTTGTTTGTGATTTTCAAATGCTCTTTCTGGATTGCTTCAACCAGCTTTCTTCTGTTGCTTGAGCCTTTCTTCAGGAACTTCAGCTTTTGCTGAAGTCTCTTTAGTCGCTCAGTTTCTCCAACAGAGCAGTCGATCTTCTCTCCTGTAGAAAGAGTGAATGCTGTAGAGCAGCCAAAGTCGATGCCGACTTCTAGCTTTCTCTCTTCTTTAAGTTCTTCTTTAGGTAGAAACGCAGTAATGTTTAGATGATAGCCGTCTGGAGTCTTCAGCAGCTTCGCGTTAGCGAACTCTGCATTCTCTGGAATCTGCTGAAGTCCTTTCACTTTCAGTCTTCTATGAACTCCGGCTATCTTCACTTTTCTTTGTTCTGCATACACTTGATATGAAGTGTGAATTCTCTTCAAATGCACTACATTGTAGTCTGACTTGAACTTCAAAGGGCCAATCTTGTATCCTCTCTTCTTCAAAGTAGACAATGTCTTCATAGAAGAGATCATGGCTTCAATCATTGCTTGTTTCACCGTGAATGAAAGATGCTCAAGCTTCCTCTCTTCAAAGACTCCATCTCTGCTCTTGACTTTCACAGTGTCTCCGGATCTTGTAGTTCGAAGGCTTGTTCAGAGGATCTTCTTTGCACCAAGCAAGAATGTCATTGTAAAGCCACTTTGACTCTACGAACTGCATCTTTAAGTCTTCTTTCTGCTTGGATGAAAGCTTGTTCTCAACAATCTTCAAGTCAAAGACTTTGCACTGCTGAGACTTTCTCTTCGCTCTAGTCTGAGCAAGAGTCTCTCTAATCTTTGAGTTCTTAGCTGTGAAGTCTTTCTTTTCCATGACAGAATTATTTATACATTTAAACTAAAAAATTAGATTAAGCAAATTTCATTTCCACCTTGAAAAGGTGAAAACTAACTTTGCTTGAAATTTTCTGTTTAAAGTCTCTTAAAGTCTGTTATATTTCAATACAATGGACAGTAAGAACATAGACAGGCTGATGAACTCAATGAAGTTCGACTATGAGAGAGACTGCAATGGAGTAAGCATATTGAACAAGTCGCTATGCTTCAAAGACATCTATGAGAAGTTTCTTTCATATGAAGATGGGTATGCGGTGTTCGACTTCTCTAAGTCGAAGATCCTGAGCTTCTATCCGAATATGAACTTAATGCTAGTTTCTTTAGATGAAGACAGCTTAAGGGCTGCTGAAGTCCCATTCCAATTCTATCTGATAGAGTACTTCAAGCTGGGAGAGAAGCTGCTGCCGCTTACACACTGCTACGACTACATAAGCTATAAGCTTTGGAGACTTGGATCTTATTCTAACAAATGCAGGCTCTGCATAGACGACTATTCGAAGATCATCTTCCGCATTCCGAATGTAGATGGAGTTGAAGCTCTGAACGCATCTTTAGTGAAACCAATTCCAAAGAAGACGAAGACTATTGAATTGAGCATCACTCAGTTCAAATGCTGGAAGTTCATTGAGAAGTCTCTAAAGGGAATAGAGTGTAGAGAGAGATGGGTGGCGCACAATGGTGACTTTCCAAGCATCCATGTAAGAATGAAAGACGGGAGTGAGCTCGTAGATCATCTGGACATCTTAGTGTCAGTAGACGCAATCTACTGCAAGCATCCATTGAAAGACCACGTAGAATATTTTTTCAGCAGAAAGGAAACATAAGAATGAGAGGAATACTTTTAGCACGGAGGGACAGGGTCTAGACTTTTCCCATTGACTAAATGCATAAACAAGCACTTGCTTCCAATTGGTGGAAAGCCGATGGCGCAGTGGAACATAGAGAAGTTTGTAGAAGCTGGAATTAGAGATGTGCTGATTGTGTCAGGCCAAGAGCAGTGCGGCTCTATAATACAGCAGTTTGGTGATGGCTCTGACTTAGGCTGTGACATCACATACAAAGTCCAGTCTAAAGCAGGTGGGATTGCACAAGCATTGAGACTTGCTAAAGACTTCACTAAAGATGAGCCAATGTGCGTCATCCTTGGAGACAACATTTTCGATATGCCACTTATAGGCATTCCAACTTCATTCAGAGATGGGGCTATGGTGTTTCTTAAGAAAGTACCAGATCCACAGAGATATGGAGTAGCAGAGTTCATACAGAAGATGTCTATGCATAATAGGCAAGTGTCTATAACTTCGATAGAAGAGAAGCCTGCTAATCCAAAGTCGGAGTATGCAGTGACTGGGATATACTGCTATGACTCTCAAGTGTATGACATCATTGACAAGATGAAGCCCTCTAAGAGAGGTGAGCTTGAGATAACAGATGTGAACAATGAGTATGTAAGAAGGGGGCAGATGACAGCATTCATTATGAAGGATGAAGAATTCTGGTCAGATGCTGGGACATTCTCTTCTTATGCATATGTGAATGAATTTAAGAACAAAGAAAGAAGATGAAGAAAGAGCTTGTAGAGAGATATAAATGTGAATGGTGTGGTGCGTTTTTCGACAAGCCAGATGAAGCATTAGATCATGAGAAGAAGTCACATAAGTGCCCTAAATGCAAGCATGGGTGGCTTCTATATGGATCTGAGCTTACATGCGACACAAGCATCTGCGACTTTGAGCTTAAGAAATGAAGAAACCTAAGAATCAGTTCATATCATACATTATGAAGAAGTGGACGCTCTATCAATGTGATGAGATCATTCACAATGACTTCTATGCACTGTCTAAGAAGGGCAGGCAGAAGCTTTTCGCAATGTTCTTGTATGAAGAGCAGAGCAAGAGCTTGATTGGGAAAATCCATTGTCTTTAATGCATAATAAATATATCAAAGAATGCATTTCAATAGACAATGAAGTACGACGTTGGAAGAATAAAGTTCATAATCTCAGATGATCCGGACTTCGACATCACGCGTATGAAGTCGATCCATGGCTCTCACTACATAAACATATATGACACAGTGACTCGGAAAATGCGTCTCTTTGAAAGAGCAAGAGTACAAGAAATTGTATTCTGGCACTGAAGAAGAGCTTAAAGCGATTTTGGACGCTATCATCAATAGGAATGCAAAGTTCTCTAAGATGGAGATCGTCGAAATGCTGAAAGTCGTAGTCGATGAGTCTTTGAGAAAGTTCATGGAGAGTCTTAAGCTTGTCAACTTCAAAGGAAGAGAGCCATTGCTTCCTACTTATGCTTCTATAGGTGATGTATATGAGATTGGCGATGCTTTCTTCGTCTGTGAAGGCTATGTAGACAAGAACACGTCAAAGTGGAGAAGGCTTTGCACTGAGAATGACTTGTCTGCATACTATTCTAAAGAAGAGTTCGACGAGAAGTACACACAGCATATTGGACTTATCTCAAGCTTTGTGGATGAATCATTGTATGAGTACTCAGAAGACTTTAAGAACAGGTTCATCACTAAAGATGAAGCAGAAAGTTGGAAAGATGAAAGCTTAAGGAAGATTGCTGAGTACTCACAGTCTATCAGTAGCTTGTTTGCTTGGAGAGATGCAGAGCAAAGTAGAGTAGACAGCTTCATACAGTCTATAGACGAGCTTTCTGCATTCGTAAAGGAGATGAAGACTAGCCAAGCTGAAGCACTGTCTTCTTGGATTATAGAGCAGACTGCATTGATAAGCACTAAGCTTTCAGAGCTAGACTCTTTCAGAGATGAACTTCAGAGAAAGCTTGATGAAAGTGAAGACAAGATTCATTTTGTGTCTACTGAAGTAGCTATACTTTCGGGTGCTTTTGAGCAGATAAAGAGAGGCAAGCAGCAAGTCTTAGGTGAGAGATATGAAGCTTAAGATCGTAAATGAGCAAGAGAAGAATGTCGTATACATTGTGACAGATACGACTGAGAAGTACAATCTTCCAAGTCTTTCTGACACTGAGATTCTGCTTGTAGGCGACTCTCCATCTAAGCTTATCCAATACGATAGAGAGAAGCTGAAGAAAGTGCTGAAAGAGAATGGCTTCCGCTATGGCATCTACATTGGCAGGATAAATCTCAATGATGTCATAATAGAAAGTGACATGGAAGAGATAGAAGAAGAAAAGTCTTATGAATGCATAGAGGCTATGCTTGACTGGCTGAATGAGTCTGAAGTCATCAAAGTTGGAGAAAGTGAATATGACTATTGCCTCTCTTCATATCATGATGCAGTGTTTCAAGAGAGCATCATAGATGTAGACCGGAGTACATCTTCTATGCAGCGTTGGTGATCTTGGCTATAGAAGAGAAGACATGGATCCATCATTCGCTTTGCTAGATGAAATCAACGGAAAAATCACAGAGCTTACAGGTGTAGTTGAAAGCACTTATCTTCTAATTTCAGATTTCAGCCTGCCTGAGTTCATTGAAGTCTCTAATGTTTCTAGTCTCATCATTCCTGAGCTTCCAGACTTAAGCTCGGCTTTGTCTATGAATGATGAAATACTTCTTAGGTCTATCTCTGACTATAAGCTGTCATTCTTGAACTCAAGACTTTCAGCTGCTGTAGATGCAAGAGTCAAAAGAGTAGATGACTTGGTGCTGAAGACGAATGAGCTTCAGAGGATAAAGAATGCAAGAAGCTGGATGAAAGTGAGCTTCTCTCCATTCGAGCCTTACTACAATGAATGGACGACGATTGACAAAGTGCTGATAGATGGAAAAGAAGTCTCTTTCACTATGACTTCTGAAAATGGCAAGATCACATACTATGTACAAAGCATCCAGCCAATGAAGTATGAGCTTAGGCTGAAGAAAGAAGGATACATTGATGTAGTTTTCGACTTGAAGACACAGATTGCTGAAAGCATAGACTTAGTAGATGAACTTAGCTTAGGAAACATAAATATGCTCTCAGTCCATCAGCAGCTTAAGTTCATCTTCACTTGGGGTGAATACCCATTAGACTTAGACACTCACGTCTACAGCTTTAGTGAAGACTTGAAGAATGTTGAGCATATGTTCTTCTTAAAAATGAAGACTGATGAGTCTAAGATAGACTTAGATGTAGATGATGTCACATCATACGGTCCTGAGACTACTCATATATTCAATCTTGATACAAAGAAGTACTATCTTCTAACGATACACAACTACTCAAGATACATAGTCAGAGATGAAACGACAGCTGACATGGATCCTGACAAGCTAGTCAATGTAAAAGTCCAGCTTTATGACTTCGACTTGAACATAAAGCCAGAAGTAGACTTGAAAGAGAAATACTGGTGGGATGTCTTACTTATTCATGATGGCAAGATATATGTGCTTAACTCTACTACAGATGACAGGTCTATTGGCTACTATCATCTACTGAGTAGCATTGAGAAGAAGCAGATCTTGAGAATGATGAGAGATGCCGAAGAAGTGTACGACATCTCTAGATATAAGCCAACATCATTAAGATGGACTTAAAGAAGATCAAGTTCAATGAAAGTCAGAAGCTCTTCTGCATATCTTCTGAAGTCTACATCTAGAAGTAGAGCGGCTAATGCCTGCGCTGACAATATGATGTCACAATGTAAGAAATCCATCTCCATATATCAAGTCCTTTGTCTTCTCTTTCTCTTTCAGCACAAAGTCTAAGTCATATCTGTCAGCTTCTTCAATGCTGATGCCGTTCATCCACGCAAAGGCCAGTCTTCCCTCAGACTTCTTCGACAAATCCTCCCAGTTTAGAAGCACAATGTCCTTTCCTCTCTTAGAGAATGACATAAGCTCCTTTTTCACCTGGCTTCTGTCTAAGCTTCTTAGCATATCTGCATACTCAAGGAAGAATGCTCTCTCATTGAATGGCTCACACACTTTGTCGAATCTCTCTCCTATTGGAGCAAGTCTTCTATATATGCATCCAATGTAGTCTTGTGGAACAGTCTTTGTCACAGCCACCCAGCAGTAGTCGGACTTTCTTTGGAAGTTTCTCCAGTACTTGAAATATGAATGGAACATCATCATATCTTTAAAATAATGAAAATTCACTCTTCATTCAAAGTGACAGTGACATTTATCTTGCTTACACCACCTGGCTTTGGTGAATCCGCTTCCTTCTCTTCTGAAGCTGCTTGTGGTGCTTCTTCACTTGGCTCTTCGCTTGGCTCTTCTTGCTCTTGCTGACTTAGTTCATCTAACTTCTTCTGAAGAAAATCAATGTACATTTGAGCGGTCTTTTCTTTATATGGTTTTCCGTTTGGCTGCTTAACATCACCTTTGAGAGCCTTTTCATAGAATTCGATTCTTGCTTCTATCTTCTCTGCATCTCCAGACTTCACTGCTTCTTGGTCTGCTTTAGACATCTTCTCTAAGGTAGCTTCTAAGATCAGTGAATGCATAATAGACTCAAATAGTATGTCGAACTTGCTTTTGACCATGAAAATATTTATTTTACAAATATGAGCATAGTAGCAGACAACATAACAGTCGGATATGACTTGAAAGACGTCATAAAAGATGAGTCTATCGAGATTGAAGATAGCAAGATGAATGTCATCATCGGAAAGAATGGGTGTGGAAAATCTACTCTGCTTAAAGCACTGTGCAGACAGCTTTCACCAAGAAGTGGCAGAGTGACATTGAATGGACTTAGCATAGACGCTATAAATCAGAAGGGGTTTGCTCAGATCATTGGCATTCTCTTCCAAGAGAACAGGATTCCGCATGAAATCACTGTAAGAGAGCTTGTGTCTTATGGAAGATTCGCTCAGATTGGACTTTTCTCCAATTTCACCTCAAATGATGAGGAGAAGATTGATGAAGCTATGAAGATGATGAACATCCAGCAGTTCGCTGATAGAGAGGTCAACTCGCTTAGCTCAGGGCAGAGACAACTTGTCTGGATTGCAATGCTGATAGCCCAAGAAGCTAAGTATATCTTCTTAGATGAGCCCACTACTTATCTTGATATGAGCAATCAGTTTGAAATACTGAAATGCCTGCATAAGCTTAACAGAGAGCAGGGGAAGACGATAGTGATGATTCTACATGACATCAACATAGCGATGCAGTTCGCTGACAAGATGTTCATTATGAAAGACGGGCATATAGAAAGACAGGGGACAGTCGAGGAGATTGCTAAAGAAAGTGAGCTTCTCAAGTCAGTCTTTGGTGTTAGTATAAAGATAATAAATGAGAACGGCTCTTACTACTGCATTCCAATGAAATGAGGTTCTTTATGCTGCTAATTGGCTCTGTCATGGCGACGTTTGCGCTGAAGAGCATAGCTGACATTGGCAGGAATATGATGCAGCAAGCTGCATCCAAGAT
>Ga0265298_10002902_pt1 | contig 23228 bp, 19 predicted proteins | sample AusTroGonzalo_MG_3_FD_193486 | JGI IMG/M metagenome (GOLD analysis project Ga0265298, IMG submission 193486) | Bovine rumen microbial communities from tropical cattle in Woodstock, Queensland, Australia - Gonzalo_01 | ecosystem: Host-associated > Mammals > Digestive system > Stomach > Rumen ...
GATCAGTTCTGTGAGGAAGAGCACGACCGGGGGCCAGAACTACCCGGAACTGAGCGAACTGCTGCTGCACGATCCGGTGACCAGCGAACTGGAGGAAGGCGGGCGGCTGATTACGCTGAGCCTGTCGGAGGATGCGGAAGAGCGGATTACGGCCGGCGGTGCGGATCTTGCCTGCACGGTGGCGGCGCTGACCTATACCCTGACGACCTTTATTCCCGGAATTGCGGCGGTCTGCATCCGCATTGGCGACAAACCGATTACGGAACTGCATACGGACCATTTTGAAACGGTGACCGCGTTGGGCGGACTGGTCAGAAGAAGTGCGATGTCCGCATTCCTGATGGGAAGTACAACGGTATACTTTGCCCGGAACGGCATTCTTTGTGAATGTGAACGACCGGTTGACAGAGGCCTGGCGGATAACCCCAGGGCGCAGCTGTGCGCGCTGATGGAAGGTCCGGACAAGCGGGAACAGATGGAAGAGATCGTTCCGACGCTGCCTGAGAACGTAAAGGAAGATGATATTCTCGGCATCAGGGCAGAGGGTGATATCCTGCTGGTCAATCTGAGCGAAGGTTTCCGTTCCGAGATCCAGGGAATGGGACCGGAAGCGGAAACTCTGATCTGCTACAGTATGGTGAACACATTATGCAGGAATACCGGCATGAAACGGGTTTGCTTCTTTTTTGAAGGGAATCAGGTGGAGACGATTGCCGGGACAATCTACTGGGCCGGGGAGTTTCTGTACAATACAGGACTGGCGGAAAAAGGACTGGGGTAAGATAAGGGGGCTTTCCGATCGCCCCCTTAAACCCCTTCGGATACAATAACCTTGTCTGTCAGAAATTGATCGGGATGAATTGTTCATATTGTGTTCATATTCAGGACAAAAAGCGTTGATATACTCACCTCGAAAACCGAAAGGAGGTTTTTGAGATGAGAAAGATTATGAATCGGAAAGTCATTGGATTAGTTGCACTGGCAATGGTATGCGTCTTTGCGGGAACCGTAATCGGAACTACGCTTCCGGCAACCGCGGACGAGCAGAAAGTCGTACTGACTTCTCCCTTTACGGATGCGATCGCGGAAGTTCGTGACAGCGTGGTCGGTGTGAACAATTACCAGATCGTGAACAACAATTACGGAAGCTACGGGTATGATTTCCCATGGAGCTACTTCGGATTCGGTAACGGCTACGGCAGCGGCTATGGCAACGGATACGGATACAATCAGCCTGACTCCGGCGAGGAAGTCAAGTACGGCAGCGGATCCGGCGTGGTGATTGCGAAGGATTACGTGCTGACCAATTACCATGTGGTGGATGATGCGCACAGCCTGAAGATTTCCATCGGCGAAGATGAGAAGAACCTCTACGACGCGACGGTTGCTGCTTTTGACGAAGAGAAGGACGTAGCGGTGCTGCATGTGCCCGGACTGCCTCTGGATCCTGTGGAACTCGGCGACAGCGACGAGCTGCAGATCGGCGACTGGGTTGTGAACATCGGCAACGCGATCGGCTTCACCGGTACCGCGACCGCGGGCATCGTTTCCGGTATCAACCGTGAGATCGCCGGAGACAACAGCTCCATGGATAAATACGGCCGGGCAAGCAAAGTGGTCAACAAGATGATCCAGACTGACGCGGCGATCAACAGCGGCAACAGCGGCGGCGGCATGTTCAACACAGCCGGTCAGCTGGTCGGTATTCCGACACTGAAATATATCGGCACCCGCTACAGCGGCAACGCGACCGTCGAAAGCATCGGAATGTGCATCCCGATCAACGAAGCCAAGGAAGTGATTGAAAGGGCAATGAGCGGAGAAAAAACCGAACCCGCAAAGGACGGCGAAAGCGCGAAGACCGGAGGATCCGACAATGACCTGACAGGCAAACCCCGCATGGGCGTGACCGTGAGCACGGTTAAAGATACCCGGGGCCTGCTGCCCAGAGGCGCCTTCGTAGCCAGCGTGGAAAAGGACAGTCCCGCCGAAGCGGCCGGGATCAAGGTCGGAGATATCATGGTGGAAATCAACGGTGAAGTGATCACCACCGTGACCCAGGAAGTTGAAATTATCAGCAAGCTGAAGGAAGGCGACGAGGTTGCCGTGAAAGTGTTCCGCCCCGCTGAGGTTGTGGACGGGCAGATCAAGAGCGCTGAAGGCGAATATGTCGATTTAACAGTGAAGCTCGCAGTGGTTGACGCAGTCGCTCAGTAAATATCAGAGGACATAAATGCTCCGGGCCGAATATGGCCCGGAGCGTTTTAGCAATCAATTGCCAATGATCAGTGATTAACGGCCGGCGGATGATTATACGAGGCGGATGATTATACGAGGCGGATGATTATACGAGGCGGATGCCGGCGAGCATCTGTTCGTTATTGTAGCGCTTGATCAGCGCATGGATTCTGTCGTAAGGATTCAGGAGCTTGCTCAGGCTCCGGTCATGGTTCAGGGTGGCGATGATATAGGAGATGTACTTGCTCATATCCGCCTCAATAAACCAATCGGTATGTGCCAGCTCGGGCTTCCGGTAAGTCAGGTTGGTAGAGATTACCCGATCGATTACTCCGTCGCGGTAAGCCTTTTCAAAGCTCTCGATTCCGCTGGTGAAAAGAGCGAAGGTACATCCGGCGAAAATCCGGTTGGCCTTGCGCTTTTTCAGCTCCTTTGCCAGGTCAATGATGCTCTCGCCGCTGCTGATCATATCATCCGCGACGAAGACGTCCTTGCCCTCCACGCTGTCACCCAGATATTCATGGGCAACGATCGGGTTACGCCCGTTAACGATCCGGGTATAATCGCGCCGCTTATAGAACAGGCCCATATCCAGACCAAGGACGGAAGCGTAGAAGATGTTGCGGTCAATGGCCCCTTCATCCGGGGAGACAATCATCATATGCTGCTTGTCGATCCGCAGTGTCTTGTCTTTCTTCAGCAGGGCCTTGAAGATCTGGTAGCTGGGCATGATGCTCTCGAACCCGGTGGTCGGAATCGCATTCTGAACACGGGGATCATGGGCGTCAAAGGTGATGATATTGGAGACACCCATGTTTTCCAGCTCCTGCAGGGCCATGGCGCAATCCAGGCTTTCCCGGGAGGAACGGCGGTGCTGCCGGGCTTCGTAAAGCATCGGCATAATCACGGTAACGCGTTTGGCTTTGCCGCCCATAGCGGCAATGATGCGCTTGAGATTGGCAAAATGTTCGTCCGGACTCATGGGGACGTTCTGCCCGAACATCTCATACTGGACGTTGTAGGCACCCGGATCACAGAGGATATACATATCGTAACCGCGGATGCTTTCTTTAATCATCCCCTTGGCTTCGCCGTTTCCGAAGCGGGGGCAGGTAACTTTTATCAGAAAATCCTGGCGCTCAACGCCGGGAGTGGTTCTCATATCTCCAGGTTCGGATTCTTCAGCGTGATCCTGCCATTTTTTCAGCCAGCTGTTGACCTTTTCGCCGATCTCTTCCGTGCCCGGCATAGCAATCAACCCAAGAGGGCCAACGGGATAAGTCAGAAAAGAGTCCTTGTTCCATGTGCTGACGAAATCAGTCATACGTACCTCCTTCGAGGGTCGACATCAACACGTACAGGGAGAGTATACTCTCTTTTCGACCAAAAGAGAAGCGAGAAAATGGTCGTTTCTGTTCCTTTTTTTGCCATTAAGTTGCGCCGGATGAAAGAGTGAATTATAATATTACATTATGATGGAAGGAAATGAGGGAAGAAGATGAACCTGAAAAGACAGATGAGCCTGGTGCTCTGTATACTGCTTCTGTGTACGACGCTCGGTTCCGCACTGTCCGAAGGTGAAACGGTGACCTACCGCAGCATTACCGTGAGCAAGGACACGGAGGAAGTGGATCTGGGCACGCTGGGGATTATGCAGTGGGGCCCGTTTTATGATTTCCTCAGCCAGCTCCCCAACCTGAAAAAGGTTGACATGTTTAACACGGTACTGAATCTGAATGTATATAACAAGCTGAATAAAATGTTCCCGGATGTGGACTTCGGATGTCAGTTCCGCTTCGGGAAGCGCAGAGTGAGGACAGACGACACGGCTTTCTCCACGCTCTGGAGCGAGGGAGAAAGAAAATTCAAATACGATGAGCTCTCCATGCTCAGCTGGTGCCGGAACCTGTATGCGCTGGATATCGGGCACAATCCGGTGAAGAAACTGGATTTCCTGTATGACCTGCCGGAACTCCGGGTGCTGATCGTGGCGATTTGTGACCTGACGGACATTACGCCGATCGCGAGCCTGAAGCATCTGGAATACCTCGAAATTTTCCATAACCGGATCACGGATATCTCCTGCCTGAAAGGATTGGACCATCTGATGGACCTGAATCTGGTCAAGAACAAGGTCAAGGATCTGAGCCCGCTGCTGGAGATGAAGAGCCTGAAACGGCTGTGGATCCATCTGGCAGACCTGGATAACCCCGGGATGCCGGACACTGCGACACTCAAAGCGCTGCAGGAGGCCCTGCCGGACTGCCATATCGACGCGGAGTCAACCTCCACCGCCGGTGGGTGGCGAAGGGGCAGCTCCCATTACGAAACAATTAAGAGAATGTTCGGAACGAAAGTCTACGAGCCGTTTGAGGATTCGGATCCGGAGAATATGCCGGAACCCTGGCGGAGTGAGCATCTGAAACAAAAGAAGCAGGAAGGGGACACATGAGACGAACTGAACGTTTCTTAACCGTTCTGGCGGCACTGATGCTGCTTTCCTGCTGCCTGCCCGTTTTGGCCGGCGCGGAGTCCATTCAGGAATGTCACCGCGTGACCAGCACCGCTTCGGAAACAAAACAGGAGAACGGCTCCCGGGTAAAGCTATGGCAGGTGGAAACGGCTTATCCTGCGGTTTCCGAGGAAGTGAACGGCATCGCCGCGAAATGGGCGGAGGAACTGGCGACGGATCTGGAGCCCGCACAGAACAACGGAAAGAAGAACAGCCGGCTGGATGCCGAGATCCGGTACAGCCGGACCGGGCTGCACTGGATGAGCTTTCTGGTTCAGGCAAGAACGACTTATCACCAGGAGCTGAAAGCCCAGCGCTTTACGACCCGGACCTATGACATGGAAACCGGGGAACGAATTCTGATGACGGACCTGTTTGACGACGACGAGGAAACATGGAAGATGCTTGGCGACAGGGTCCGACAGACGCTTTCGGAATACTGGCCGGACGAGGAACCCGATCAGGAGAAACTGGAAAAGCTGTGCAGCCGTTCCGCCCTGGAAGAAGCGGAGTTTACGCTGCACGGGATGTCGCTTGTGCTGCACTATCCGGCGGAATCACTCTATCCGGAACACTTTACGCTGATGGAAGTTCCGTTCTATTATCCGGAGATCCGTCCCCTGATGACCGAAGACGGGATGACGGAGACGGATAATCTGACCTATTACAAGACCTGCGCCCTGACCTTTGACGATGGTCCAAGCGCCTCGAAAAATACTTCTTTGGTGATGGATGCCCTGATGGAAACCGGCGCGAGAGCCACATTCTTTGTGATCGGCAACAGAATCAAGGAATACCGGTGGTTTGTTCAGCGGGAGCATGACAACGGCCATGCGGTCGCCTCCCACAATTGGCATCACGGCAACGTGAACAAGTCCACCCCGGCGGCCCTGCGGGCAATGCCGAAGAAGGTCAATGCGTCAATGATCAAGGCGATCGGTATCCCGGTACGGTATGACCGGGTTCCGGGCGGACTGTACCCCAAAATGGTCAAGTCGAAAGTCGGCTGGTCCTATATTCAGTGGAGTCTTGATACCTATGACTGGCGCGGCGGCAAGCCCGCGGAGGTCATGCAGAAGGTTCGGAAAAAACTTCACGACGGGGATATCATTCTCTGTCACGATACGAAGGACAACACACCCGAGTCGGCCAGGCAGATTATTCACTACCTGGAAGAGCAGGGATATATGCCGCTCACAATCGATGAGCTTTTCGCAAAGGACGGGGTGGAGCTTCAGCCTGACACGGTGTATTTCCGCTGCGATCAGGGGGAAACAAGTATCAGGAAAGATTAGGGGGCTTTTAAGGGATTCATTTATTCAAGTAAAGGAAAAAAACAGACCGGCGATTTATTGCCGGCCTGCTTTCTTTTTTTCCTTGATTTCGTACATCAGGGAATCCGCGGCTTTGATACAGGCGTCAATGGGCTTCCGTTCGGCGGCATCGGATTTGATAACACCCATGGAAAGCCCCAGCTTGAACAGTTTGCCGGAGGACTGGTTATATTCTTTGACGGATGCCTGGATCCTGCTCGGAAGGGATTCATCCCGGCCTGTATCGATCAGGATGAATTCATCCCCGCCATAGCGCATGATGAAAGCATCGGGCGAGGTGGCGGACCGCAAAAGGTCCGCCGTGTCCTTCAGGGCCGTGTCGCCGGCTTCATGCCCGTGTTTATCATTGATGGCCTTCATATTATCCAGGTCGATGAAAAGGATCTGGACAGTTCCTTCGGCTGCGAGCAGATTGTCGTAAAACTGCTGGCCGAAGCGGGAAAGGCCAAACCGGTTATACAGCCCAGTCAGCGCGTCATGAACATACAGGTCGTCCAGGGTATCGTTCAGGGTCTGCAGGAGGCACTTCTTCCGCACGTTTTCAAAGGCGATCTCCAGGAAGTTGAAAATGCTTTCATGCAGATTCAGCTTCGCGGCGGTGCAGATTCCGTTCAGCGCGATATAACCGATGGTATAGGTGCTGTAATGGAGCGGGTAGAACATCAGGAACCGCTCCTTTTGCATAACCTCTTCCGGAAGCAGGCTTGCGGTGGGGAAGAGGACGAACTCCGGATCATCCCCGCCGGGATTCGGAACCACCATGGTGCTGTCAAAATGCCTGGCTTTGTCCGGCCACAGACTCTTATCGTAATTCCTGAAGTAGTATTCATTGACGCAGGGATAGATCCTGTCGCAGCCGAAGATCCGGTTGTTCCGGCTGATAATCTGCAGCAGATCCCGCAGGTCCGAAGCTTCGAAGAGATCTTCGGCCATCTGATCCTGCTGGATATAGAAGTTCTGCAGGAAGCGCGTCTGCTGGAAATACAGATCCCGGATCATGCTGCTGCGCGGGGTGTTGTGGCAGCCGCAGGATTCGGAACAGATCAGTTCAAAACCGAAGGGGAAGGAAGTGCGGTCCTCCTCGCCGCGGATGATCTGCATGAGAACATCCGCCGCGTAGTAATCCAAACGTGAGTTGTCGGCATGGACGGTTGAAAGCCGGGGACTGGAAAGCTCCGCGCTGTTCAGGTTGTCAAAACCGGTAATCAGCACCTGCCCGGGAATATGGACGCCGCCTTCCTGCAGGGTGGCCATCAGACCAATGGCCATTTCATCGTTTCCGCAGATAAACGCATCAGGCAGGGGATACTTTTCCCGCAGCCACATTTTCCCGACATTGACACCGTCACTGGTTCTCCAGGTGCAGCGGATCACCTCGACATTTTCTTCAGGGATCCGGTTATTTCGGCAGGCGGCCATAAAGCCGTCAAGCCGCTGGCGCCCTTCGGCGCAGTTATTATCCATGATGCCGGTCAGATAAACCAGCCGCCGGGCTTTATGTTCGCGAATGATGTGTTCGGCAATGGCATACTGGGCTTTTTCATTATCAAAATAAACAATGGGACAGTCCCCGAGCTCGCAGCCGATGGAAACGGCGGGAATGCCGGCTTTTGCGATCCTTTCTTCCACATCGGCCCTGGCTTTACGCAGAACAATCTGGTTGCTCTGGACGATTACGCCGTCAAACTGCTTCAGATCCGGCAGGCTGAAGATCGCGTATTCACTTTGGTCTTTTTCATTGCCAAGATCCTTGCCGAAACAGTCGAAAACACAGATCTGCACGTTCGGATGATCCTGCGTATACTGCTTTAACCCGTGAAGAGTTTTCTCCACGAGCTCATAATTCCAGTCAACGGTCAGAAACGCGATACGGTAAAGATCTTTATTTACCTTCATGCTCTTAACAACCTATGGGACGCTTTACGCCCCTTTCCCCCAGTCTTCTTCCCGCACAGCTACAGAACAGCCTGAAGAACCATGTGCGCCGAAAGGATCAGTAAACGGTTTGAAAAATATGTATATACATTTTAATCAATTACGGGACTTTTGTCAATCCGCATTCCCGCCGTGAACGGCCCGGAAGCCTTCCATGACAACGCCGGTCAGAGGCAGACGGTATATCAAAACAGATGAATAACGACTGTTGTTTTATCAGTCGGGCCGGGTTTCTCAGACTTGCGGTGCGAGTGTAAAAAGAAAAGACCGGGCTAACGGTCTTTTTCCTCAGCGATAACGGGCGGTGTCGGCTCGCCGGCGGCATTGACCCACTCCATATCATCCAGTGTCAGTTCTCTGGCCCGGTAGCGGGCGTGTACGGTGTCGATAACCTGCTGCAGGTCTTTATTCGGTTCAAATTTCTGATAATCAAACAGGCGGAAGAGCTTCTTTTCCATTTCCCGAATCTCCCTTCAAAGTTCATTCACTGAAATATACGCAGAAAAATACTATTCTGTCAATATTGCCCGATATTTTTTCGGTTTTTTTATCGTGAAAAGCTGCCTAACCGGCACGTTGGCAGGCTGCCGGGATCGCGGGGATAAATATATCATAAAGCGTCCCAGTTTACTGAAAAAAGTTTTTTACACTTGCCTGTCGATTATTCGTGTGGCATGATGTGTGTGTATGATTGAATCCACAGGAGGCGACCAGAATGGACAGTGACTGGAATCTGAACGGATGCCGAAGAGACGATCCATCCCGGTTTCGCTCAACAGAAGATGTGATTGTCAGAATACATGAAGTTGGTTTCCTTCCACTGTTCGCTACGGATATATTCGGCTTCTCAGTGGAGGAGCATACCTATGCATATGACTGGTGGTCTGATGACCCTGACCGTGATCCATGGGCGTGGAGGATGGAAATTGCGGCCAGGGATGACATAGCCTATGGGAAATTCTTTGACCGGAAGGCCGGATTTATCTCCATGGCATGGTTCCCGATATTCGCCAATTACCGCAGGAACGGCTATGACTATGAAGGAATGTATGAAGACGGAAAAATGAACAGCCGGGCGAAAAAGATCCTGGACACATTGGAACTCAATGAAGATGCTGTCGGGCTGGAGATGATGTCCGGTGAACTGAGGAAGAGAGCGGCAGTTGAAAAAGGTTTCGATAATGTGCTGATCGACCTGCAGATGCAATCATTCCTGCTTATCAGCAGATTCCGGCAAAAACGGAACAAACGCGGAATTGAATACGGGTGGCATCTGCCATCTTTCATGACGCCGGAAACCAAATGGGGATATGATGCTGTAAACAGTGTTCATGAATCACCTGAAGAATCCGGGAAGCGGATCGCCGGACAGATCAGTCAGTTTTACCCGGAAGCCAGTGAGAAAGAGATTAAAAAAGTGATGGGAATCAGACGATGAAAGAGACGCATGACTGATCTGAACGGCGCCGGAAATGAGAGAGCATGTAGTATTTATCCGTATTCCTGCTTATGATTGAAAACTGATCATTCCACCAATCAATCTTCCCAGAAAAGTTCATCCAGTGTCCGATCCAGTGCTTTGCAGATCGCGATACACAGATTGATTGTCGGATTGTAATCTCCTTTTTCAATAGCGTTGATCGTCTGGCGGGATACGTGGCAAATCTGCGCCAGCTGCTCCTGGGAGAGGTCCTTTGCGGCGCGGGCAGCCTTGAGTTTCAGGTTTTTCATTCTTCTGCCTCTTTTCCGTTCCGGACTGTTTTCACAATCAGCGTGATCAGAATGGCAAGGAAGCAGATAAACATTAGGGCAGGAGCACCACTGCCAAATGTCAGCTGTCCGTTTTCAAGCAATTCGCCATTTGCTGCATACCGTACAGTGACAAATCCTTCAACCAGTACAACCAGACTGAAGATTCCCAGATAACTTTTTGCGTTTCCGCTGATCGAAAGGAAAGCATCGTGCAGGATACAGTAGATTGCAAATACGGTGACACAGATGATCAGGACAGTATATGCGGCAAAGCCCGGAGTTACAACAGTGAGCAGGTTCATTTCATACAGAAAGACAAGCACTATTAACAGAGCCAATGCTGTAAAGAAACCGATCTGATATCCTTTTGCGCGGATTTTCAGCTGCATCTCATCATATTCACATTCTTTTTTCCCACATTTCCGGGTCAGGAAAAATGCGCCAATCATTACACCGACCATTATTCCAAGAGCCATTACGCTTCCGCTGTTCATATTCATTCCTCGATTCTTGTGTGTATTAGGTATCCGCAGGGCGCCGGCGGCCGATCCGGTACTCCGTGGCACGAATGAAGTGTACAGCTTATTTTCCGAAATGTCAAGTATATTTTACATACAAAAGAAAACCATGAAAAACATCGATGATTGAAAACTGAACGGATTAAAGAAGCATAGCTTCTGTAGCTGTAATGTATGATGGTTTGTTGGGAAGCGGTCATGATTGTGATATCATACAATATACAAATGAGACGATCAGGTTGACAATGGGGGAATCTTATCGTGGCAAAGAAACTGAGGAATAGATCAGACTCCGGGAGAAATACGACAGCCGTCCGCATGCTGATCGGATGCATTGCCATCGCGGTTATCGCGGTCGTATTCATCTTTTTCAGACGTGGATATATCAACTATGCCAACCGGATGGATTTCATCGGCCAGCGGCTGGAAGCCTACCCGCGCATGCGAGGTAACCACTTGTCTGAACTGGAGCAGATGAAGGCACTTCTGCTGACCTCCGATTATAACAGCCTCGCCAGACAGGCGGCTTTCCTGTACGACAGGACCGATACACAGTCGGACGAAGCAGAAAAAATCAGGCACATCACTGAGACACTCGGCGTAACAAAGGTCAGTATCATCCCCGTTGCCGGACAGCAATCGGGCGGTGACGGCAGCAACCGCGGAGGAAGCAAACCGCAGCTTGATTGATCTTATATTGCATGATATAATACGTTCTCAAATCAAAAGGGATCGTATTTTTCCGTTGTGCATTTGGAGGTCATGCCTGAAGACCCGGAAGAGAAGATGGAATGAATAACGGGGTGGAATTGTATGAATATAATATGCCGGAGAGCCGATAAACCTCTGTCTGATGTACAGTTGAAAGAAATAGCAGGCTTGATTTATGACAGCGATCCGTATATCTATCCTGCCATGTTTGAATCCAGACGTCATGCTGAGAATATTATTCCCAAAATGATTCGAGCCGGAGACCAGATGTTTAAGTGTGACAACATTTATGCTGCAATGGACGGAACGAAGATTGCCGGAGTCCTTGTATGGATGCGTGGGCCTCTGCAGTGGAATAAAAAGATTTATGAAAAATGCGGGGGCAGGGCGAAGCATATTGACAGGGTTGTTATGGAATACTTCAATCTGTTTGAGGAAGCTCCATCGGACATGAATACTATGGTCCGGATCAGTGTGAAAAAGGAACTGCAGGGGAATCATATCGGCAGCCTGCTGATGCAAACGTTTATGGAGGCAGAGCAAGGACCATATCAGTTGTTTGTTCTGTCGAACAATGCGGAGGCAATTTCCTTCTTTCAGAAGAAGGGATTCAGAATACGTGAAACAAGACCCGGATTCAGCCTGGATTATCAGGTGCCGCCGTGTTTCTGGATGACTAAAATATGAGTGCTGTAGCCTGTCATAATCATCTCGCAGCCCCGCTGCCCCGGCAGGGGGGATTGAAACAGGTCTGTGACGATACTTTTTCAGAAATGCTTATTCCGGGAGAGGGGAGTATTGCCTCGGGACGGGATATGGAACCTGCCGGAAAGGTTCGGAAAAAATCAGAAAGTCCCAAAGACCGGAGCAAAACAGAAAAACGAACGAGACAGGAAAGAAAACTCTATGATATTATAAAATTAGGAGGAGAAAATGAGGAGCAGTCCCGAGGTTCAGAAAAGAGTTTCGGGATTTGTTGTTTCCTGTTAAGAAAAAAATCAGATGAACTGCAGCATACAGGGGTGAACACTCGAACACTCGACACTCGAAACGACACTCGACACCTATCAGATTAAGAAGAACCGTTTCCGCTGACACAGAAGGGCACTATGCAAACCAGGGGAAAGATGATATAATTATACACTGAATCAGTCTGTGGAAAGGTGATACGAAATGAGAGAAAAGAACAGGACGGAAAAGCTTTGGTTCAGGAGGACTGCTTCTCTGCTGCTGGCTGCCCTGCTGCTGCTGACAACGGGTTTGGCTGCGGGCGAGAGCGCCCTGCGCGGATATAACAAGGAAGACGGATACGTATATCTGCGACTCGGCCAGTACCCGCAGACGGAAGACGGCGGCATCGAGCCGATCCTTTGGCGGGTGCTGACGGTGGACGATGAAAAGGCCTATCTGCTGAGCGAATACATCCTGTTTGCCCGGGCGCTGCACACCAGCCGGAAAGAGTACGAACAGTTCGGCGGCGACTTCGCCCAAACGGAGCTGTGCCACTACCTGAATACGACGTTCGCGGAGCAGGCATTCACGGAGGAAGACCTGGGGATGCTGCTCGAGTGCGAGGACTTCGGAAAGGTTTTCCTGGTGACCCGGGATGAGATGAAGGATAAGAAGATCGGCCTGAGCACAACGCTGGAAGGGTCCACGAACCCGAAGAAGATTGAGGCCAATCCCGGTGTCCGCGCATGGGGAACAGAATGGGCGATCAAAAACAACGGATATCCGGTATCGGAATATCCGGATCCCAAAGCCAAGATCCGCAACGCCACGGACACGGCGAACATTACCGTGGGGGAGAAGCGGCTGTACGTATTCATGGCTAAATACGGTGCCTGCAGCCCCTGGTGGGGCCGGTCGGCAGCCAAATCCCACGCGGATCAGGCAGTATGCACCAAGGACGGCGGGCAGATCGGCCGGATTGAAGTAGGCCGGGACAACGAAGGGGTGCGGCCCGCACTGTATCTGGCAGAAGGAAAATATCAGATTGTTTCCGGGTCGGGAACAAAGGATGATCCATTCGAAATTGCGCCGGCAGGGGCCGCGGAATAAAGGAGGAGACACAGATGAAGGGGAATACGGTTCGCTGGATTATTGCGGTGCTGATGCTGGTAGCCCTGACGATCGGACTGAGCTGTCCGGCCATTGTGGAGGCGGAGGGAGCAAAGCTTCCGCTGGACTACACTGTGGGCGGCAGCAAGACGGACAAAGCAGACTGGGAATACGACGGAAAGACCCCCATCGGGTACAAGGACGACACAATCGAGGTGACCTCGGCGAAGGGGAGCGTGACGCTGCCCGGGGCCAGCAAGCGGAAAAAGAACGTGAAGCATGAGACGTGGGTGGTGCGAATTAAGATTCAGGACGCGAGCCAGCTGCGTACGGCGGTGAGCAAGGACACCTATAAAGGCGGCGGTCAGGCGAACGCCGAGGACATCGCCAAGAGCAAGAACGCAGTGGCGGCGATGAACGGCGACTTCTTCAAATACGAAAAAGACGTTGGTTACGTGGTACGCCAGGGTGAACTGGTGAGGGATGCGTCGGACAACAAGCGGGTTGTTTTCGACACGCTGCTGGTGGACAGCGAGGGTGACTTCCATATCATCCCTGCTGCCGACACGGCGAAGATCGAGGGCTTCACGGCGGAAACACTGGCACCGGAAGGACGGACGATCCTGGACACGTTTAACCTGGGGCCGGCGCTGATCGTGGACGGGGAGGTTCAGAATATCGCTGAATCCGAAGCTGCGAAGCAGGGACGGTATCAATGGAAGTATCCCCAACAGCGGATTGCGCTGGTGCAGACGGGGACACTGGAATACGCGATTGTGGAAGTTTTCGGCAGGACGGACGGAACGGCGGGCATGACGCTGGAAGAGTTTGCGGATTTCATCAAGGAGCAGGTGCCGGACGCCATTACTGCCTACAATTTTGACGGCGGCGGATCCACAAACCTAATCCTGAACGGGAAAAAGATCCATAAGACTCCCGGACTGCGGGAGATTACGGATATCATCTATTTCGCTTCCGCAAAGGAATAAAATTCCCAAGGAGTAAAGAATGGAACCGATCAGACTGGGGCCCGTGACCCTGTACCCCTTCGGACTGCTGCTGGTGCCGCTGGTGCTGGGTGCGCTGGCATTGATCGCGTACGAAATGAAGAAGGCCAGACTGAAAAACGGGACGGCTTCCTGGTTCGCGGTGCTCGCGATTCCGCTGTGCTTTGTATGCGCGCATCTGGGTTACTGCATATTCATTGTTGACCAGATGATCGGCAGTGAGGATTTCGGCATGCTGATCCGCGTGGGCGAGGGCGGTTTTCTGCTTTGGGGCGCACTGGCCGGCGGACTGCTGGCGGCATTGATTACGGGAAGAATTACCGGCCAGGCGACCGGACGGATTTCGGACAGGACCATTGTGGCGGCGTGCCTGCTGATTGCGGCGGGGCGAATCATCTGCGGACTGATCTTCAAGGATCAAGGGACGGGGATGACACTGGAAGACTGGTTTAACACGGAGTGGATGGATCCGGAAGAGGCGGACTACACGAATCGGTTCAGCCTGTTTGCGATTGAAAACTACAGTTTTTTCGAGCGGTTCCCGTTTGCGGTACAGAACTACTATGAAGAATGGTGCTGGGCAGTGTTTGTACCCGAAGCGATCTGGGCCTGCGTGATTGCGGTGATCACGGGACGGTGCCGGGCACAGGACGGCGGTCGGACGACACTGTTCCTGATCCTGTACAGCTGCGGACAGATTGTGCTGGAGGCGATGCTGCGGGGCGAGGTGCTACACCTGCCCTGGCTTGGTTTCGTGCGGGCAAACCAGGTGCTGTGCGCGATCGCGCTGGTGGCGGTGATCTGCGTAAGCCTGAAACGGCTGAAGAAAGAGGAGCGCGGAAGGACGGCACTGATCTGCTTCGCGCAGGTGATTCCCGCGATGGGAATCGTGGTGGCAATGGAATTTGCGGCGCTGGAAAAGAAGATCTCCATGATCGAGAAATGGCCCGCGGACGTGTGTTTCCTGATTATGGGACTGGCGTGCCTATGGATGGGACTGGCGATCAAAGCAGTTTGGAATAAGGCGTATGCTTTACATTCCGGGGAAGCTCTGGTACAATCATAGGCGGGTTATACAGGGAACACAATTGAAGACAATAGCAGAGATCCCTCGGCTTCACTCGGAATGACACCGGAGACTTGGGACGATATGAGTTCTTCGGATCAAAAATCGGCAATCAATGCAACAAAAAAAACGATTAAAGTCAGAAAGGAGTCGGCCTGCAGTGAAAAACACATTTCGCGGCGGCGTACATCCCGCGGGACACAAGGAACTGAGCCGGGAAAGCCGTCTGCGTCTCTTCGACCCGAAGGGGGAGATGGTTTTCCCGCTCAGTCAGCACATCGGAAAACCGGCCAAACCGGTGGTACAGAAGAATGATGAGGTGAAGGTGGGCCAGCTGCTTGCCGAAGCGGACGGGTTTATATCCGCGCCGATTCATTCCAGCTGCTCCGGGACGGTCAAGGGAATTGAAAAGCGCCGGGTGATCGGCGGCGCACTGGCGGATTGCATCGTGATCAACAACGACGGGCTTTTCACCCCCTTCGCAGACTACTCCAAGCGGAAAGACGCGAACAAGCTGTCCAACGAGCAGATCATCAAGCGCGTACAGGAAGCCGGCGTGGTCGGCCTGGGCGGGGCAGGCTTCCCGACCTGCGTGAAGCTGCAGCCGAAGAACCCGGAGGCGATTGAGTATGTGATTGCCAACGGCGCTGAGTGCGAACCCTACCTGACCTGCAACGATCAGCTGATGCGCATCCATTCCAACGAGATCGTCGAGGGACTGGAGCTGGTGCTGCGTCTTTTCCCGAACGCGCAAGGCGTGATCTGTATCGAGGATAACAAACCCGAAGCGATCAAAGCCATGAAACTGGCGATTTCCGGGAAGCCCCGGATGTGCGTGAAGGGAATGGTCACCAAATATCCGCAGGGCGGCGAACGCAGCCTGATTCAGGCGGTGGCCGGGGTGGACTTCCCGACGGCCCAGCTGCCGGCGGATGTGGGCTGCATTGTGCAGAACGTCGGCACACTGTATGCGATTCAGCGGGCGGTGCTGTACGGCGAGCCGCTGTTCAGCCAGTGTTTTACGATTACGGGCGAGGCGGTAGCAACCCCCGGGAACTACTTCGTACGGGTGGGCACGAGCTTTGCTGAACTACTGGAGGAAGCCGGCGGACTGAAAGACGGCAAGGAGATGAAGAAGGCGCTGTGCGGCGGCCCGATGATGGGTGTTGCTCTCGGCTCCCTCGACATTCCGATCCAGAAACAGAACAACGGTCTGACAGTGCTGGCGGAGGATCCGGTGGAGGATGCGGAAGCCCTGATGACCAACTGTCTGCGCTGCGGCCGGTGTACAACGGTATGTCCGTTGGGCCTGACCCCGCAACTGATGTGTGATGCGGCGGTAGCCGGCGATCTGGAGCGGTTTGAAAAGAAACTGTACGGGATGGACTGCATTCAGTGCGGCAGCTGCACCTTTGCCTGCCCGGCCAAACGGCCGCTGACCCCCGTGTTCAAACAGGCGAAGGCAGAAATCCTTGAAAACAGAAAACGGGAAGGAGGCGGTCAGAAATGAATGCGGCTGTAAACACCGTTAATCTGTCATCGGCTCCTCATGCAAGAGACAAATGGACGACGCCGTTCATCATGCGGATGGTGACCCTGAGCCTGATGCCGGCTACGATTGTCGGGATTCTGGTTTACGGATGGAATGCGTTCGGCATCGTGGCGCTGTCGATTATCTCCGCGGTGGCAGCCGAATGGGTCTTCTGCAAGATCTGCCGGAAGCCCAGCACGATCTGGGACGGCAGCGCGGTGGTAACCGGCCTGCTGCTGGGCCTGAGCCTCGGACCGCAGACCCCGCTGTACTGCCCGGTGATCGGTTCCATATTTGCCATTGTGGTCTGCAAGTGCTGCTTCGGCGGTCTGGGCAAGAACTTCATTAACCCGGCGCTGGCTGCCCGGTGCTTCCTGCTGATTTCCTTCGCGAACGCGATGGCGATCAAACCGGTGATCGATGCGGTAGCGACGGCAACCCCGGTTGGTGCGATGAAGGCCGGCGAGGCAGTGAACATTACGAAGATGTTCCTGGGCACGGCGGATGGCGTGATCGGCAGCTCAATTCTGGCGCTGTTGGCAGGCGGACTGCTGCTGTGGAGCCTGGACATTATCCACGGGGAGATCTGTTTCTCCGTGCTGATCGGCTTCACGCTGTTCATGGGCATTTTCGGCGGAAAGGGATTTGACGTTAACTACCTACTGGCTCACCTGTGTGGCGGCGGCGTGGTGATGGGCGCCTTCTTCATGGCGACGGACTACGTGACCAGCCCGGTCAGCAAGCTGGGTCAGTTGATCTACGGCTGTCTGATCGGCGTGCTGGGCGGCCTGTTCCGCCTGAAGGGCAACACGGCGGACAGCTTTAGCTACGCAATCATCATCGGCAACGTGTGCACACCCCTGATCGACACCTATATCGTTCAGAAACCCTTCGCCTACCGGAAAGTCGGGAAAACCCGGAAAACTACAAAGGAACCTTTCCGGATTCCGAAACCCGTAATCGCGCTGACACTGATCGCGGCGATTGCCGGCGTGGCACTGAGCGGAGTGTTTTCCGTGACGAAGGACAAGATCGAAGAGCAGGAAGTCTTCAAACAATCTGTCGCATACCGGGAGGTCTGTCCGGAGGCCACGAGCTTCTCCTACAACGATAAAGCGCAGGAAATCCTCGGGAATGACGGAGCCGAGACCGAAAACGCGACAATCTATGCCTGCTATGTCGGAAAAAACAGCCAGAACGAGCTGGTCGGGTATGCCCTGAGCGTAGGCGCCAAGGGATTCGGCGGACAGGTGATCATGGCGCTGGGTCTGACGCCGGAAGGCAAGATTACCGGGATCAACTTTACGGAGCTGAAAGAAACTGCCGGCCTTGGCATGAAGGCGGACGAACCCGAATTCAAAAGCCAGTTCCCGGGCAAGAGCGTGAGCGTTGATCTGGTCAAAGGTGCACCGCAGGATGATAACGATATCAGCGCCATTACGGGCGCGACGGTGACCTCCACCGCGGTCTACAACGCGGTGAATGCCGGCCTCAACTTCTACGAGACGGTCCTGAAGGGAGGCAACTGAGATGAAGAAATATATCGAACGCCTCTGGAACGGTCTGATAAAGGAAAACCCGGTGCTGGTGCTGATGTTGGGCATGTGCCCGGCACTGGCGGTTTCCACCCAGGCGGCCAACGGCATCGGCATGGGCCTGAGCACGCTGGCAGTGCTGGTGCTGAGCAACTTCGTGATCAGCTGCCTGCGGAAGGTGATCCCGGATTCGGTACGGCTGCCCTGCTACATCGTGATCGTGGCCAGCCTGGTGACGGTGACGGAACTGCTGATCAAAGCCTATCTGCCAAGTATCTATGAGGCGCTGGGCATCTATATCCCCCTGATTGTGGTGAACTGCATCATCCTGGGCCGGGCGGAAGCCTATGCCAACAAGCATACCCCCCTGCTCTCCGTGATGGACGGCATCGGGATGGGCCTGGGCTTTACAATCGCACTGACGCTGGCCGGCATGATCCGCGAGCTACTGGGTTCCGGGACAGTTTTCGGACTTCGGCTGCTGCCGGAAAGCTTCGGCATGACGATCTTCATTCAGCCTCCGGGAGCTTTCCTGGTCTTCGCGCTGATTATCGCGGTGATGAACGCCATCGGCATCAAGACCCGCCAGCGCCAGCTGGTGGAAAGCGGGTGCGACGGCAACTGCTCCCTGTGCAGCACCGCCTGCGAGGAACGGAAAGCGGAACCTGCTGAATCCGTTAAGACTGCTGAATCCGCTGAAACTGCTTCTGTGCAGAAGGGAGGCGACCAGGCATGAACAATACGAGCCTCATCATGATTATTGTAGCCGGCGCGCTGATCAACAACGTTGTGCTGAACCAGTTCCTCGGCATTTGTTCCTTTCTGGGTGTCAGCAAGCAGATGAAAGCCTCCATCAGCCTGGGCGGCGCCGTGATTTTCGTTATTACGATCGCTTCCGCCGTGGCGAGCCTGCTGTATGACTATGTGCTGAAGCCCCTGGGAATGGACTTCATGAAGACCATTATTTTCATTCTGGTGATCGCGGCACTGGTGCAGATCGTGGAAATGTTCCTGAAGAAAAAATCCCCCGCGGTTTACAAGGCGCTGGGCATTTATCTGCCCCTGATTACCACGAACTGCGCGGTGCTGGGTGTGGCCCTGACGAACGTGCAGGACGGTTACAATTTTATCCAGAGCGTGATGAGCGGCTTCGGTACGGCGCTGGGCTATACCATCGCCATTGTGCTGCTGGCCGGGATCCGCTCCCGAATCAATGAAAAAGATCTTCCGGCTCCCCTGCGGGGCGCTCCCATTGTGATGATCGCCGCAGCGCTGATGTCCATCGCTTTTATGGGCTTCGGCGGCCTGAAGTGAGAGGAGGGGCCGTAAGATGAATATCATTCTGACCACAACCCTGGTGATCGTGGTGATCGGTGCGCTGGTCGGCGCCGGACTCGTATTCACGGGCAAGAAATTTGCCGTGAAAGTGGACGAGAAGGAAGTGGCCGTGCGGGAGAAACTGCCGGGGAACAACTGCGGCGCCTGCGGCTTCGCGGGTTGCGATGCGTTGGCGGGCGCCATCGCCCGGGGTGAGGCCCCGGTGAACGCCTGTCCTGTGGGAGGTGCCCCCGTGGCGCAGGCCATCGGCGACATTATGGGCGCCTCGGCTGAGACGCTGGAGCGGAAGGTTGCGTTCGTGGCGTGCAAGGGCACATGCGACGTGGCGACCCTCCAGGGGAACTATGTTGGAATTAAGGACTGCCGGACGGCGGCGCTCTCCGGCATGAACATCAAGGATTGTACCTACGGCTGTATCGGTTTCGGCTCCTGCGCAGAGGTCTGCCCGGAACAGGCGATTTCTGTAAAGAACGGCGTAGCCGTGGTGAACCGGAAGCGCTGCGTTTCCTGCGGCCTGTGCGTGAAGACCTGTCCGAAGGGCCTGATTTCCCTGATTCCGGAAAGCCGGATCATCCGGGTGCAGTGCTCCAATAAAGATAAGGGCCCGATCGTGAAAAAGTCTTGCAAGGCCGGATGCATCGGCTGCGGCCTGTGTGCGAAGCAATGTGAGTTTGGCGCCATAGAGTTCAGCGGTACCCTGGCCCGGGTGAACCCGGAGAAGTGCACGCTCTGCGGCAAGTGCGCGGAGAAGTGCCCTGCCAAGGTGATTACCACGACCCCCGTTTGACAAGGGAGGCGAGAACATGGATTATTTCAATAAAAAACAATGCACCCGGATCGGGATTTGCCTGGTGCTGGTCGCGGCGATCGTACTGGCGGTCACCGGTGTTTTCAACGGCGGAAAACAGCTGGAATACCAGGACAAGAGCGCGCTCGCGGACGAAGGAGCCGGGACCGGCGAAGAGGCCCAGAGCGAAATGCTGCTGGCGATCATGCACTCAATGGACAATGAGGCAAAGAACGACTATGTGACGGATTACCTGAAGCAGGATCCGTACCTGGTCAATATCTATGAAGGATACGGGTTCGCGAAGGACTACGGCAGCGCCAGAGGCCATGCCTATACCCTGGATGATGTGCAGAAGACCGAGCGGCCCCACGCGAAAGCCAACTGCCTGACCTGCAAGACTCCGGACATGCACAAGATGATTGCGGAGCAGGGTGTGGGCGTATACTCGATGCCTTTTGAAGATGTCATGGCGCAGACGACCAACACGATTTCCTGCTATACCTGCCATGGTGCAGACGACGGGAACAACGGCCAGATGGTCGTGACCCACCAGTATGTGAACGAGGCACTGGGGGAGAACGCTTCGGCGATCAACGCCGCGTCGCTTTCCTGCGGACAGTGCCATATCGAATACTACTTCACGCCGGAGAACAGCGAGGCGATGATGCCTTACCACAGCGTGGAGGAAATGACGCCCGAAGCGATCCTGGCCTACTATGACGGGATCGGGTTCTCCGACTGGGAGCAGCCCGGCACGGGCACGAAGATGCTCAAGGCGCAGCATCCGGAACTTGAAACTTACCTGCAGGGCAAGCATGCGTCGATTCTGAGCTGTGCGGACTGCCATATGCCGGTGAAGACTACCGAGAGCGGGATTCAATATCACGACCATCATCTGGTAAGTCCGCTGAGCAGCGAGGCCATCCTGAACAAGTGCGCAGAATGCCACGGCAGCGGCGAAGCGATCACTGCCCGGGTGCGCGAGATTCAGGCAAAGGTTACCGGACGGGAGACGGAGGTCGGCAACCGGCTGTCCGCCCTGAAGGATACGCTGACCAAGGCGGTGGAAGACGGGAAGATGAGCGGGGAAGAACTGGACGCGGTGCGGAAACTGCACCGGGAAGCTCAGTGGTTCTTCGACTTCGACTATGTGGAAAACTCCGAAGGCGCCCATAATTCCTCGCTGGCGATGCGCTGCCTGGATACCGCGGACGAGAAGATTACTGAAGCGCTTGGCCTTCTGGCGTCTGCCGGCGTGGAAGTGTCAGCGAATCTGACGGCTGTGAAGCCGGAAGAAGAAGCTGCTTCTGACGGTAGCGTCACCGAGCAGGGCTTCGGCGGCGACGTGACGGTGCGCGCGGTACTGGGTGAAGACGGAACGATTCAGGAACTGGCCATTGAGACACCGAACGAGACGGACGGCCTGGGCAAGCGGGCTTCCGAGGTGGAGTTCATTGAGCAATTTATCGGTAAGGCCGGACCCTTCGCATTCGGCGAGAACGGGATCGAGGCGCTGAGCGGCGCTACCGTGACATCCACGGCGGCCCTGACCGCCATCAACAAAGCAGTTGCAGGCGGAACCGCGGCTGTCGCGGAAGAAGCAGCTTCCGACGGCAGCATCACCGAACAGGGCTTCGGCGGCGACGTGACAGTGCGCGCGGTGCTGGGTGAAGACGGGACGATTCAGGAACTGACCATTGAAACCCCGAATGAGACGGATGGCTTGGGCAAGCGAGCTTCCGAAGCGGAATTCATCGAGCAGTTCATCGGTAAGACCGGCCCCTTTGCTTTCGGCGAGAACGGGATCGAGGCGCTGAGCGGTGCTACTGTGACTTCCACGGCGGCCCTGACTGCCATCAACAAAGCAGTTGCAGGCGGAACCGCGGCACCTACCGAAGAGACAGCCGCGGAGGAAAAGACCGAAGAGACTGCACCCGAAACAACGGAAGCGCCCGCGGAAGAGAAGACCGAGGACGCCAAGACAGAAGAAACAAAGACAGAAGAGACCAAGACCGAGGAAACGAAGACCGAAGAAGCCAAAGCCGAAGAGAAACCGGCGGAAACCGCTACGGCGGACGGCCAGGTTTACGGATCCTACCGCTATACGAAGGAAAATGATTTCAGCAAGGTGACGGTGATCATTGGAACGAAGAACGGGCAGATCACCTCCTGCAAGATTCAGAGTGAAGGCGAACAGGATTTGCTGACCGATGCGCTTCGTGACGAATGGGCCAAAGCGATCGTGGAGAGCGGAAGCGCGACTCCGGATGCGATCACCGGCGCGACGCTGAAGTTCTCGGCCCAGTCCGTGCAGGACGCTGTGACGGAGATTCTGGCGCAGCTGAACGGTGAAACACAGGTGACGGAAGCGACCGAAAAGACGGAAGCTCCGGCGGAGAAGAAAACCGAGGAAGCCAAGGCCGAAGAGAAACCGGCGGGGACTGCCGCGGCGGACGGCCAGGTTTACGCCTCCGGCCGCTCAACGAAGGAAAATAACTTCAGCAAGGTGACGGTGATTATCGGAACGAAGAACGGGCAGATTACCTCCTGCAAAATTCAGAGCGAAGGCAAACAGGACCTGCTGACGGACGAGATTCGAAACGAGTGGGCCAAAGCGATCGTGGAGAGCAGGAGCGCAATGCCTGACGCGATTACAGGCTCCACGCTGAAGTTCTCAGCTCAGTCCGTACAGGACGCGGTGACGGAGATCATTGCGCAGATGAACGGCGAAGCGCCAACGGAAACGACCGAAAAGACAGAAGCGCCCGCAGAGGAGAAGACCGAGGCAGAGCCGACAGCAGAACCTGCAGCAGAGCCAACAGAAGAAGCCACAGCGGAACCGGAGGAAGAACCTACAGTCGAACCGACGGCAGAACTCACGGCCGAGCCAACGGAAGAGC
>Ga0265298_10002903_pt1 | contig 23225 bp, 17 predicted proteins | sample AusTroGonzalo_MG_3_FD_193486 | JGI IMG/M metagenome (GOLD analysis project Ga0265298, IMG submission 193486) | Bovine rumen microbial communities from tropical cattle in Woodstock, Queensland, Australia - Gonzalo_01 | ecosystem: Host-associated > Mammals > Digestive system > Stomach > Rumen ...
GGTCCCCACCGTATGGGACGAAACCCGCATTTTGGACGGTAGGGTCGGGGAATATATCGTCACCGCCAAACGCAAGGGCGACACCTGGTACATCGGCGCCATCACCGACTGGGATGCCCGCACCATCAAGATAAACCTCAAGGAACTGGGCATCACCACCGGCACCATCACGATATTCGTGGATGGTCCGAACGCCAAGCGCAAAGGTGTTGATTATCAGAAAAAAACGGTGGCTGTTCCCGGTGATGGGAAGTTGACGTTAGAGCTGGCTCCGGGAGGCGGTGCAGTTCTTTTTCAGTAGGTAATAAGGCAAAAGGGAATAGGCAAAAGGCAATAGGGAATAGGGTCGAGGGTCAAGGGTCAAGTGAACAGCTAACAACCAACAAGTCCGTAAAACATCCTTGCGCCTGTTTCCATGATTTCATCTGGAAAGTCGAAATCCGGGTGGTGCAAGGGTGGTTGCGCAGTGCCGGAGCCTAACCCGAACAGTGCTCCTGAATAATGCTGCGTGAAGAGTCCGAAGTCCTCGCCCCAGAAGAAGGGAATCGGTTTCTTTTGGTATGTAAGATTCAGATTGTCAGCACATTCCTTAATGCTTTCCACTGCCATTTCCGCGTTATTGGATGCCGCGAAATATTCCAACCATCGGATTTCGCATTGCAGGTTTTCGGCGACGGCTTCCGATTTCGATTTACTTTCGATTTCGGAGATAATCTGCTGAAGATGAGCGTCTTCGCGAGTACGGATGGTGAAACGCAGCACGCCATCGCCAGCAGCCACTCCGTACGCCTGACTGCCCACGCGGAACTCGATAAGCGTCGCCACACAGAAGTCTTCGCGTTGCACATCGCGCTGGTTCAGCGACAGCACAAAATCGGTGAGCCGCTGCGCAACTGGGAACGGTGAAACGGCGTTCCATGGTTCGGCAGCGTGCGCGGTCTTGCCCGTCAGCACGATGTCGCAACTGATGACCGAGCAAGTGAAACTCCCTGACCTGCAAATGATTGTACCAGCTGGTTCTGCAGGGATGTTGTGCAACGCGTAAGCACAGTCTATGGAATACGCATCCAAAATCCCGCTGTCAAGAATCTGCCGCGCTCCCTCGCCAGTTTCCTCGGCCCCTTGGAACAGCAGCAGCACCTTACCTTTAGTCAACGGCTGTTGGTGCAACATCTCCGCCACGCGCAGCATAATCGTGCTGTGTCCGTCGTGCCCACACTTGTGCGAAACGCCCTCGTGCTCAGATTTATACGGCAGCTTCAGTGTCTCATTCACCCGCACCGCATCCATATCAGCACGGAGCAGCACAGTCTTCCCGCTGCCCCCAAAATCGTACTCCGCCAACAGGTGGTTTCCTTTCGGGAATGTGATGATTTTGCTTGGCTGGAGCTGCTCCAGTCGTTGACGGATGTATGCGGAAGTTTGAACCTCATCGTTAGAGGGTTCGGCGATTTGATGAAGTCTATGACGTATCTCTTTGCAGTCCATAATGTTACAACTTTAGAACTCAGGAAGCAAAGGTACAAAAACTGACAATAAAAAAATCGGGGATTCCGTACATAATCTTGGAAAAAAATCGGGGATTCCGTCTTTCAGCTAAATTTGTGGGGAATGGAATATTTCGGCAAAGTAAATTTGTGGGAAATGGAATTTTCGTATCTTGCTGCCAGCGTATATGGTGCCGTTCTTGTAGGGACGAGGTGTAAAAAAACCACATAAACGGTGTCGTGCAACACTATCTCTTTGGTGACGATGATAGTTTCGAGTTTTCTTTTCGCGTCACGACTATCCGATGTTGTAGTCGTTGCGGAGAGGGAGCGTGCCGGAGGCACGAAATCCTAATAACCCCACATAAGCGTAACGAAGTGAAGCGCAGTGTGGGGTAAGCGATGTGCGGCGTGCGGTGGCGTGCTGAAAGCACGCTACTAATCGTCCTTCAAAAAGTAACGTTCGTCAATGACGATACCGTTTTCTACAAGGAGTGCCCGGTACTCCTCTGCAAATGTAATCCGTTTGTGATGTTCCTTTTGTCGCATGATATATCCGATTATCGTATCCTTTTCACTGGCACTTTTACTAAAACCGGCATATTCTCGTGCCCAGCCACTGAAATCAGGGAAGTTCGGGTTCGCTTTCAACCACTTACTGCTATCAGTCTTCACTCGTTGCACAAAGGAAGCCACCGTTAGTGTTGGCGGCAATGACACAAAAATATGAACATGGTCAGGCATACCCCCAATGCGATAGGTCTGGCAGTTAAGATTTCTTGCTATGCCATAGATGTAGGCATAAAGTTCCCGATCATGTTCTATGGGGATTGTCGGTACGCTACGGTAAGTGCGGAAGACGATGTGGTAAAAAGATTGTGTATAACTCATAAGTTGACTATTTGGTTTTCGTTGGTTTTTGTTGCGTGCTTTCAGCACGCTGACTACGCGTGTGTCGCCGCAACCCCACACTGCGCTCCACTTCGTTTCGCTGATGTGGGGTTATTAGGATAGCGTGCTTCCAGCACGCCAAAATTCCATCTGCAAATATACAACGAGAAAAGGCCTTTGTCAAGAGTTTTTCGAAATTATTTTGTACTTGACAACCAGCTTGTTATAAAATACATCTTAACTATTCGGCTTTGAATAGTTAATTTTTACGACGAGATTTCGCAGATTTTTATGCTTATACGCGCAGATCCGCGAGATACGTGGAGATAAACCCATCAGAACTCGTACCCCACGCCTAAATTGACAATTCCCTTGATGCCGAAACCCGCCTCAAAGCTGCCGAACCAATGATTCGCGCCGGCCTTCAATCCGAAGGCGGTCAGCTGGAACGCAGAAAACACTCTGTTATGGTCAATGGTTCTCGGCCGGATAAGAAAATCATCATCGAAGTATTCTCGACCATGTTTGATATACAAACCCACGGCAATCCCAGAGTAAAGGGTCAGATGCGGACGGTTGAGGTAGGAGAAACGCAGAGAGGGCATTATCAGGAAATGATGCTCTTTATACTGCCACGTAGGATTCTCTACAAAATCCTGAACATCGCCTTTCTCTTGATAATAATTATAGCCAGCAGTAAGGCCTAACCAAAACCATTTTGTGGCGCGGTAATGATAGTCCAAGGAGAATACGGGAGTGAATATTTGCTTTGTGGGTGAAACACCCTCTATCGGCTCTCCCAAAATAGGAGAAGCAGACAATTCCCTCAGATAGGTAAAGCCCAAGGGATCGCTCACCCCCAACCGGATCTCGTGACGATAGAATGATTTGTCGTCATTCCAGTGCGGCTGCGCCTGCTTGATGGCTCGCTGCTTGCTGAAACCATGCAGGTAGGCAATCTGGAAGTAGAGGTAATGGTTGCGCTCCGTAATAGAGACTGCTTGTTCCCCGGTTTTTTCGCCGTCAGTTTTATAATAAAGGTCATCAATGGTATGTTTTGACCGGGCAAAATCGGTCGTGGCCACATTCAAACCAACCATAAAGCGCAAATAATCCTGATTCGGCAATCGATAATATATTCCGAAATCCGCCATAATATCAGCATAAAACACATTCCTGTCGTAAACAGTATTGCTGTCAAAATCCAAAACCATAGAATTAACAAGAGGACACCTTCCTGTATTTGGATTATATCCATCCCAAACCGTCCCTATAGGCATCCTTATTTGCGTTCCAAGGTTTGCTGTTAGCCATATTTTATCTGTAATTGGGTAATGAAATTCAAACTTCAGTGGCATTGAGAATCCTTGGTATCTCCATGCATTATCTGCGGAGCGGCTTGTTATTCCGTAATTCAAAGCAGCCGAAACTCCAAAGAAATCTGCAAAGTGATAGGAACACTCCAACCCCGCACGAAATCCGTAACGGAGCTTATCATAAGTGTCTGACGTAAGTTTTCCGTCTTCGAAAAACTGTAAATGATCAGGATGCACGAAATCCGCCTCTGCCGTATATCCGAAATGGAATCCGTTGAAGGGGCTATCGTGCAAAACAGACTGGGTCTTTGTTTGAGGCGAGCTTGCAGGCTGCGGAGCCTCTGTCTGGGCGGGCGCGAGGGAGTTCAACCCCAAAAGCAGGAGTCCCGCCAATCCGTATTTCTTGATACTGTCCATTGTGGATACGTTTTGCTGTTCATACTGGATGACGCGATTTTCCAAAAAGGTTACGGTCTGGGCCCACATTTTTTGCAACGAATCTGAAGGAGTCTGCGCATCAACGCCGTTCAGCTCGTAAAAAAGCTGCTTGAATTCCTCACTGTGAATGTAATCGGCGATGATGATGGTGTCCTGCACGCGCAACGTGTCGCGCACGTAAACGGTGTCACGCACCACATGCCGTTTCACCACATACATAGTGTCTGTGTTTTGTGCGGAGAGGCTTCCTATAACACTGAATAACAATACGATAAGTGTAATGATATTTTTCTTTCTCATGGTTTTTGCATTAAATAGACCGTGTCTTTCACTATCGCGGTGTCACGGAGCACAACCGTATCGTTCACTACAATCTCTTTGGTGACAACGATGATTTCGGGTTTGCTTTTTACTTCGGAACGTTCTGATGGCGTGGTTGCTACGGGAGGCACGTCAACGGGTATTTCGTCCGCTGCGAGGCTGTCGGCAGAGAGGCTGACGGGCATTTCGACCGGCGATGTCGGTTCGGGCAACGGACTGTGGTTCAGCGCGGTACGGGCGACCTGCCACGCGCATACGCCGCCGGCCACGCCCGCTATGGTGGCGGTGGTCAGGGCAACGCGGTGCGCCGCCACGAAGACCCCCGCACTGGATGGCGCTTCTGCCGCCGCCTGCCGTATTTGTGTGGCAGAGAGTGGCTTCGCAGGGGCGTAAGTCAGCGAGGAGAGCCCGCTTCGGAACATCCGGTCGGTGCGGGCAGCCTCGGAATGCTGCAATAAGATTAGTAGTATCATGACAAAAACTCCCTTTTTTCGTTTTTCTTTCTCTTCGGCCATTTGGGTGAGCAGCTGCCGCAGCCGTTTGCGGGCGCGGAACAGCAGCTCCTTGGAGTTGGCGATGGAGATGTTCAGCAAATCTGCAATGTAGGCATGTGACTGGTTGTCAATGGCATAGAGGTTGAAGACGGTGCGCGGTCGGACGGGCAGCTGCTGCACTGCCGCGAGCAGCTCCTCTTGGGTGAAGTCCATTTCCCAAATCGGGGCTTCCTCCGAGGTGACATCCGGCGTCTCCTCCTCTACAATCGTCACGGTATTGATGCTTTCGCGCAGATGCTGAATGGCATGATTTACGGTGATGCGCATCAGCCAGGCCTCGAAATTGCCAGTGGCGCGGTAGGTGTCGGAACGTTCCATCGCCTTGAGGAACGCCTCGTGCGCCAGGTCCTCCGCCAACGCCAAGTCATTGACATAGCGGTGGCAAAGCCCAATCATCCGTCCGATGTTGGCCGCATACATCCGCTCCCAAAATGCCGCATTCTCCATTTTTTCGCCTTGTTCATGATGATGACGCAAAAATAGCAAAAGGTTACACTAGTGGGGAAAATTTTGTGGCTATTGGCTTTTTGCTTTTAGCTATTGGCATTTGTCGAACCGGTGAAATTTTCCACCAGTTCAGATTTCTCTGCTTCGCCCAATTTGAAAATATACCCTTCCGGGAACTTCTCGGGATTGTTCCTCACCGCTTGGTTGATTTCTTTAGTTTTTCGATATGTATTCGTTTAGGGTGAGTCGTGCTGAAAGCACGAAATCCTAATAACCCCACATAAGCGTAACAAAGTGAAGCGCAGTGTGGGGTCAGCAATGCACGGCGTGTGGTGGCGTGCTGAAGGCACGCTACTAATCATCCTTCAAAAAATAACGTTCGTCAATGACGATGCCGTTTTCCACAAGGAACGTCCGGTACTCCTCTGCGAATGTAATCCGTTTGTGATGCTCCTTCTGTCGCATGATATATCCGATTACCGTATCCTTTTCACTGGCACTTTTGCTAAAACCGGCATATTCTCTTGCCCAACCAATGAAATCAGGGAAGTTCGGATTCGCTTTCAACCATTTGCTGCTATCCGTTTTCACTCGCTGCACAAAGGAAGCTACTGGCAACGTTGGCGGCAATGACACAAAAATATGAATATGGTCAGGCATACCCCCTATGCGGTAGGTTTGGCAATTGAGATTTCTTGCTATGCCATAGATGTAGGCATATAGTTCTCGATCATGTTCTATGGGGATTGTCAGTTCGCTACGGTAAGTGCGGAAGACGATGTGGTAAAAAGATTGTGTATAACTCATGATTTAGATATTTTGGTTTGCCAGGTTTTTGTTGCGTGCTTTCAGCACGCTGTCTTCGCGTATGCCGCCGCAACCCCACACTGCGCTCCACTTCGTTTCGCTGATGTGGGGTTATTAGGATAGCGTGCCTCTGGCACGCCGAGGTTCGTGTCCGCAAATATACAACAAGAAAGAGCCTTTGTCAAGGGTTTTGCGAAATTTTTTTGTTCTTGACTACCAGCCTGTTGAGAAAATCGTCTTAACTATTCGGCTTGGAATAGTTAATTTTTGAAGTCGGGTTTCGCAGGATTTCGGACGGTTCGAAGTAAATGTTACCTGTTGCCTATTCCCTTTTGCCTAAATCTCATTTCGTGAAATACCGGATGTGTATCCCGGTGTCGTTCACCGCCATCACGCCGTATGTACTTGGACCGCTAAAGAGTATCGCAAAGCATTGATTGCCAGCGATGTGCCGATTCAAATAACTGATATAACTGTTAAGAGATGAAGGAACGAAGTCGCTAAAGGAGAGTACTTCTTCAAGCTGATTGTCAACATATTGCATAATGGAAGTCCCTTGTGAAGAGGAGATGACGTAATACATCTGGTCGTTAATGCAGAACGCATCATGGAGCTGTGCTACCGACTTCATCTCCTTGCGCAAATGAAACAAAAGCTTCACATCATCGGTGTCGTTCAAGGTGTAATAGCCGTTATGCCATTGATGAACGTCTGCTTTATCGCCCAAAACAATGTCCGGAAACGCAGTCTTTCGTAATTCCAGACCTGGCCGCTCTTGCACATTAACGGTGCCGACCCTGTTGTGGTAGATGAAGTAGTACGTGTCATCAAGCCGAACGATTCTCTCGGGTGGGTCCTTGAGGATGTACCGACGGTGAAAGGGTTCCATCTGCAGCCATCCATTTTTTGTCTCCATATAAAAGCGCTCTCGCTTTTCCGTAAAACAAATTGATTTCCAGTAGGATTTCCCGTAAATATGCTCTTTTCTCACCACAAAGTCTTCATCCTCATAAACAATCTCGTCAATGTAGGGCAGATAAATCCATGACCAGGATTTCTCATCAAAGAAATAACCAGAGGGCGGGTTCAGATAAAAATCATTAATCCTGTAAAGCGTGTCATTCCTAACGAACAAATGTCCGTGTTGCCAATCACCGTATTGCAAATACATATTTGCGGATTTAACCTCCTTTCCATCAATGGAAACAGTCACAACGGTGTCGAAAGTTCGATAACCATCATATACGTGGAGGAGCAGGAAATAGTGGTCGTGGTATTTCACGGCAGTCTCGATTTCTGTCGAAGCCCACGGGTGACCGTTGTCAATGATGTTCAACGCCACCGTGTCCACCGTCACCGAGAACTGCTGCGCCCGCACGGGAAGTGCCGCGGACAGGAGCAACACGAAAGCCAGAAAGGCGATGAGTTTTTTCATTTAATTTAGGAAACTTATATTTTTTACTTCTTCACGTAGTTGCCGACCTTGATGCGATGTCCGTTAAACATCAAGACAGGCAAACAACGTTGCAAAAATAATTTTTTTATCTATAGGATGCAAAAAATCCAAAAGGTTGCAGTTTGTTGATACTTTTTTCTATTTGTTGTTAGCAGTATGTTTTCCACACCTCGTGCTGAAAGCACGAAATCCTAATAACCCCATACTAAGCGACGAAGGCGCGCAGTGTGGGGTTAGCGATACACAGCGTACGGCGGCGTGCTGAAGGCACGCTACTAATCACGTTGGTTTTTGTTGCGTGCTTTCAGCACGCTGACTACGCGGGTGCCGCCGCAACCCCACACTGCACTCCACTTCGTTCCGCTGATGTGGGGTTATTAGGATAGCGTGCCTTCAGCACGCCAACGTTCATGCTTCTACATAACTACTGTTATTTGTCCGTTTGTAGTAGGAGCATCGCCATCCTTGGCGATGTTTTCCGCAGCAAGGATGCTGCGGCTCCTAGACCGCTGCAAATAAACAACAAGAAAAGACCTTTATCAGGGGTTTTAGACATTAACCATTATCCCTGTTGCATGTTGCCTATTGCCTGTTCACTATTCCCTGTTGCCTATTGCCTATTCCCTTTTGCCTAAAAATCAATGATGATACGGCTCCCCCTTCAATATCGTGCACGCCCGGTAGAGCTGCTCGGCGAAGATCAGGCGCACCATGATGTGGGGGAAGGTGAGCTTGGAGAGGGCTAACTGCGCGTTCTGGCGGGCATAAACGGCGTCGGAGAAGCCGTACGCGCCGCCGATGACGAACGTGAGCGTCTTCAACCCCGAGTTGGCCCGCTGCTGGATGAACTCCGCGAACTGCACGGAGGTCTTCTCCTTACCGCGCTCGTCCCACAAGACTACGTATTCGTCCGACTCTATCTTCTTTATAATCAGTTCTCCCTCGCGCTTTTTCTGCTCCTCCACCGGCATCGACTTGGCATTCTTCAAATACGGAATGGCCACCATCTCGTACGGGAAATAGGCGGAAATCCTGCCTGCATAATACCGAATGGCCTCATCAAAGATGTCGCCGTCGGGTTTGCCGATCCAAAGTAGCTTTATTCTCATTCTTTATTGGGATTTGAGATGTAAGGACTTTTAACGGGAGACAGACATTAGCTATTGGCTGTTAGCTGTTAGCTGTTGGCCAAAAGCTAATAGCTAAAAGCTAATAGCCTAATCACTCCTCCAACGTGATCGGGAACACAATGCTGTTATTCAGCATACACTGCGCGCAGACGTTCAGCTCGCCGTGCAGGCGGTGCTGCACCATGTTGCTGAGGCGGTCGCGGAGGGCTTCGATGGCCACGTTCTGCACAATCTCGTTGGCGAACGCGAACATTAACAGCCGGTTGGCAGCCGCTTCACCAATACCGCGGGTGCGCAGGTAGTAGAGGGCTTCCTCATCCAACTGCCCCACGGTGGCACCGTGACTGCACTGCACATCATCGGCGTAAATCTCCAAAAACGGCTTCGTGGTGACGTGCGCCTTGTCGGTCAACAACAGATTGCGGTTGGTCTGGAAGGCTGCCGTGCGCTGGGAATCGGGCGCCACGAGGATGTGTCCGTGGAAGTTCGCCATCGCCTCATCGTCCATAATGCCCTTATACATCTGGTAACTCTTGCAGTCGGGCGCAGCGTGGTTGATAAAGATGTGGTTGTCGCAAACCTGCTCTTTGTCAACAAGATACAGACCGTACAACTTCGCTTCCGCCATCGGTTCGTTCAAGTTCACGTGGAAGGTGTTGCAGATGTAACCCGCATTGAACGTGATGGCCGTGGAGGTGAACGTCGAGTAGCTCTTCTGATGCACGAAAACGTGGTTCAGCAGCATCGAATCCGCATCCTTGTTCTCGGTCTTGTAGTAGTGCAGATGCGCGTTCTCTCCCAAGTAAATCTCGGACACGATATTGGAGAAAGTGTTCTCCTTTTGGATGGAGTCATCGCATTGAATGACAGAGAGTTCCGCATTGTTACCCAACACAATGAGGTGACGGTTGTTGACCAACAGCGGATCCACGGTGTTCATCAACGAGACAATCTGCATCGGTTTCTCAACCTTCACGTTGTCAGGAACATACACAAAAGCGCCGTCGTTGAAGAGGGCTTCGTTGAGCGCGACCAAACCGTTCTCTTTACCTAAGTCGGGATGCGCCAACAAAGGCAGCACCAAGTCGGGATATTGACGGATAGCGGCCAGCAGACTGCCCGTGATCACGCCTTGCTCGTCAACATTAACTGTTTGGCTCTCTGAAATATACCAACCATTACTAACTGGAAGCACAGTAGGATGGAGATCCTGCACGCGGCATTGGAAATACTCCGCCAACGGACGATAAGGATCGGGTTGCAGCTTCTGGATGTAATCGGTGCGGGCTTTCTTGTTCAGCACCGACTGCTGCCAGCCCTGTAAACGTTTGTCGGGCAGCTCTTTCTGCAAGAAAAGAGCCATCGCTTTCTGACGGAGGTCGCGGATGTCCGCCTGCCCGCCGTCGGGATATTGCGCAGCATTTTGCTCGAAAAGCCGCTGGATGAATTGTGTGAACGCTCTCATAACTTGCCCTGTTCGTATTCTTCCTTAATCCAATCGTAACCGCGCTCCTCCAGTTCGAGGGCGAGCTCTTTCGGACCCGATTTCACGATTTTGCCATCGAAGAGCACATGTACCACATCGGGAACGATGTAGTCTAACAGTCTCTGGTAGTGGGTGATAACGATGATGGCCTTGTCTTCGCCACGTAGGTGGTTGATGCCGTTGGCCACCACTCGGAGCGCGTCGATGTCGAGTCCGGAGTCGGTCTCGTCGAGGATGGCGAGATAGGGATCGAGGAGCGCCATCTGGAAGATTTCGTTGCGCTTCTTCTCGCCGCCGGAGAAGCCTTCGTTCACGGAGCGGTTGCTGAGCTTGTCGGTCAGCTCCACCACCTTCTGCTTCTCGGCCATCAATTTGAGGAACTGTGCGCCGTTGAGCGGATCGAGACCGCGGTATTTTCGCACCTCGTTGAGGGCGGTGCGCATGAAGTTGGCGATGCTCACGCCGGGGATCTCCACCGGGTATTGGAAACCAATGAAGACACCTTCGCGGGCGCGGTCCTCAATGGAGAGGTCGAGCAGGTTTTTGCCCTTGAACCAGACATTTCCCTGCGTCACCTCATAGCCGCTCTTGCCGGCAATCGCCGACGCCAACGTGCTCTTGCCCGTGCCGTTCGGGCCCATAATAGCGTGCACTTCCCCCGCTTTCACCTCCAAATTCACGCCTTTCAATATCTCTCTATCCTTGATGGATACGTGTAAATCTTCTATCTTTAACATATTCAAAAATTAGGGCGCAAAGGTACGATTTTTTTCAATGAAGAATGTAGAATGATGAATGAAGAATGACATTCTATTGCCTGTTGCCTATTAATTTCCAATATGCAATCGTTTCAGCAGCAGGCCGTCCGGGGCGACGATACATGTGGGTACGCCCGCAAAGGGGAAGTCGCGGGTGCCGGTTGCGCCGGGAACCTGCATCATGACGGGGAAAGCTTCCTGTTTGTCAGACACATACAGGATGTTTTGCAAAAGATAAAATTTGGGATTCGGTATCTTGGCGCCGACAATCGGGATTTCTTTGCCTGTGCGTACATCCACGCGATAACACTGCAACAGCGGGGTGTAAGAGGACGACTTACAATCCAGAATAGTAGACATATTGTCATCGTAAGCTTGACGAATGATATATGCGTATTGACACCCTTGCTTTTTCGCCTCCTTGATGAGCTGCTGCTTGAGCATTTTGTGCGAAACAGTGGCTTTATGCTCGAAATCAAGGCGGGTAGCCCCGCGCGTGCCAAAACATCCTTCGTTATGGATGGCCAACTGCTGAAAACCGTTACTGAAAGGCGTTGATTTCGTGACATTTCGATTGCCCATCAACGCAATCAACTCGCCCTTTCGGATGATTTCAGTCTCCTGAGTCTCCACCCCCTCAGCATCCGTTTTTTCGTGACGAACAAAAGTGGATTTGTCAAATGGATCGCCGGATTTATTCGCCGTGACCGTAATTCTATTAGAAGTAACCATTTGGTCCATCTGATTTTCGAAAGAGTGCTGGTAAGTTCGGCGTGCATTGTCTGAAGCCAAAAGCACTTCATTGTGTGCCAGCAAGTTGGGATTCCCTTCCAATAAAGCAGAAGCTAAAATTTGTCCAACCGCCTCGCCCTCAATTAATACAGGTCCATTGTAATAGTCATTGAAATTATCTTTCTTATACCTAACCGTTTGCAAATGTTCAACAAGTGCATCTATTTCATTTTGAACATGTTGTAAGGAGAAGAGAGAATCCGTACAAGGAAAGAAAACGGTTTTGGCATCCACATACTCCTGATCTTTCTGAAGCATCATGGCTCCGTAAAGCTGCAGCGCAATCACCGAAATCGGGCGACTATAAGTCGTTTTTTCACTGTTCCAATAATACACATTGCCCGACAGAATGTATATATTGACTCCTGAACGGCTCAGGAAGTCGTGTTTAGACAACGCCGCAGAAATCTCACAAGCAAAATGCTCCAAGTTGTTCAATGTGGGGCTGTCGAATGGGCGCTCATCCGCATTTTGAGTCGGAACAGATTTGGAACGGTCAGGAAGGTTCTTAGCTCTGGATTCCACCGGAACCATAGCCTGCTTGATTTTCCACTGTTTGAGCGCTTTATGATATTCCACCTCTGTTGCTTTTCGGAAATCTACGTCAAAAGTGGAATGGTTTTCCGAAGGTAAGAGATAGCTTGCCAGCGGAACAGTCTTCTCTTCCAGATTATCATTGTTGAAACGGTCACTGCCCAACAACACTCTCGGAACAAACTGTCTGACAGGCTTTTCATTTGCGTAAAAAACACTGCCTTCCGAGGCCTCAACTGTCAGAATCCGTGCGTCAGTCATCAAAAAATCCTCGTAATAGGGTGCCGTTTCTTCCCCGATTTTCAAATTCTTTACGTCTGTTTCCCATTCATATTGAGCCGACATCAGGAAATTTTCCTCTGGAGTCGTGATGCTATTAGATCCCGAACCCACCAACGTTCTCACAATCACGGGTTGCGGTGTTTTCAACTGCTGTCGCACCTCTGCGTTGCGGAAAAGCAACATCGGTGACGTGCAACTGGTGAGCAAATCATCCCCCTGACTGTGACAAATCATAGTCACACTGTTACTCCCCACCCCTGCTGCCTCTAAATTATTGAGCCATTGCTGTTTAGTTCCTGTCAGTACGACATCCCGTACGATTTCATCCGGTTTGTGTCGGTTCGCATATATTTTATAACACACTGTCGGATAAATACTTACCATATTATTCGTATCGCAACGGACCTCTACTTCGGAGATAAACAAAGCATAATCTTGATGCTCGATTAGTTGATGGAGTCGTTCAAATAACGCATTGCGGTCCAACGTTTTATCAGATTTAAGGTCGGATTCCAGAACAAGATTGGACTGACGAGCGGAAGGCAGCCTCAGGTTTCCACGGGCGTTTCCTTGAGATTTGAAGGCATTCGACTGTTGTGTTCGGGTGGAAAGGAACCGTTGAAATTCACCATGGTCAATATGCCGCACTCGTTGGTTCTTAATGCCTTCGTCATCAAACTCATAAGAGCCTCCCAAAAAAATACCGTGAATGGGCGTGAGGGACGGGTCGCTGTACAACGAAAACGACTCAGGCATCACACGCCGCCAGATATTGTCACGAAGCCAACTGCGCTCGGAATTCTCTAGATCATGTCCTAAGAGATTGTGAATCAATACTGAAGATGCATTTGGAGAGAGTAAAACAGGAGAATGGGTGAGTTCGCATCTTTCCGCAAGAAGTACATTCGACAACAAAGACTCCATCTCCTCCATTTCCGTTCGCAACACCTCCATTTCAGGAAGTCCTTCATCAGGCCAATAAGCAAAATGCTGGCGTTCAATATGTTCAGGAATATGGTCTTGGGTTAGGCCTTCCATTCGCAAAGTCAGAAATGCGGAGGAATTATTCTCTACAAAGTAACTGTTCTCACTGTTAACCAAATACTTACGCGAAATTTTATAGACGAGCTTGGCCGATTCTTCGGTCAACCAAATATGCTGGGAACTGGTACAATAGGTCAGGACTTGTTTCCAATAATCTTCATTCAATTGCTCTTCCTTCATGGGCGGTTCATAATAACCGTCCATATCTTGGCGCATATAAAGGAACTTTTCGAGATTCTCATCCCCTTCAAGGAATGTTGCGGCTACGTTATTTTCAACACTTTGAATGACAGCCTCTTGATAGGCTTTTTGAGTTTCATCGCGTAATATCTTCTGAGTCAACAGTAAATTGTTGTCTAGGGGAAGCTGTATCTGTTTAACGTATGGCGTCTTATAGGTGAAGTAGTGATAATTGTCCGTTTCAGGGGTCCCCACACGCATTTCAATCGTCAAAGAGACCCTTTTCGAGGTGGAATTATCGTAAATCCTGCCAAAATTTGCCAAAATAGAATGTTCAGTAGTTTCGTTAACACGATAAGCCATAAAATAGGCAGGAATATTCGTGTGCTGTAACGAATCATACTGTAGCTTCAGCTCCGAACGCAGCAGTTGGAGAAAAGGATCCTCTTCCGGAGTGTTCTGCGCACAAACAAATGAGCCACCTGCAAATGACAGCAGCCAGCAAAGGCACAAAATCCGGAACAGTTTCATTGCTATTATCTAAAAATGGTACTCTCTCTGTCGGGACTCACCGAAATGATAGAGATTTTCGTACTTGTCTTATCTTCAATAAATTGGATATAATCCTTGAAGGTTTGCGGCAACGATTCATAGGTCTTGCAACCAGAGATGTCCTCTTTCCATCCGGGCAAAGTGGTATAAACGGGTTCAATCTCCACATCGGTCGCGGATGGCATCCGATCGGTAAGTTCACCGTTCACGCGGTAAGCGGTACAAACCTTGATTTCATCCAGCTTAGAGAGCACATCGGCTTTGGTGAGCGCGATGTCCGTCACACCATTGATCATCAGCGCATACTGGAGCGCCACAAGGTCAAGCCAACCGCAACGTCTTGGTCTGCCTGTGGTTGCACCATACTCATTACCCTCTTTGCGAAGGAATTCGCCTGTCTCGTCGAAGAGTTCCGTCGGGAAGGGACCACTACCCACGCGGGTACAGTAGGCCTTCACGATACCGAAAACGCGACCCGCATAGTGGGGAGCCAAGCCTAATCCCGTGAACGCACCGGCGGCAATGGTATTGGAAGAGGTCACAAACGGATAAGCCCCGAATTCGAGATCCAGCAACGTGCCTTGAGCGCCTTCAGCCAAAACGGTTCTTTCCTCAGTAAGATACTGATGCACAACATATTCGCTATCGATAAATTTGAATTTCCGGATGGTTTCCAGCGATTTGCGCCACTTAGCATCCAAATCGGCAAGCTTCTCTGCATAGTCGAAATGGTAGTTTTGCAACATTTCAATATGCTCTTCGATATTCTTACGGTATTTGGCCTCAAAATCAGGCGATTCGAGGTCACACACGCGCAAACCCGAACGGGCTGTTTTGTCCGTGTAGGTCGGTCCGATGCCCTTCAGGGTGGAACCGATCTTCATGTTACCCTTGTGACTCTCTTGTGCAGCATCTAACAGCTTATGTGTAGGCAAAATCAGATGTGCCTTGCGGGAAATGTAAAGGTTATCGGTAGGTGTTAACCCCATGGCAATCAATGCGTTTATCTCTTCTTCAAAGATAATGGGATCTATCACGACGCCATTGCCGATGATATTCACCTTGCTTTTGTGAAAGATACCTGACGGGATGATGTGCAACACGTGACGGATTCCGTTGAATTCCAGGGAGTGACCCGCATTCGGGCCGCCCTGAAAGCGTGCAATCACATCGTATTTGGGTGTCAAAACATCCACAATTTTACCTTTACCTTCGTCGCCCCATTGCAGGCCGAGCAGAATATCCATTTTCATATCTCTAACATTTCAAAATCGGGGCAAAGATACAATTTTTTGGAGAATGTCAATCTTTGGAAATTGGTAAATTATGTACTTTTGCGCCCAATTCACTGGGATGATAAAACATATAGGTTTATACTTACTAATCAGCGTTCTAACGGTTTGTACCTTAGACGTACTCGCGCAAGGTCAGCGTGACAGCGCAAGTACCCGCCGACTCAGTGAAGTCAACATCAACGCCAATTCGCCCCAAAAAGTCTTCTCCGGGCCAGCAGCCGTACAGCAAATCTCCGCCCAGCAAATCAAAGAACTCCCCACCCTGCAACTTTCTGACGCTCTGAAATATATGTCAGGTGTAGTGGTGCGTGACTACGGCGGAACCGGCGGCATGAAAACGGTTTCCGTGCGCGGGCTTGGCACCCAGCACACCGGCGTGGCATACGACGACATCGCCATCACCGATTGCCAGACGGGACAAATCGACCTTGGCAAACTCTCCCTCGAAAACGTCGCCTCGCTCTCCCTTATCGTTGGGCTGGACGACAACATTTTCGTCCCAGCGCGTCTATTTTCATACAGTAGTCTGTTGAAAATCAGCACAATAAACACAATTTCTAAAAAACCATTCAGTTTCCGAGTGGGAAGTACCATCGGCATGTACGGTCTTTATGAACTACAAGCCGGCATCACCCATAAAGTGCGCTCCAAAAAACGCGAAGACCGACTCTTCTACTGGAATCTTTCGGCGGACGCCATGCGCTCTAAAGGGGATTACCCCTACACGCTGCATTATGGCGGTGCCAACGACAGCGTATCGCATGAAAGACGTAAAAACGCTGAAACAAAGACTCTTAACACAGAATTTAACGCGGTTTGGCAGATTGATCGGACGCAGCGACTGAACGTTAAGCTCTACTACTACAACTCTGCCCGCGAACTGCCTTCCGCCACCATCTTCTACAACACCGAATCACACCAAAAACTGTGGAATCAGAACGCCTTTGGACAAGTGCATTATCACAAGTACTTCAATGACAGATGGGCGTATCAAGCCAATGCGAAATTCAATTACGACTACACTCGCTACCTTGACCCCGACTACTTAAACGAGGATGGCTATTTGGACAACCGTTACCATCAACATGAGAGTTATCTCTCAAACACCGTGATGTTTACTCCTATTCATAAGAAAGATTCCCTCCAACATTTCAGTCTTTTGCAGTTCGCCTTCGCACAAGATGTTTTCTACCAGCAGATGAAGGCCAACTCCCTAGAGTACGCGCACCCTGGACGCTTCACATCCCTCAGTTCACTTTCCGCCATCTTGGCTGGAAAACGATGGAACCTCAACGCTAATCTGTTATTCACTTACGTCAACAATATCATCTCTGAAAATCCTGACATACAAGATTATACACATTTCTCCCCTGCGGTAGGAGGTTCTGTAGAACTGGTCAAAACGCTGCACATGAGATTCTTCTACAAGAACATTTTCCGAATGCCGACTTTTAACGATTTATACTATCGGGAAGTTGGAAATGTAAACCTCAACCCAGAAAAGACGCACCAATGGAATCTCGGACTGGTGTTGAAAGAGGCGCATCTCGCCGCTGGACGGGTCACTGTCTCCACTACCTTGGACGGATACTTCAACATCGTAAAAGACAAGATTGTGGCATTTCCGTCGCACAACCTCTTCTCCTGGACCATGTTGAACTACGGGAAGGTGTATGTCGCAGGCGTGGAACTGAACACCTTTTGGCAGTATCGGATCACCAGCAAATACATCCTGCGGCTGAATGGTAACGTCACTTATCAGAAAGCGGTTGACCGCACCGACCCCGACAGCAAGACTTTCAACCACCAGATTCCCTACACGCCTTTATGGTCCGGATCGGCGAGTCTGAGTTTCCAAACGCCTTGGATCACGGTCACTTACGCGCTTATTGGTTGTGACAAGCGATACGCGCTTTCGCAGAACATCCCCGCTAACGAAGTGCCTGGCTACATTGACCAAAGCATCACGCTTAGCCACGATTTCTTCTTCCGCAACGACTCTTCCCTCGGTCTCAAACTCGAACTGCTGAACATTGCCAACGAGCAATACGAAATCATCCGAAACTACCCGATGCAGGGGTTCGGGTTGCGGTTCAAGGTGGTGTACATCATGTAGAGACGCGATTAATCGCGTCTCTACAACGGGGTCTAGGTTTCGACCAAAACGAAAGAATAATTATTCGCCCCTACGGCAAAATTTTGTACTTTTGCCCCCAAAAATAAACGAATATGAAAGACCTCTCTCCCGAAAATATCCAAAAGGCCGTCAATATTTTGACTAAACATACAGACAGCAAATTACTTACGCACCTCAACGCCTGCGTGCACTGTGGATTATGCGAGACCAGCTGCCTCTTTTTCAAGACTTTCCAAGAACCGAAATATATTCCCGGCAAGAAGGTTGACATGGTGTCGTCCATTTACCGCCGCTACTGTACATTCTTGGGCAAGACTGCACCTAAGTTAACGAATGCCAAAGAGTTGACGGAAGACTACGTTGCAGAGATGGTGGATTCTTTATACGGCGCCTGTACAATGTGCGGCCGTTGCGTGAAGCACTGTTCCATCGGTGTCGATATCCCCTTTGTAGTGCGCACTGGTCGCCGTATGTTAGCCGCAATGGGCTGTGTGCCAGATTCTTTGCAAGCCACTGTGGATGCCGCTCTCAACACCAAAAATAACATGGCTATCCCGAAGGAGGATTTTGTAGACACCATCGATTGGATGCAGGAGGAACTGCAAGACGAACTAGAGACCGAAGAAACGCTCATCCCGCTCAACAAGGAGAATGCGGAGATTCTCTACACGCTGAATCCCCGTGAGCCAAAGTTCTTCCCGCTCTCCATCGCCGCCGCCGCCAAAATCTTCCATGTGGCCGGTGCCGATTGGACGCTTTCCGATGAGATGTACGACGTGACCAATTACGGCTATTTTTCAGGCAAGGACGAACATGCCAAGCAAATTGCGCAGCACATGTACGATGAAATGGCGAAGCTGAAATGCAAAACCCTGGTATTGGGCGAATGCGGTCACGGCACACGCGCACTCCGCTGGGAAGCCCCCAACTATATGGGGCAACATCCTGATTTCAAGATGATTTCTCTCGTAGAATTGATTGAGGAATATATCAAATCCGGAAAAATAAAACTGGATAAATCGCTGAATGACAAGAAATACACGATTCATGATCCGTGCAATATCACACGAAATGGAGGTTTGTTCCATTCGTTGCGTTATGTAGTAAAAGAGGCCGTGCCGGAGTTGATTGAAATGGATCCGTTCGGCAGCGACAACTTCTGTTGCGGCGGTGGCGGCGGCATGTTGGCTATGAGCGAATACAACGAGCGCCGCCTGAAGATCGGTAAAATCAAAGCCGACCAAATCAAGGCGACGGGCGCGAATGTAGTGATCACCCCATGTCACAACTGCGCGGACCAGCTCTCGCAAATCAACCACGAGTACAAACTCGGGGTAGAAATCAAGTCCGTGGCCGAAGTTGTGGCCGATGCAATCGTACTGGACAAGTAATAACTACTGATTTTGTTCCAAGAGGCTGTCAGGAATGATGCGCGGCGTTACGTGAGCATACCATTGGCCATTGCGTTTACGCATGTCCACTGTTCCTGAAAAATCTTTCAGCGGAGTCTGTTTGTGATAAACGGCAACCGCCATGCTGTCGTTCACCATATCCACTTTGATGATTTCTATCTTGGCAGGGGTATCTGACTTAATATACGAACTGTCAACCCTCTGTAATAAAGACTTGGCGGTTTTCAAAATCGTGTTTTGCGTCTCCTCCGTTGCATATTTTGCAGCTTCATCCACATGATAGTTGGCCATGGCGTACGAATATTCATAGGCAGCTTTCTCCACCATTTTCATTTCATGCTTGCAACCGCAACAAGCAAATACGGCTACCGCCATCAACACTAATGCAATTTTCTTCATAGAAAATAGATTTAAAAAAGGAGACTGCCTGTCTATGGCAGTCTCCTCCTATTATTGAATCACTAAAAGATTATCTAACCTTTTGGTATTTTTCAGATTTCTTAGCGTTGAGGCCTTTTGAAGCCCAAGTCCAAGAAGCGTTGGTCATCTCACCAGAGAGTTTATAAATATCGCCAACGTTACCAGTCTGGTCAACAGTTTCGAGATCCGTAAGATCGTTAGACCAAACAGAAGAAATCGTAGTAGCATTGAGGTCGATAGCCGTAATCACTTCGCTCAATGTGTTAGGAACATAGGTCCAACCCCAATAGGTGGCTACTTCACCGTTTTCATCAAGAGAACCATCAGCGTCCAAGTACGTGAAGTTCGGGTCACGAAGAGTCATATAGTCACCTTGGGAGGTCTGATAATCATAAGTACCAGCTGAGGGTTGGAAGAAACCTAAAACGTGGAGATCTTCTTGGCTGTTAGCGGTTTTGAACATGTAATAAGCAAGATAGGATTGTTTGTTAACACCCACCATGTTGGCAGCTTTCCAAGTATTGCCTCTGAAAGAGACTTTCACTTCATTTTGAGGAACAGCTTCGAAAATAGCAGTGTAGGTAACGTTTGCGGTAACAGTGATGGTACGCGGATTTTGTTTGACACCGTCATCCCACATCACAAATTGATAGCCTGCATTGGGCGTTGCGGAAATAGTAGTAGAAACTTGGTCACCGAAAGAGCCACCGCCAGTAACAGTACCCCAAGCATCGTTGTTAGCTTTCACTGTAACGGTCCAGTTTTTCGTACAAGAGGTGAAAATCATACCTCCGGCCAGAAGAGCCATGCATAATACGCTTAATACTTTTTTCATAATACTTTTTAATTTAAAGGTGAATAATGTAATCTATTTTAAAACGTCCTTTTGGACTAAAGTTATCGGGTAACGTTTAACACCCGAATTTATTGCTCGACATTTTCGTGTTCACGCACCAATTTATCATCAATGAAGATACGGCCGCAAGCCTCACACACGATAATTTTCTTATGCAGACAGATATCCAGTTGACGTTGCGGAGGGATTTTGCTGAAGCAACCACCACAAGCGTCACGCTCGATTTTCACGATGGCTAAACCATTGTGGGCGTTCTTGCGGATACGCTCGAAAGCGGCAAGCAGGCGGTCATCCACCTTGGCTCTGAGTTCTTCGGCCTTGACGAGCAATTCTTCCTCTTCCTTCTGCGTATCAGCCACAATCACTTCCAACTCCGCTTTCTTATGCTCCAGAACTTCTTGGAGCTCTTTCAGACGCTCGTTGGTTTCAGCAATTTTATTCTGTTTGTCCTGAATTTCGGCCTCGTGTTTTTCTTTGTGCTTCTCAGCCACTTGAATCTGCAGGTGCTGGAATTCGATCTCCTTGCTCAACGCCTCATATTCGCGGTTGTTGCGCACGGAATTCTGTTGATCCTCATATTTCTTGATAGAAGCGTTGGCCTCTTCAATGTTCGTGTTCTCAGAACCGATTTTCAATTTCAGGTTCTTGATGTCCTCCGTGAATTTGCTGATACGGGTGTTCAGACCTTCACATTCGTCCTCGTTGTCGCGAATCTCTTCCGGCAACTCACCGCGAATCATGCGGATTTCATCAATTTTCGTACAGATTTGTTGAAGATTGTACAGCGAGAGCAGTTTTTGCTCAATGGAAAGTTCCTCAGCGGTGCTTTGGTTGGTTTCATGTTTCTTAACCTCCACCACGCCGTCGGAAGATTTTTCCACTGTCACATCATCATCCTCGATGATTGTTTCAATTACCGTTTTTTTCGCTGCCTTTTGTTTCTGCTTCGGAGCTTCTTCCACCACTTCAACCTCTTTTACGGGCTCCTCGTGCTTCTCTTCCACCACTTCCTCCACCTGAGGAACTTTCACCCGCTTGGGAGTGATCTTCTTCATTTTGGGAACTTTTTTCTCCACTTTCGCACTTTTCGCGGCATTTTCAACAGCTTCGTCGGCAACTTTTTTCTTGGCCATATTATATCAACTATTTAATTATCAATATATTAAAAATATTTAACTTCTAATTTCTCTACATTAGACATCAAAGTTGCAAATGTACTAAATTTTTCTTTGAGTAGATGAGAAATAATATTTTTTATGAAAAATTCTCCTTCATAATGCCCAATATCCACCAAAAGTGTACCAGAATGGGATTTGAAGAAGTCATGATACTTGAAATCGCCGGAAACGTAGGCATCCGCACGCGAAGCTATAGCGAGATCGATGAATCCGGAGCCGCCGCCGCCACAAACCGCCACTTTGCGAATCATGCGTTCACTGCCACCCCTGTAGCGAAGATGACTGATTTCCATCTTCTCCTTGAGATAGCGCAGGAAATCCTCGACGGACATGGCCTCGGGCAAATCCCCGATACGGCCGAGTCCGATAGTGCGACTCACGTTCTCCAACGGCAACAAATCAAAGGCGGGTTCTTCATACGGATGATTTTCGTAAATAGCTTGTACTACAGCCCGTTGCAATCCTGTCGGATAAATCATCTCTATCCGCTCTTCCTCCACATGTTCCACTTGGTTTTCTGTTCCGATATAAGGGTTTGAGCCTTCCAAAGGACGGAACTGACCCTGACCCTTCAGCGTGTACCCGCAACGGTCGTAGTTGCCCTGCACACCGCATCCAATGCTAAAGAGAGCGTTTTTGAGCGTCTCTGCATCAGCGGAGGGCACAAAGACCACCAGTTTGCGATACAATCCTTTGTGGGGATCAAGTACTTTCACATTCCGCAAACCCAACCGCTCCGCAAAAGCATCGTTACCGCCACCCTCGCCACTGTCGATATTGGTGTGCATCGAATATAGCACCATATTGTGTGCCAATGCTTTACAAATCATTCCCCCCACTCTATCGTGTGGCTCAATCTTGCAAATGCCTCGTTTCAAAATCAGCGGATGGTGAGAAATCACCAGATTGCATCCCTTGGCGATAGCTTCGTCAATCACCTGCTCCGACATCTCGAAACAGACCATTGCACCAGTGATTCCCTGGGAGACGTCACCGCACTGTACCCCGCAGTTGTCGAAATCCTCCTGCAGGTAGAGGGGGAATTTTTGTTCTAAATAGTTGGTTATTTCTTTAATTGTCATAATGATCAGTGTTTAGGCAATAGGCAAAAGGAATTAATTAGTTAATAGACAATAGATTATAGTTAATAGTTTTGGGTATCAAAGTCAATGTCAATGTCAATGTCAAAGTCAATGTCAATGTCAATGTCAATGTCAAAGTCGATAGTGTTTTATATAACTATTAAACGAGTCCAACCCTACTACCCACTTTAATTATCAATTTTCAATTATCAATTTTCAATTAGAAAAAAAAGCGCCGTGGCATTCCGCGGCGCTCTCGTATCATGAAAGATTAGTCCATATCAGGGAAATCGGGGAGCTCGCGGCGCTCCTGACGATGCGGACGGCCGTCGTGCTGGTTGCTGTTGCCGCGGTGGGGATTGCCACCACC